>Ga0224508_10004095_pt1 | contig 11969 bp, 8 predicted proteins | sample SF_Jan12_sed_USG_4_FD_170157 | JGI IMG/M metagenome (GOLD analysis project Ga0224508, IMG submission 170157) | Sediment microbial communities from San Francisco Bay, California, United States - SF_Jan12_sed_USGS_21 | ecosystem: Environmental > Aquatic > Marine > Sediment | place: USA: California...
CTTCGCCCAGGTATATCGGCAGCTTGGTCACGACTTTGCCGGCCTCCATGGCGTCATAGATATTGCGAAGCTCGGGTTTGCCGGGATCAAGTTTGCGTGCAATACCGTCATCGAAAGACTTGAGCAGACCGGCGCACAACATGTATGGGTTAACGGATGAATCGACGGCACGGTATTCGAAACGACCCGGGGCCGAGATGCGTAGTGCCGTCGTGCGATTTTGATAACCCCAGTCTTTATATACCGGGGCCCAGAACCCCGTATCCCATAGGCGGCGGTAGGAGTTCACGGTGGGGCAGCCGAGCGCGGTCAAGGCATCGAGATGCTCCATAACCCCGGCCACCGCATACAGTCCGATCTGTCCCGGCATCTGGGGATCGTCGGTATCGGGCATGAACTTATTTTCACCACCGGTGAGGTAGGTGTAGCAACCTTGCGATCCGTTTAGCGGCTCATTGCCGAGCTTGTTGAGCGATTCTTCGCCACCGGTCCAAAGCGAGATATTGGTATGACAACCGTTCGCCGACACCCCCATGAATGGCTTGCACATGAAACAGGCAATGAGATTGTGCTCGCGTGCCACTTGTGCGCAGATCTGACGGTAGGTAGACAGACGGTCGCAGGTGCGCAACGCATCGTCGAACGTCCAATTGAGCTCGAGCTGACCGGGCGCATCTTCATGGTCGCCCTGAATCATATCCAGCCCCATGAAGCGCGCGTACTCGATGACCTTCATAAATACCGGTCGCAGCGACTCGAACTGATCGATGTGATAGCAAAACGGTTTGGAAAATCCGCCGGCCGGTTTGCCGTCGTCGCCGCGTTTGAGCCACATCATCTCCGGCTCCATGCCGTGGCGCAGATGCAGGCCACCATGCTTTTTCTGAAACTCGTCGTGAATAATGCGAAGATTGCCACGGCAGTCCGAGTCCAGGTGGGCGCCGGGATTCTCTCTTTCTTCGCGGTTGCGAAAGCAAGTGCAGTACACGCGCGCGACCCGTTTATCCCAGGGGAGCTGACAAAAGGTTTCAGGATCGGGGATGCCGACTAACTCCGGCGCCTCGGGTCCATAACCGATGTAGTGCCCGTGTCGGTCGATAAAGAGATTGGCAGTAGAACCGTAGACTAACTGAAAGCCACGCTCGGCGGTGCGTTCCCAGTGGTCGGCCGGTATGCCTTTTCCGACGATTCGTCCCGTAATAGAAATGAACTGATAATAGATATAGGCAATGCCCAGTTCATCGATCTTCTTACGCACGTCTTTGACAAGCTTGTCACGGCCGGGCCGATTAACATGATTTTCTAGGTCAGTCATTTTTCTTGCCCCTCTGGTGTGATGCGCTATCCGCCAAACAGACCGCGCTTACTATGCGATTTTTATCCACAGCCAATGCGCGCCCCTTAACTCCAAGGAAACGGGCTGTTCGAAACCGGATGTAGCTTCCCTTCGGCGTAGCGCGAAAAACGGAATGGTTCTAGTAGGGTACTGCGTGTGCCGCAGATCTCGCTCGCGACTAGCTTGCCCACGCCGATCATCTTATAGCCGTGGTTCGAGTCCGCAATCACATAACAGTTCTCCCGAAACACGTCGAATACTGGGAAACTATCGGGCGTAAATGCACCAATCCCGCCCGAGGGCTCGTTCTTGTATTTGGGGATCTGGCCTTGGAAGCGTTTTTGGCAACGTGCCAGCGCCGAACACCACATGTGAGCAAAATCATCGCCCACCACGAAATCGGGTGAGGCGGGCCCATAGGGGTCAACCGCGACTTCGTCTGGATGGGCCTCTACTTTGAACGGTGCGGCACCGCCCTGAATGCCACCGAAGTTGAAATCGGGCTTGTAGTAGACACCCCACATCTGATCGGTGATAAGTGAACCATCGACATCGGAGTACAACGGCACATCGCTATCGACATGGATGACCGGTGGAAATTCACCGTCATTGGTTTTTTGTAGCGTTGGGTCGACGCCAAGAGTGCCTTCTTGCAAAGACCAAAACACCCACATAGGTATATCACGGTGCACGGTGCCATGGTTCGCTTTTACATCGATCGCTTTCGGGAGCCCTAGCATTTCCCAGATGCTTTTGACCCACGGGCCGGCGGCAACGACGACGTATTCACATTCGATACGACCGCGGTCAGTCTCCACCGCGGTAACCGCGGTTGCGCCGTTTGCACTCTCGAATTCGGTGACACTGGCACCGGTGAGGATACGCACACCTTGTGCTTCGGCTTTACTTGCAAGGCCATAAAGACTTTTTAGGTTGTTGGCATAACCACCGCGTTTTTCGTGTAACACCGAAGTAATGCCTTGTGCCTGCCAATCGTGGAATATGGTCTTCATGTAGTCGGCGGACTGTTTCGCACCTTCGATGAATACCGACTCATAACCGATCTGTTCTTTTTGTTCGGCAATAGACGCGACATCGGCACGCATGGATTCCGGGCTGATTTGCATATAGCCGACAGGATGATAACTATAGGCCTTAGGATCGCTTTCCCACACATCGACACACTGCGCCATGAGTTCGCGCATGGCCGGTTGGAAATAGTTGTTGCGCACTACGCCGCAGGCGATACCCGAGGCGCCGGCCCCAATCGCGCCCTTATCGATGACAAGGATGTCTTTGCCGCTGCCGCGGCCGTGTTGTTTGAGTTCGAGTGCGAGGTGATAGGCGGTGCTGAGGCCGTGGATGCCGGCGCCGATCATTACGTAGCGAGTCTGGCCTGGAAATGCCATGGATGTGTTTAGCCTTGGTCGTTCGAGAGTTTATGCTGGGCGCCAGGATCTTATGTTGTACCAATAGTGGACCAATTATTGGCTGTGGTGCTGTAACGAATGAATGAGAGAACAAGCTCTTTTGGTTTTAATTACAATATCTTACCGACAAACGCGCCGTTTGATCAAGTAACGAGTATCGCCAACATAACTTGAAGGCGTTCATTGCGTCAAGGTATAGTGAACCATTGTTGAACCAATCTAAGACCATTAAGGTACCACCATGTCAACCAGCCACCGGCTGCAGAATGCCGAATTAAACGAAGTGTCAAACGATAGCGCCGCCAAAACGAGCGCCAGCGTCACGCATGGCAGTGACTCGGCCGGCATTACGGCCCAGCTCAGGCGAGAAATCCTCGATGGGGGTTATGGCTACCGCGAGCGCCTGCCGGCCGAACGTGCACTGGCGCTCCAGTTTGGCGCATCGCGCGGCACGGTGCGTGAGGCCTTGCGTCGACTCGAGGAGATGCATCTGGTGTCGCGTCGCGTCGGTAGCGGTACCTTCGTTCGCTACCGTGGTCATGCCGACCACGAGGACATTGCGGAACTGACATCACCGCTCGAGCTCATCGACGTTCGACTCGTGGTGGAACCGCACATGGCACGTTTGGCCGTCATGCATGCGAATGCGCAAGATCTTCAACGCATGCTGGAAGCGCTTACCATCGTCGAGGGCGTCGACGATAACGTGGAAGATTTTTCGCGCGCTGACGAGGCATTTCATTTGGCGCTGGCAGAGAGCAGCCGCAACCCACTTCTGCTATGGCTTTATCGACATATTAACGAGGTACGCCGGCACACCCAGTGGGACGCGCGCAAAGACAAAATCCTTACCGCCACACGCATCGCCGAGTACAATCAGCAACATCGCGAGCTCTACGCGGCAATTGCCAGTCGCGATATCGAGCACGCAGTTCGAGCCATTAGCGGCCACCTCGAAAAGGCGCGCAGCGATCTGATGGGAATCGAATAAGATTAATTGTCGGCCACACGCATCTGTGTGAACCTTGTAGCCAAGGAGAACTATAAATGACTGAAAAGTTTTTGTCTGGCCGCGTGGCCATGGTAACTGGTGGCGCCTCCGGTATGGGCCGAGCAATGGCATTGGCGTTTGCCTCGTCCGGGGCCAACGTTGCCATCGGTTCGCTGTTAGTGGACGAAGCCGATAGCAAGGCGAATGGCGAGCTCGTCTATCTGCCGGGCCAACAGGAGCTTGACTCCACTAAAGCAGAAATCGAGGCCCAAGGCGTAAAGGCGCTCGCTATGGGGTTAAATGTGACGTCGGACGAGTCCGTGCAGAGGTTTTACGATGCCACGATTAACGAGTTTGGTAAGGTAGATATATTGGCCAACGCCGCCGGCATTACCGCCGAGCATACAATCGTGGGCCACGTCGATGCGCTTTGGCACAAAGTCATCGATGTCAACCTCAGCGGTACTTATCGCGCTATCAAGCGGGCGCTGCCTGGCATGATCGAGCGCAAGTGGGGCCGGATCATCAACATCGCTTCCACCGCGGCTGACGTGGGCGCGGTGACCTCCGGCGCCTATTGTGCTTCCAAGGCGGGTGTTGTAGGGCTCACTCGTTGTGTGGCGCTAGAGGGCGCACCGTACGGTGTGACCTGCAACGCCATCAGCCCCACCTGGGTCGATACGAGCTTCGGCCGCGACTGGATGGGCGATATCGCCGAGGTGCAGGAACACCGTTCCGGTTCTGAATACATCGCTGATGTAGAAAAATCCAACCCGCAGGGCCGGCTTCTCAAGCCGGAGGAAGTCGGCGCCTTAGCCGTCTTTCTCTGTCGCGATGAGGCCCTCGGTATGACCATGCAAAACCTTACGCTTTCCGCTGGTTCGTTGTGGTAGCGATAACCGACTCGAAGTTTCCAGCATAGGATCGTTGTCAGCATCTTGCTGCTAGAAACAACTCGGCTTCGCATTGGTTTCCATGGTCGCGACTACCGGCCGTGGGCTGGGATCGAGTAAATTGGTCATTGTTTCATTCCTAACACGTGATCACGTTGCCGACCGCCGTGTTTGTAGCGATCATAGCGAATGGATGGGTGCGTGGTAACCGCCTTAGGTCATGAACGGCACGAACGCCAAGATAGAAAACAAAAACCCCCTACTGCATTGAAGGCAGTAGGGGGCTAACTATATTAATCCCGATTCGTTTAGGGATTGTAGGGATCTTCGCGTTTGATGATCTTCTTTAGCGTAGTCTTATTGCCAAAACGCTTTATTTCATCATCATAGGTCTTGTTCTCGATATTGATCTGGACGATATGCCACACAATCCAGAGCGCCAATCCGATGAGAAAGAATAAGACCTCGCCACCCACAAACGGGTAGAGCGGGCCGATGTCGGAAATGTTTCCAGCGAAATCTGTGAACTGGCCAGTCGAGGTAGTAATCATTGTCGTCCTCCTTATGTTCTCAGCCGATCAACCGACTTCTTGCTGCTCGGCGTCGATGATGCCTTGCTCGTCTTTGGCGCGATCATGCTCGGCACCGACATCGAGCCCAGCGAGTTCGATCTCTCTTGGTATGCGCAAAGCGCCAAACCCGTTGATGATCAAGGCGGTGATCCAGCCGGGCAGGAAGCCAAGTAAGCCAAACATGATCAGGGCGCCTACGAACTGACCCCAAGGCGAGATCAAGGCAAAGCTTGCATCGGGCGAAGACGGGTAACCCCAGAGCATGAAGCCGGCGATGACTACACCGAAGAAACCAGCGTAACCATGCACGGCCACCGCCCCGACTGCATCGTCGATCTTGAATGTCCGTTCGACCCAGTAATGCATCTTATACATGAACCAGACACCGACGGCGGCGATGAGCATCGCCTGGATCGGATGATAGAGGTCGTTACCGGCGGAGGCGGCAATAATACCCGCGAGGCCGGATGAGTATGTCCAAAAGGCGTCGCCCCGGGAAACGATGTAGCCCATGAGCAATCCGCCGGCCAGCGACATCAGGAAGTTCATGGTGATCGCGCTCAGCGTCGTCGGCGCCAGGTAGATATTGGTAGCGGAGAAGAACACGCCGTCGCCAGACTGGACGTCCCACATTGGTACATTACAGGCAACATAAAAACCCCAGAACCCGGTATAGATCAAGAATAGGCCGAGCGTGACCAGCCATGGGTTTCGAGGATTGATGTTGCGCGGCGTGCCGTCGGCCGTAAACTTACCGATACGTGGTCCGAGCACAAACAAGATGCCTAGTGCATAACCACCGGCGATGGCGTGAATCACACCGGAGGCATAGGCGTCATGATAGCCCAGCTTCTGCACCATCCAACCCGCCGAGTGCCATCCCCAGGCAGCATCAATGATCCACCAGACCGAACCGATGCCCACCGCCAAGATCCAGAATGCACCCGACTTGATGCGTTCGATAACCGAACCGGAGACGATGGATGCTGCTGTCCACGAGAACAACAGGAACGCGGCCCAGAACACACCGTTGATACGTGCCCAACCGCCCGGGTCGCCGGCGCCACCCATATGCGCGCCCATGAGTTCGCTCCAGGGCACGGCGTGGGCAGTATCGTCTCCCCCTAACAGGGGGCCGGTGATACCAGGACCATTCGGGAATGCAAAATAGATCCACCAGCCGAAGAAGAAAAAGGTAATAGTTACCAACGGTATCAGCATGGTGTTCTTCATCAACGTGTGCATATGGTTCTTGTGTCTTGACACACCCACCTCGTACATACAAAAACCAACGTGGATGAAGAACATGATGACTACCGTGAGCCAGTAGTAAAACTCGGTAAATATAATGCCTAGTGCGGTTAATTCATTATCCATAATACTCACCTCCGCCTATTCTTGGGATTTAGTCTTGGTTGGTGAAGCGCCATTCCTTGGCAAGGCGAACAAACAAAATCGCCGTGCCACCTATATACCCTCGCCAACGGTTTATTACAACAGCTGCTGTCATCGTTTCGGTGTACTGAAAGAACACTTAGAGGCTATAATGAAAAGTTCCAGCCTCTATAATTCCTTGCAAGTTCGACCTAGGACCGCATTAAGGTCAACTGAAAGCCCCGCAACTAAAGACTGGGTGCCTAACTTTGATGTGGAGGTATTGGTTAAACGATGATCGGCGGCGTACTACTCGATCTAGCCGGCGTTCTGTACATCGGTAGCACACCGCTTCCCGGCGCGCACGAGGCGATGCAGAAGTTACATCAGGCGAAGCTATCCACCCGCTACCTTACTAATACAACGCGCAGCACAAGCGTCGCCACGCTTGAGCGTTTGTCGGGCATGGGATTGCCGATTGCAGCCGGTTCGCTATATACGGCACCGCTGGCGGCACGGCGCTACATCGAATCGCAGGGGCTTAGCCCTTATCTATTGGTCCATCCCAACTTAAAGCCTGATTTCCCGGGGATGGGCGAGGGCCCACATGACGCGGTATTGGTAGGTGATGCGGGCGAGGGATTTACCTATGCGCACTTGAACTACGCATTCCGTCTGCTGCTCGAAGGTGCACCGTTGCTGGCCATGGGTAGCAACCGGTATTTTAAGGAGAGCGACGGATTTAGCCTCGACGTTGGCCCGTTTGTGGCCGGCCTGGAATATGCAGCCGGGATACAAGCGAAGGTGCTGGGCAAGCCCGCCCCTGAATTTTTCCAAGCGGCAGTGACCGATCTTGGCTGTGAGGCGAGCGAGGTCGTCATGGTGGGGGATGATGTGGCGGCCGATGTGATAGGCGGCGTAGCGGCTGGTCTACAAGGGGTGTTGGTGCAAACGGGCAAATATCGACCGGGTGATGAGAATGAGCTCGGAGCGACCAATGCCACGGTAGTCGCAGACGTGGCCGCCGCAATCGATTGGATCATAGCGCATCGCTAGGGGCCGGGCCGTTTGCGCGATCTTGCGCCCTTCAAACGATTTCGTTAGGGTCCAAATTCTCGTTAACCGTAGGGCCTAGCGATGTGTGGAATTGCGGGAATCATGTACAAAGGCGAGCGCGACGGCCTCCATGCCGCGCAAGCGCTGATAGACATGCTCGATGGGTGCCAACACCGCGGCCCCGACTCCACTGGGTTCGCCCTTTATGGTCAGGCGACCAAAGGCGAGCTCAAGCTCCGTTTCTTCGTCGGACAGGGTGACGAAGCGGTCGCCGCGGTGGCGCGTATTCAAGAGACCCTGGCCCAACACCACGCAACCATCATTGAAGATGAACATATCGGTGACAACTATCGTGTAGTTGTCGAGTTCGGCGGTGACGTGCAGGAGTTCGCCTACGCCATGGAGCACGCGGCTAAGGTGATATCGATCGGCGAGAGCCTGGACATTGTGAAGGATGTCGGCGGGGCGCATGAGGTCGACGAGCGCTACGCCGTACACAAGTTCACGGGTACCCACGGACTCGGCCATGTGCGTCTCGCTACCGAGTCTGATGTAAAGCCAGAGGCGGCACATCCATTCTGGGCCACCGGCTTTGCCGACATCGCCATCGTCCACAATGGCCAGATTACCAACTACTGGAAGATGCGGCGCCGCCTAGAACAGCGCGATTTCGAATTCCGTACCGACAACGACAGCGAATTGATCGCCGTATATTTGGCCGACAAGCTCTCGCAGGGTATCGCGCTCAAGGAAGCCTTAAGGACTTCGATCGACGATCTCGACGGTACGTTTTCATTCTTGGTGTCAACCAAGGACGAAATCGGTTATGCCAAGGACCGACTGGCGGTGAAACCAATGATCATGTACGAGAATGATGACCTTATCGCCGTGGCATCTGAAGAGGTCTCGCTCAATCGTCTGTTTCCGGGCCAGGCGCTGAATACCAAAGAGCCGCCGCCGGGGAGCTACAACACGTGGTCACGATCGACTTAGCCAAAATACCCGTTCGCGAGGCGAATGAACTCATTCGCCAGCACGGCGCTGAGGGTCAAGACGTCGAAGTCATCAATCCCGACGCCCGACACCACATCGGCGTCGGCTTGACTTCGGCCATCAACGTCAAGATTCGTGGCTCGGCCGGCTATTTTTGTGCCGGTCTTACCGACGAGGCGCATTTTGAAGTCGACAATAATGTCGGCTGGGGGTTGGGCGACAATATGTACAGCGGCAGCGTGGTGGTGGGCGGTAATGCTGGCGCCATTGCCGGGGTCGCCATTCGCGGCGCAGATTTGGTGATTCGCGGCAACATGGGCTCGCGCGCGGGCCAGGTGATGAAGGCGGGCACGCTCTGTTGTGCCGGTAACGCTAACTTCATGGCCGGCTACATGATGTACGGTGGTCGCATCATTATCCTCGGTGACTCGGGCGAACGCGTTGGCGAAGACATGGCTGGCGGCGAGATCTATGTCGGTGGCGACGTGCAATCGCTTGGATCGGATGCGCAGGTTGTCGATGTCGACGGCCCTGAGCTCGACGAAATCAGGGCATTTCTCGATCGCTACCAGCTCAAGTTCAAAGGAACGTTCAAGAAGGTGGCAAACGCCGGCAAGAAACTACGCTATGCTACCAGCGAAAGACAGGTGCGCAGCATACCGTTCTTCACGTTTTCGGGCGAAACCGATTACTGGAACGCCAAGGTCCAAGAAGACCTTTACATTAAGGCACAGATCGGCCGCTATCGTATCCGTGGCTACGGCGGTGCCCGCGAACTACCACACTTATCTGATCTCGCGTTTAAAAAGGACCTTAGTCAAAGCGGCCATGAGCCTGACCCCGTATCTAAGGTCAATATGTACACCGAGATCGGCGGCATAAACGGTGCCACCCCGCTCAAGCTGAGCATGCCGGTGATGATCGCACCCATGAGCTACGGTGCGCTCAGCCGTGCAACCAAGCAAGCGGTCGGTATGGCGTCTAGTTTATCCGGTATTGCCGAGAATACCGGCGAAGGTGGCATGAGCGATGCCCAACGCGATGCCGCCGAACAGCTCATCTTCCAGTGTCTAGGCGGACGGCTTGGTTGGAATATCCATGATATGAAGCGCGCCAATGGGCTCGAGATCTATATCTCGCAGGGCGCCAAGCCCGGTTTTGGTGGCCAACTCATGGCCAAGAAGGTGACCAAAGAGCTTGCCGAGATACGCGGTATCCCGGCCGGCATCGACCTGCGCTCGCCGTCACGCCATCCCGATATTCTCGGTGCCGATGATCTAGTGATTAAGGTTGAAGAGTTTCGCGAAGCTACTGGTTACAAGTTACCGGTCAGTGTAAAGCTTGGGGCCGGACGAGTACGCGACGACATGAAGATAGCCGTGAAAGACGGCTTCGATTTTGTTGAGCTAGACGGTATGCAGGGCTCTACCGGCGCCGGCGGCGCGGAGGTAATGGAATACGTAGGGATACCGACGGTGGCCGCCATCATGGAGGCGCTCGATGCATTAGAAGAAATAGGCGTTCGCGACAAGATTCAAATTGTGCTCATGGGAGGTATTCGTGATGGTATCGATGCCGCCAAGGCACTATGTCTAGGACCCGATGCCATTGCGTTCGGCACATCGACCATCATCGCTGGCGGTTGTATCGCCTGTATGCAGTGTCACGTCGGTCAGTGTGTGACCGGTATTGCCACCCAGGACCCTGAACATGAGAAGCGCTATCAACCTGCAATCGAAGCGCAAAACATTCATCGTTTTCTTGAAAGCGTGCGCTGGCAGATCGCGACGGTCACGCATGCCCTTGGTTACACCGACGTCAAGCAGCTTAATCGCGATGATCTAGTCGCGCTAACCCCCGAGGTGGCGGCGATTACACGCTTGCCTTACGAGCCAGGTTATCGTGACCGTCACCTCGAACTCAAAGCCAAGGTAGGTTGACGTGGCGGTTTACGACATCGATCGCATCTTGGTGCCGGATGCCCCGCCCGAGTACGAAGACCACACGGCCCAGACCCATTATGTACCGGCGCCGTGTCAGGTGGCGTGTCCAGTGGGTACCGACGCACCGTCCTACCTCGCGTATATCTGGGAGGGTAAGTTTGAGCGCGCGTTCGAGGCCATCACGTCGACCAATCCCTTCAGTTCCATCTGCGGGCGCGTGTGTGATGCCCCGTGCGAACCGGCGTGCCGCCGCGCCGATAGCGACGGGCCAGTGCAGATTCGCAACCTCAAGCGCTTCATCATGGACAAGGTGGGCCATCAATATGATCCGCCACCGGTTCCGGTCACCAAGAAGCAAACGGTTGGCATCGTCGGTGCTGGTCCGGCCGGCCTTACCGCCGCCCACGATCTGTGTGTAGCCGGCTACGAAGTGCATGTATACGAGCTGACCGATCGTCTCGGCGGCATGATGATTTGGGGCATCCCCGCGTTTCGTTGTCCACCGGCCGTAATCCAAGAAGACATCGATAGGTTAACCAACCGTTGCCTGGGACTGAAGATTCACCTAAACACCGCGCTCGGGGAAGGGCTGACCCTCGACCAACTCAAACAACGCCACGATGCTGTGTTGCTGACGATCGGCGCTTGGTGGGGTAAGCGCATGCAAATACCCGGCGAGAGCGATGGCCGTGTCGTCGATGGCGTGGGCTTTCTTCGCGGCATCAATGGCGGCGAGCGCCCAACATTGCCGGAGACCGTGGTTATCGTCGGTGGCGGTGATGTCGCCATGGATGCCTGTCGTGTGGCCAAACGTCTGCCCGGGTGCAAATACGTGAAGGTCATTTACCGGCGTGGACCCCATGAAATCCCGGCCCGTGCCATCGAGCTCGAGGGTGCCATCAAAGAAGGTATCGAGTTCATCTACAACACAAAGCAGGTCGCGGTCGAACCAAGGGGCATGGAGCTCAGTTTGCGTTGCGTAAAGACAGAGTTAGGGGAGCCGGACACAGACGGCCGACGGCGGCCGGTCGAGGTTGCGGGCAGCGAGCACGAGATTGTCTGCGGCATGGTGATCGCCGCCGTTGGGCAAAAATCAGAATGCGACGATCTCGATCAACGTGGAATGATGTTGCCCGACCGTGTACGCGCCGATTTCGATGGCATGCGTACAGATGATCCGAAGGTATTTGCCGCCGGTGACGGCGCGTTCGGCGGGTCTACCATTGTTATGGCCATGCACCATGGCCAGCGAGCCGCCTATTACGTGAAGGCCTTTCTCGAGGGCCGCCAGAATCCCATGCCCTATCGCACCCCATATCGTACGCGCCGTGTAGCGGTCGCGCAGGATCTAGAATGGGAAAAATTGTCGGTACATGAGCCG
>Ga0224508_10004096_pt1 | contig 11969 bp, 12 predicted proteins | sample SF_Jan12_sed_USG_4_FD_170157 | JGI IMG/M metagenome (GOLD analysis project Ga0224508, IMG submission 170157) | Sediment microbial communities from San Francisco Bay, California, United States - SF_Jan12_sed_USGS_21 | ecosystem: Environmental > Aquatic > Marine > Sediment | place: USA...
CGGCATGACGGTCGAGACGGAGCTCGACCGCTACGACGGCCGGACCGCCTGGGGGCGGCCGCCTTTCACGCCACGGCGGAGGAGGCCACCGAGGATGTAGCGGTCGACCTCTGTGTCGACCGAACGTGAGCAATCGGCATGACGGTCGAGACGGAGCTCGACCGCTACGACGGCCGGACCGGTTGGGAGCGGCCGGCTTGCACCTCACGGCGGCGGAGGCCACCGAGGATGTAGCGGTCGACCTCTGTGTCGACCGAACGTGAGCAATCGGCATGACGGTCGAGACGGAGCTCGACCGCTACGACAGAAACTGGCGGCGGGGGCGCACCAAGAAAAACGGCGGGCCTCCAAGGGCCCGCCGCAGAGAAGCGGTCTCCGCGTGAGCTTTCAGGCCACAAGCGCCGTGTTGGTCCGCCGATCGCGATAGAACTCCAACCGGTCCTCCTCGCGCTCGACATGCACCACGTCACCCTTCTCCAGGGTGGCGCCGGCGATCAGACGTGACAGCGGACCGACGAGTTCTCGCTCGACAGCACGGCGCAGCGGCCGGGCGCCAAACCGGAGGTTGGTTCCACTATCGATCAACAGTTCGCGGGCGGCATCGCTCAGCTTGATCAGTAGGGGCATACCCGCATTGTTGAGCGCCCTCGCGTGGAGTTCTTCGATGAACTTGTCGAGGATCTGGTCGAGCGTCTCGCGCTCAAGCGCCGAGTAGGTCAGGACCTCATCAAAGCGATTGAGAAACTCGAGTGGAAACTCTTTGCGGGCTGCCGCCAGAGCGAGCTCTTGCACGTCTTCGGCGCCGCTGGACTCACCGGGGATACCAAACCCGAGTGGCTGATTGTCGAAGTGCTCGGCCAGCTGACGGCTGCCGACGTTCGACGTCATGATGATGATCGAGCGTCGGAAGTCGGTGGTGGTGTTGTTGCCGAGAGTGACCACGCCCTCTTCCATGATGCCGAGAAGACCATTCCACATCTTCGGATCGGCCTTTTCGATCTCGTCGAAAAGCACCACCGAGGCGAAGGCGTCGGGGTCGCCGCCACAGATCTTGTCGGCCAGTTCGCCCTTGCCCGTTTTCTCCTCCTCGTCCGCTTCTCGGAGTGTGCGGTGCGGGCCGTCGATCCGGCGCTGGGTGAGCAACGACTCGACCTGGTGGCCGACATATCCCGGAGGGGCACCGGTGAGTTTCGAGACTTCGTGACCCTGCGAATATTCCTCGCCGGTCACGCGGGTCATCGAGCGATCCGAACCAAAGAGAGCCTCGGCGATCGCCCGCGCGGTCTCGGTCTTGCCAACGCCCGTCGGACCGAGGAGCAAAGCCGTCATCAGGGGCCGGTTGGGATCACGCAAACCCGACAGGGCGCGCGAGAATCCCGAGACCAGAGACTCGATCGCGGTGTCCTGGCCAAGAACGCGGCGCTCGAGAGTTTCGGACAACGACCGGATGTCGGCGATCGGCGCCGCCGGTTCGAGATGGGCCCAGTCCTCGACCGTCTTAGCTTCGGTGTGGGTTTCGGTCGCTGCTTGTCGGCTTGCTTCCGGGGTTGCTCTCATTTGTTGGCCTCCCTTCCCATCGTCCTTTCCATCCGTAGAACTGCTGGAGCAAGTCGTATGCCAGGTGCCAGAAAGCGGCCAGAAAACAACGTGGTCGCTGTCACCAGCGCCCTTGAGCGACCGTGACCTGCCAATTTTTCGAACCAACCGGTGACTTTTTGCTAGTCTAAATCGACAGACCCGGCGTATAAATAGATGTAATCTCTTGTGGACCGGTGCGCGTCTGCAGCGCGCCGTCACAAGTCAGGGAGACACCCATGAAGACCAAGCGAAGGTCCCATCTTTTTTCTCTTGCACCGGCCATCGCCCTGCTCCAGCTCCTTACACCGCTCACTCGGGTGGCCGAGGCGCAGAACCGCGGCCAGAACATTCCGCAGCGGACCTTTGCCGAAGCTATCGAGGTTCGTGTCGTCAACCTCGAAGCCGTGGTGGTTGACAAGCACGGGAAGCGAGTCACCGGTCTCGCACCCGACGACTTCACGCTCGAGGTCGACGGCAAGCAAACAACGATCGAATATTTCTCCGAGATTTCCCTCGGTCGCGCCCTTGAGACGGTTCAACCGGCAACCGGCGAACCGGCGCGGGCGACTCCCGCCGGCATCGAGCCCGGTAGCCCGGTCGGCACCAGCTTCCTGCTCTTTATCGACAGCTACTTCACGCGACGTGCGACGCAACGCAACCACATCCTCGAGCGGATCGAGGAGAGCCTCCAGCGCCTGGGGGCAGAGGACCGGATGGCGATCGTCGCTTTTGACGGCCGACGGATCGATGTTCTCGAGAGCTGGGCGCCGCCCGGGCCCAAACTGAGCCGGGCGCTCGCCCGCGCGCGGGAGCTTCCGGCGCGCGGATTCATCACCGACCAATTGGCAGGCGAGCTCGATCGGGAATCGGCCCTCGAAACGGCCATCTCAGCGGCGGCGGCCGAGCAGGAAGCCTTCGGAGGTGACGGAGGCGACAGCGCTAACGTTCCCGATACGGCGGTGGCGGTACGTGAGGACGGCCAACCCGCCGACATCTGTGTTTCCATCAAACGCCTGGAGCATCGTCTCGAGCGGGCGGTGCTCGGAGTCGCCTCGACGCTGCGCAGCTTTGCTCGCCCTCCGGGCCGCAAAATCATGATGATTCTCTCGGGTGGTTGGCCGCAATCGGCCAAGGACTACCTCGTCGGGACCATGACCCCCTTCGCGGCGCGTGATTGTCCCGATGAGGGACCGCGACTCTACGAACCGATCTACAGCACGGCGAACCTGCTCGGCTACACGCTCTACCCCATCGATATCCCGCCGCCGGCGCACTCCTCGGTCAACGCGGCAGCCAGCGGCGCCGAGCTCTTTGCCAATGCGGAGAACACCACGGCCCCGGTCGGCGGTGAGGTTCAGTTCGTGCGTCAGCACGAAACCCACGCGACCCTGCTCACGCTGGCCGATCAGACCGGTGGCGAGGCAATGATCGATGCCGCGAACCTGTCGGCTTTCGACCGCGTCGTCGAAGACACGCGTTCCTACTATTGGCTCGGCTTCACCCCGGTGTGGAAGGGTGACAACAAGAACCACAAGATCAAGCTCAAGGTGCCAAAGCCGGGGCTCGAAGTGCGGACCCGTGCGAGCTTCCAGGATCTGTCGCGGCAAAAGGAGGTTTCCTTCGTCACCGAGAGCGCCCTGCTCTTTGGCGACCTCCCTGGGTCGACACCGCTGGGGCTCGAGCTGGGACCGCTCCCAAAGAAGGGCCGCGGCCGCCTGACCTTGCCGGTACAGCTCAGCATCCCGATGGACGAGATCACCATGCTTCCCGACGGCCAGCGCTATGTGGCCCAGCTCGAACTGCGCATCGGCGTGCTCGACGAGGACGGCAACCGCAACGACATGCCCGTCATCCCGGTTATGCTGGATGGACCGGAGCCACCACCGGGAGCCCATGCGCTCTATGAAACCGCTATCAAGATCCGGCGGGCTCCGCACGACATCGTGATCTCGCTCTACGATCCCCTGGGCGACACGATCCTTGCGGCAACGGGCGAGTTTCGTCCCTAGCACCGGATCCTGATTCGAGCCTGTCTGTCCCCCAGCAAGAAAAGGGGACAGGCCCCGAATCAGGTTGTGGCCTGGATGAAGTCCGCCACAACCGCGGCCAGTTCCTCGCCCTTGTCTTCCTGCAGGAAGTGGCCGGCACCGCGAATCACCGTATGGGGCTGCCCCACCGTGCCTGGGACCCGTTTTAGAAACACGTTCTTCATGCCACGGGTAATCGGGTCGCCGTTGCTGAAAGCCGTGAGAAACGGTTTCTCCCATTTCGCAAAGACCTCCCAGGCGCGGCGGTTGGCCGCCGCCGCCGGGTCGTCGGGTCGACTCGGGACCAGGCCCGGGAAGGCTCGACTGCCGGCCTTGTAGCGTCGATTCGGGAACGGCGCCTCATAGGCCGACACTGCCTCCCTCGAAAGCGGCCGGCGACAACCCATCGCCATGATCCGACCGATCGGGAACCACGGTGAGTGACTGGCAAACGCCTGCCAGAGGCGAAAGACCATGGGCCCCTTGCGGCTGCCGGTCGGCAGCCCGCCGTTGGCCAAGACGATGCGTGCAAACCGGTCCTGGTTCTCTGCCGCCACGCGCAGACCAATGAGTGAACCCCAGTCCTGGCAGACCAGCGTGACGTTCTGGAGCTCGACCGTCTCGAGCCATCGGGTCATCCATCGGACATGGCGCTCGTACGTGTAATCGTCGCGCTGTGCGGGTTTGTCCGAGCGGCCAAACCCGACGAGATCGGGGGCCAGGGTACGGTGGCCCGCGGCGACGAGGACCGGGATCATCTTGCGATAGAGGTAGGCCCACGAGGGCTCTCCATGCATCAAAAGCACCGGCTTGCCGTCTCGTGGCCCCTCGTCGAAGTAGTGAATACGGAGACCGTCGACCTCGATGTAGTGCGGCGGAAAAGAAGCCGCCTCGGCCTCGAGGAACCGTTCATCCGGTGTGCGGAGAATCTTCAATTGCCACGCCCCGACGGAATCCGCGCTCCATCCAGAGCGGCAACAGCCGAAGCTTGTAAGGAGTAATCGATCAGTGTATGGCTGGCACCCGCAGCCTCGAGCTTCCGGGCGTCGCTTTCGGCGGTCACACCCACAAACGCGAGATCGAGATCTCTTGCAACCTCGAGATCCCAGGTCCCGTCTCCCAGACTCACGACCTTGTCGAAGGCCTCGACACCGTGTTCCTGTTTCGCCCGCTGAATCGCGAGGGCGACGATGTCGTGTCGCGGCATCGCGTCGTCCGCGTGTGCCAGCGGCAGACCGAGCTCGAAACCGGCGGTTTCGAGCTTGAGGCGTGCCGACGCCTCCCACCCCCCTGTCGCGAGCGCCACCCCCCAACCCGACGCGGTGAGCGACTCGAGGAACGACCGCGCCCCCGTCACGGGCTCGAACTGGGCGGCGTCACGATCCACCTCTTCGAGTAGCAGCTCCACGAAACGGCTCTTGACCGCCACCATCTCACGGTCCGTCCCCGGGCGGCCGAGATGCCGGCGGCAGATCCCGTCAGCGATCCCCGAGTCCGTTCGGTGCCCATAGCTCGTCCAGGTCCCATCGAGGTCATCAATCCCCAGCACTTCCACAAAGGCGGCATTGAACGCGCGCGAGTCCACCCCGTTGGTTCGGGTCAGCGTACCGTCGATATCGAAGAGAGCAAGCTTCAAGGGAACAAGATTGTATGGGAATCGCCCGCCTGCCAGAGCCAGTACGCCTGGGGCTCGATCAGGCTTCGCTCAACTCAGCGACCGCCTCGTTCTCGTCGCCGAAGATCACGGGGCGGCGGATTACATCTCCGCGAGACGCTTGATCGTACGCAGCATGCGCTGCTCCATGACGAAGTCAACCGGGCTCTCGATCGCAAGGCCCAGTCGTTTGCCCCATGTCGGCTCGCGGAGGGGCTCGATACAACCTCGAAGAAGAAGTCGGCAGGAACGATCTCCCGCCGGTTCGAGGTAGATCGACCAGGACCGAATCGGGTCCGAGTGGGCGGCCACCGAGCCTGGAGAGTGCTCCACCCCAAAACAGATGTGTCGCCCGGATTCCAGAAGGGCCACGGGGATGCCGGGAGCCTTGGGATGCAACCGAATCTCGTCGCCCACCGCGATCGGCTGCAAGGACTCTTCGATGCTCTCCAGGTTCGTGACCGGAATGCCGATCAGACGTTCGAGCAGTTCGTACGAGTAGAAACCGGCGCGATCGAGGCCAAACTGGACGATCCAAGGCCAAACGGCGTTGGAAGCCGCAGCGATGTCGATCGCCCGTGTGTAGGTGTCGTGACCTGCTCGGACAAGGCGGTCACCGGGCCAAACGCGGTTGCGCTCCTCGACCGTCGAGCCCCAGTTCTTCAGCCATCGTCTGGACAGTGGCCACGTCAGAAAGGCGGCCGCCAGCGCTATGGAGCCTTCGATCCCTTCCAGGAGGAGGCGGACTCGGCTGCGTGCTCTTGGCATGGCCCACTGACTCGTCTGAGGGTTCACCGCCGGCGCCCGCACCGGCGCATTGCGGACGGGCTCACCCGCCAAGGGTATCCTGGCCGAAGGTCAGCTCGCGGGTGGAGCAGAGTCCCGGCGGCATGCATCCTCCGGCCGCCGCGACCCCATCAGCCGGTTCCAGGAGCGCCGCTCGTTCTCCGCAAAGATCCTCAACCGCTCCCGCCCGGTCAGTCCAGGCTCCGCGAAGCCAAAGTAGGCCTTCAGGTTCTCGAGGACGGTCCGGCGTGGCTTCCCTTTGTTTTCGTTGTTCATCTAGCTCTCCTCACAGTCGTTGAAGATGTCTTCGATGGGCTGCCCAAAGAGACGGGCAAGCTTGAAGGCGAGGGGCAAGCTCGGGTCGTACTTGCCCGTTTCGATGGCGTTGACGGTCTGGCGCGACACTTCGAGCTCGTTGGCAAGGCTCGCCTGGGTCCAGTCTCGCTCGGCCCGGAGCACTTTCAGCCGATTCTTCACCGGTAACGCCTCCTACCGAGTACGACGCCCAGCATGTAGAGCCCGATCATGATGACGGTGGCACCCGGCAGGTCGAGAGCCGGCGCGCCAAGCCGCTGGAACATCCAGTAGGCGTAGATGGCAAAGAGACCACCACCAAAGCCTAGCGCCAGAGCCTGAAGTTGAATCAAACGCTCCAGCTCATCCGTCTCCTGTAGGAATCGACCGTATGCAAGGACGACCGCCACGCCGAGGACTCCCGGGATGGCCGCCACCCCCCAAAGCAGAGGCCCGGCGGCCAGGAGCTCCTTCTTGATCACCAGCGTGGCGCCGAGAAAGGCCAGCACCCAGACGAGGCTCGCCCCCAGCATCCGGCGTTGATTGCGTCGGTCGCGCGGACCGCTTGCCTCGCAACTCACCCAGGCTGGTTTTCCGGTCTCTTCCGACATGTCGTGCTTCCTTCCCATTCCGTCATGTTTCCTTGACATTATAGACTGTATGGTGTCCAGTACAAAATGTCAAGGAACATTGTCGTGCCAGAAGACTGATCTCTTGCACACTTGCCACGATACGCTTCCGTGATGAGGGCATTGGTCCGCCGCGAGTACGGCTCCCCCGACGTTCTCCAACTCGAGGAGATCCGGAAACCGGATCCGAGAGACGACGAACTGTTGATCCGTGTTCACGCGATGTCCTTGAATCTCGGGGACTGGGAGCTTCTGACCGGCGAACCGATCTTCATCTCGGTCATCGCCACGCTCCTGTCTCGCCGCCCACGTGTCCAACCGATTCTGTTGGCCGACGACGGCACCGAAGCCCCCCACCCTGAGTCGCGCGGGCTCCTGAGCCCGAAACACAAGATTCTCGGAACCGACATCTCAGGGCGGGTGGAAGCGGTAGGCAAGAACGTGACGCAGTTCCAGCCGGGGGATGAGCTCTTCGGCATGTGCGATTTCTGCGGGTTGGCCGAGTACGTATGCGTTCCTGAGAAGACCGAGCTCGCCCACAAACCAGCCGGCATGACGTTCGAAGAGGCGGCGGCCATTCCTCAAGCGGCGTTCATCGCCCTCCAGGCTCTTCGCGATCGAGAACGGGTCCAGCCGGGGCGGAGGGTCTTGATCAACGGCGCCGGAGGCGGCGCGGGTACGTTCGGTGTGCAAATCGCCAAATTACTCGGGGCCGAAGTCACAGCAGTGGACAACACGACAAAGTTGGACATGATGCGCTCGATCGGCGCCGATCAGGTCATCGACTACACGCAGGACGACTTCACTCAGACCGAAGAGCGTTACGACCTGATTCTGGATCTCGCGGCCCACCGCTCGATTTTCGATTTCAAGCGGATCCTGGCGCCAGACGGAATCTATCTGCTGGCCGGAGGTGGATTGGGTCCAACGCTACAGGCCGCGTTCCTCGGGCCACTCATCTCACGGACCGGGAGCCAGAAAATCGTCTTCTTGTTGGCGGCCCCGAAACGGGAGGATCTGGTTCACATGACCGAGCTTCACGCAGCGGGAACCGTCCTCCCGGTCATCGATCGAAGCTACCCGCTGGCCGAAGGTGCCGAAGCCTTCCGTCTTGTGGGAGCGGGACTCTCGAAGGGCAAGGTGGTCATCACGCTGTGAGGAGGCCCGCCGGACACCCTCCTGATCAAGCGCCCGCCTCCTCCCGGCTCAGACCTGAAACTGCGTCAGGTGGTGGTCGACGTGCTTGTAAGTGACCCAACCGTGTTCATCGGCCGTCATCGGACCGAAGATCGGGTGCTTGCTTTCACTGGCGTGAGCACGCCCGGTTGAGTAGATCGCCTCCAGCACATCGAGGAGCCGCTGCTTTTGCGCCTCGAAGTCCTCGGCGGTCGCGATCTCGTACTGCGGATGGGTCCTGGCTCCTCGCGGAAAGGGCTTGTCGCTCAAAACCATCTTCTTGATCAACCCGCCCATCAGCCGGATGTACCAGGGCGTACCGACGAGCGGCTTGCCGTTTGCGACCTCGGAAACCTCCGCGGTGTGCGCACACATCTGCGCGGCGTTCATCTTGCCCCAGGCGGGCACGGTGTCCGGGGTCAGCCGAGCGATGCGGCTGACCAGGGCTTGGTAGGTATCTTGATCGTAAAAGTTCTTTCGTTCCATGACGCTCAACGCTATGCCTTGACGCATCCTAAGTCCACTGGCGCGGGGCTGCATGAGGTATACGTTTGACTCTTGAAGCTCTATAGTACTATACACGTATTGCGTCATAGTGTTATACTCGGACTCGAAAGACAATCGCCTTTCATCTGGAGCGAGGTCGTCGAATCTCTTGTCGACAAAGCCCACAAGACACGCGCCAAGCGAGGAAGTTCTGGAGGTCACTCGATGAGCAACCAGGAGCAATCGGTCGAGCTCGAGATTCGTCGCAGGAGCCGCGAGTTGGCTGCCGCATGGACAAGAGGTCGAGCGGGCTTCGTGCTCGACAGCCTTGCTGCCGAGGAGCCACTGCGAGCTGCCCTGATCGCAACTTCGGTTTATGACACCCTCAGCCACTGGGATCGCTACGACTCCAAGTGGCCCAACGGCTTTCGCCGCGCCCTGCTCGCTCGCTCGCTGGGATCGATCACGCCCGACGAGTCGGCCGAGCTCGAGCGGAAGTACCGGCGCAGATTTGGTTCCAGCCCGCCCCGACCACCGGCGGAAAGGCCACGCGATGAGGTCCGGACCGCAAAACTGATGAGCCTCTGGGCGGAGCGAATCCGCGTGGCTCTCGCCACCGACAAGCCACTCGCCCACAACCGGCCCGGGGGCCCTTCGCCGAGGTTTCTCCGCCTCCAACCGGCAAGGCGCTGAGCCAAGCGCCGCCCGGTCCCCTACCAATGACCACCCTGCCCCGCGGAGCCCATGCCTGAGCCACGGACTCCCAAACCTGGAAAGCGCCGCCGGAAACCGCCTCGCACCGGTGGCGCTCATCGCCTCGGACCCCGTGGCGGCCTCACCACCGTGACCCCCGGCGGCCTCAACCGGATGAGCACCTACCTGCTACCGGAGGAGCGTGAGGCCGTTCGACGACGAGCTTTCGAGTCCGATACGAGTATCTCGGAAGTCATCCGAGAGGCGGTCCGGAACTTCCTCGAGCTTAGCTAGCGGCCCCGGCAGGGTCGCCTTCTGCAAACCAAACAGTCGACACGGAGGTTGACAGCTTCCTACAGGTGGGCACCGGCACGGTTCCGGCCGCGTGGTGGATTCGGTCGACACGGAGGTCGACCGCTACATCGATGGTGGAGGTGGATGGATTTGAACCACCGTAGGGCGTTGCCCGGCAGATTTACAGTCTGCTGCCTTTGACCACTCGGCCACACCTCCAAAAGAGAACTCTGCGAAAGAACTGACCCGAGCCGACCGGCCTTAGCTGGAGCCGGCACCCGGATTTGAACCGAGGACCTGCTGTTTACAAAACAGCTGCTCTACCCCTGAGCTATGCCGGCGTGTCCGTCGCCACGGGGGCTCCCGGACCCTCGGATCTTATCCCCGTCGAGGCAGAAAACCTCGCCGGAGCGCCGCAGAGTCTAGCAGTTTTTGCACCTGCCCGGCGGGGCCGTGCGAACGACCAAGGATGGGTGTAGGCTCTCTAGGAGGCTGGCCCACCAAGGAGGGTGAGATGCCACCCAAACCCAAGATCCTGCTGGCGATCCTGCTGGCCATTCTGCTGGCGATCCTGCTGTCCGGGGCGACAGCGTCGGCCGAGCTCGCGAGTGACACGATCACGATTCTCGGGCCGCCGGAAGGCGCCGAGACCCAACTCACCCCGCAGGTCCGATTCCGGCGCGAGGTCGGGAGCTTTCTCGTCCTGGCCCGCGAAGGGAACGAATCAAAGACCCGCCGCGTATTGCTGAACGCTGACCGCAAGCCTTCGATGCTCGCGGTTCGCGGCCTCGACGAACCCTATGCCTGGACCCTGGCCTACAACCGGAGAACCAAGACCTATCTGGCGGCTGGGAGCTACGACAGCTACCTTCTTCTCGACAAACGGGGCCGCAGACTCAGCCGCCACCTTCTCGACAGTATCTTCGGCCAGAATTTCCTCGTTCTGACGCCGATAGCCGGCACGAACCGATGGTTCGGGATGCTCGAGGAGTGCAAATACGGGTGTTCGTGGGGCGGAGTCATCATCGACAAGAGGGGTGACGTGCGCTCGCAGTTTGGGATGAATGACCTTCCCCTGGAGGACATGTACGTCAACTTCTCGAGGGTCCTCCAGGCCGGGTTCGAGCCCGAGGATCAGACGATCCTGATGATCTGGGAAGACCGCTATGACAAAAGACCGTTTGACGCCCCAAGCCGTGCCATCCGCGGCCAGCGGCTGAGGAAGAATGGCGGTCATGCCGGCAAGCGTCTGGAGATCGCCCGTCACCGCGAAGCCGCATCCCACCCGCACATGCTCTTCCACGAAAAGCGGCAGGAGTGGTTGATCGTCTACCGGCGCGGACCGGTGATCAAGGGGCGCTTTCTCCGAGGCAAAGTTCTTTCGCAGCCGTTCAAGATCAGCGACCGCGACCGTGACGCAACCGTCCCGTCGATCGCCTATGCCAGGCTGACGGACACTTACCTCCTGACCTGGCTCGAGCCGGGTGAGGAAGCCGGGATCTACGGTCGCCGCGTGGATGCCACCGGGATCCCGCTCGGGCGTCCCTTTGCCATCAGCGACCCGACCGAGGACCCCCGGGTGCACCGGGCCGGCTACTCGGCGTGCAACCCGCAGGGCGAGTGTCTCGTAACCTGGATCCGCCCCGAGGACGGATCTATCCGCGGCCGGTTCGTCTTCGTCGAGTAGGATCGGCCGCCACCACCCTGCGACTTGATCGCTGCAATCGGCCTAGGGGCTTGCTGAGAACCCTGGCGCGTCGTGTTGTGAGCGCCGTGGCCGTCGCAGATAGGCGCCGCGACGCAGGCGATGCCGTAGCATCGTCGAGGAGCGGCAACGCCGCTGCGGCGGCCGCGCCGCCGTAACCCGGAGGGCGATGGGGCTAGCCCCTGTCGCGCGACCCGCCAGGGTCCTCAGCAAGCCCCTAGATCAGGCCGCCGAGCCCTCCACCCAAAATCGTGCGACAGCTTGGGCAGATCAGGACCTGGCCTCGACGAGGCAGGCTCGACACAAAGTTCACTTTGGCGCGCAGCATTCGTACCACCTGAACGGCGTTAACCTCTCCGGCACAATGCGGGCAGTGTGCCGGCGCCTCGAGAAGATACTCGGCTTCGATGGCGCTCTCGGCAGGCAACTGAACGCTTCCATCTGTTTCAGAAGCAACCATGATCCGATCTCCGTTGTTCAAGTCTCGCACTTGCGCCCCCCAAACCCACTCCACCGTCATTTTGATGGAGCATATCCTGTGCCAACGGCGGGAACCCCATGAATGCAGGGTATTCAGAGCAGGCGCGACATACCGGTGACAAGTTTTGCCGAAGAGAATGACCCACTTTGTCGACGAAATGCCGGGT
>Ga0224508_10004097_pt1 | contig 11967 bp, 13 predicted proteins | sample SF_Jan12_sed_USG_4_FD_170157 | JGI IMG/M metagenome (GOLD analysis project Ga0224508, IMG submission 170157) | Sediment microbial communities from San Francisco Bay, California, United States - SF_Jan12_sed_USGS_21 | ecosystem: Environmental > Aquatic > Marine > Sediment | place: USA...
AGCGCCGTCACCCCTACCGGTGGTTGAAGGTTGGCATGTTCCGGCCGCGCTCGACGATGACGGCTTGCTGGAAGTCAAGGCAGCGTTCGTTGCGGCTGCCAAAAGGGCGGTTGCGGTCGGATTTCGAACTCTCGAATTGCACATGGCGCATGGTTACCTGTTGCACAGCTTTCTGTCGCCGTTGGGTAATGAGCGCAGCGATGCCTATGGTGGGGATATCGAGGGACGCATGCGCTTTCCCCTTGAAGTGGCCGCGGCAGTGCGTGCGGCAATACCGGATGACCTGCCGCTGTTTGCCCGCATCTCGGCAATCGATGGCAAGGAAGGCGGCTGGTCCATCGAGGACTCTGTTGTGTTTGGCAGACACATGGCTGAAGTGGGTGTCGACGTAGTCGATTGCTCTTCGGGCGGTATCGGCGGTGCACCCCGTTTTCGCAGTGACGATAACGGCAAGCCGCTGACCGCGGATTCGGCGCGCGGACCGGGATTCCAGGTGCCATTCTCCCGTCGGCTGCGTGACGAGGCCGGTATCATGTCGATGGCGGTGGGTGTCATTATCGATCCACACCAGGCCGAAGAAATTCTACAAAGTGGTGGAGCCGACCTGGTGGCGCTGGGTCGGGAGCTGATGTATGACCCATTCTGGCCGCTACATGCTGCCGAGGCACTCGGTGTCGATCCTGATTATCACATGTGGCCTGAGCAATACGCCTGGGCAGTCGATCGGCGCGCCCAGATCAAGGCGCTGAATCAGGGTGACCAGTAGCATTGGGAAAATACCAACACCAGATAGTAGCTGCGTCACTAACATTAATAATCTTTCCAGTGAATAATTAGCAGCTGCGAAATAGTCTGTTAACATAGCGCTTTTTTCAGGCTCCCCGGTGACGATATGGCCCGCAGCGATTTCACTATTGGCAGTTTCTTCCTACGTTTTCTGTTTGCGCTAGCGCTCGTGTTTCTGACCTACAATCCGAGTGGTTACTCGTGGGTAGGATATTTGCAGTCGGATATTGCCCCTGTTTACAAGGCGGCGAGCGGTATCTTACTGTTAATCGGTTGGGTCATGTTCCTGCGAGCGACCTGGCGTTCGCTCGGTCCCATCGGCACGGCACTGGCGGTAGCGTTTTTCGGTATCCTGATCTGGCTGTTTATCGAGTGGGGATTTTTTGCGCTCGATGATTCAGTTGTAATTCAGTGGGTGGTGTTGTTCGTGCTGACCGGTGTGCTGGCTGTCGGCATGTCCTGGTCACATGTGCGCCGCAAGCTGTCGGGGCAGTACGACACCGATGAGATCGAGGGTTAGCACCAAATCCTGTAACTACGCTGTACCGGTAATTTGATGTCGTCCCGGGCCGAAACCGTCATCCTCCTGCATGGGCTGCTGCGCACGGATCGGTCGATGCGTAAGCTCGAAAAAGCCCTGCAAAAGCACGGTTACTCGGTCCAGAACGTCAGTTACGGATCAACCCGCAAAAACATCGAAGCGCTGGCCACGGAAGCGATCGGCTCGGCACTGGCGACCTGCCCAGCGGGGCACCGGGTACATTTCGTGACGCATTCGATGGGCGGTATCCTCGTAAGGCAGTACCTGAGGCACCACGACATCGACAACCTGGGGCGCGTGGTCATGCTCGGCCCGCCCAACAAGGGCAGCGAGGTTGTTGACAAGATGCGCGATTTTCCCGGATTTTATTTTATTCACGGTGACGCCGGGCTCGAACTTGGCACCGGCGCTACCAGTGTCCCCAACAAGCTGGGACATGCAAATTTCGATCTCGGCGTCATCGCCGGCACGCGCAGTGTCGACTTCATCATGTCGCGCATGATTCCGGGCACTAACGATGGTCGGGTATCGGTCGAGAATACCAAGCTCGAGGGTATGCGCGACCACCTCGAGATGGAAGTGACCCATACCTTCATGATGCGAAATCGCAAGGTCATCGACCAGGTTATTCATTACCTCGAAACCGGCAAGTTCAGGCGCGTCAGCTAACACGGCATGAGTGCTGCCTTACCATTGAGAATGGTGCGGGAAGGCTATGACACGTCGAGTATTCTGGGTCCGTGTGCCAGGCATGCATCGGTTGATTTTCAGTCTCCATCCCTGTTGCCGGGCCGCAGGTGCGAGCTTTACCTGAAGTTCTTTTAAGCGAGCAGATTAGGATCTTTTGATCCGGTGCCTTTTCAGAAAACTGTCAATTTTAGTGGCTGCTTGCGTACCGATCACCTTATTTCGTACCTCGGTCAAGAGCGCGAACCTGGCCATTTCTGTCCAGTGGTAGACCTCCCTGTTCTCGAGTTCTTCGATAAGCTGAAGCGATGCCTTAGCAAGATTTCTCTCCCTGCGGCTAAAATGAGGGTCTTCAATAATCCTGGTCAAACTGCGTTTTACGTCAATCATCGCGTCTCCGAGGCAGGCCCCCGCTAAACCATGTCCGGTTTGGTATTACTCAGTTTTACTGAACAGACAATAATGCCATGACAGTAAGTCAATATAGTTGATTTGCAGCAATTTTGTTGGCGTCAATACTCCGGCGCCTGGACCGCTGCTTGAAAGTGCCGAACGGTAAAACGCAACAGATCTCGAATGTCTCCTGTTGCGCGAAAGGGTACTGGATTAATATCAGCGAAGCTTACTGCTGGTGTTTCTGCGCGTACATCAGTTCGTCCCCGGCATTCAATAGTTCGCCGATTGACGAGTGTACGTCAGGATAGAATTCTACGATACCGTGGGAAAAACCAATCTGGTAATCCGGGTTTACCTTCAATTTCCGTTGTTCCAGCCCGCTTTTAAATCTGCTGACAATAGACTTGGCGGTTTTCTTACAGGCATCTGCAAATAAAATGACGAATTCGTCACCGCTCATTCTCGCAATGACGTCGGAATCCCGGGATATCACTTCCAGGTTTTCGGCGAAAACAGACAGGGTTCGATCGCGTGGCTTGATGCCATGACCAGTGCCTGCTGGCGCGCCTCCCGGAAGTTGATCCAGGATTTGTAAAAATCCGGTAGCGGCTGCAGCCTGCCAGCAACGCGATGCAGGCGGCGGTCGGGCAGCGCTTGAAGATTCGGTTCAGGGATTCCTCATGATACAAACCCGTTTATCTTAACAGTTTTGGCAACGGGAAAATCACGTCTTCGGTGAACCCGAGTGCGGATACCTTACCGGCACCGTGCTGCTGTAAAAAACTGATAACGTTCTGCACCAGTAATTCGGGTGCGGACGCTCCTGCCGTCACTCCGATGCAGGATTTGTTTTCAAGCCATTCGGTCTGTATGTCGTCCTCGTTATCGATAAGATAGCCTTCGATCTGTTTATTCTCGGCGATTTCACGTAATCGATTCGAGTTCGAACTGTTGCGCGAGCCAACCACCAGTATCAGGTCGCATTTTTCGGCGAGCTGCTTGACCGCATCCTGGCGGTTCTGCGTGGCATAACAGATATCTTCCTTCTTCGGCCCCTGGATTTCAGGGAACGTCTCGAACAGGCAATCTATGACGATGGCGGTGTCGTCCTTTGATAATGTTGTTTGCGTGACGAAGCGCAGCTTCTGCTGGTCGCGCACCTTGAGATTACGCACGTCGTCGGCAGATTCAACCAGGTAAATTTCACCACCGTTTGAATGGTCGTACTGGCCCATGGTGCCCTCGACTTCCGGGTGTCCCCGGTGCCCGATCAGCACGGTTTCGATTCCCTTGCGACTATAGCGACTGACCTCCATGTGTACCTTGGTGACCAGCGGACAGGTCGCGTCAAAGACCTTGAGCTGACGTCGTTTGGCCTCTTGCTGCACAGCTTTGGAAACGCCATGAGCGCTGAAGATCACGTAATTATCGTCAGGAATCTGGTCGAGTTCCTCGACAAATATCGCGCCCTTGCTTTTGAGGTCGTCGACGACATAGCGGTTGTGTACAACTTCGTGACGCACGTAGATCGGTGCGCCGAATAGCTGCAGCGCGCGCTCGACAATTTCGATGGCGCGGTCTACCCCGGCGCAGAATCCACGTGGGTTGGCTAGCAGAATTTCCATTAGTGCAAGACTTTCGGTTCGGCCGGGTCGTTATCGACAGCAACGATTTTAACGCTGTAACGAACCGTTTGACCAGCGAGCGGATGATTGAGATCGACACGTACTTCGTGGTCGTTAAAGTCCAGTATCGTGCCCGGAAGCGTTTCTCCTTCCTCGTTGGCAAACTCGATGATCAAACCCTTCTCGAGCTCGATGTCCGGGTCAAATTCGGTACGCGCCATCGAGCGAAACAGGGTTTCGTCAATATAGCCAAAAGCGAGATCAGGGCCGATATCAATGGTCTGCTCATCACCTTCCTTCAACCCGATCAACGCCAATTCCAGTCCTTCGGCCATTTCACCGTGACCCAGCGCCACTGTCATCGGCTCGTCGTCGAAGTTGTCTTCGAGCACGCGGTCGTCGGTTAGGCCAATTCGATAGAAAAGCGTTACTCGACTGTTACGTTCTATCATGCTCATGCTACTCGTGCTCAGGTTTTCCGATGCCGGCGAAACTGGTCAGGATCAACAGGGCAGCGCCGATGCTGATCGAAGCATCAGCAATATTAAACGCCGGAAACGGGTAGGAGCCAAGCCAGACCTGAATGTAGTCGATAACGTGACCAAGCATTACGCGATCAATCAGGTTGCCGATCGCACCGCCGAGAATGAGGCACAACGACGCCGCGGTCAGGGTATCCTCGGCCGGTAGTTTCCTGATCCATTGAACGATAACCGCACTGATGACGATGGCAATCAATGTAAACAACCAGCGTTGCCAGCCCCCGGCATCGGCCAGGAAACTGAATGCGGCGCCGGTGTTGTAAGTCAGGTACCAGTCAAAAAACGGGAACAGGTTAACCGCCTGGTGCGGTGTTAACTGCGATTCGGCAACCTGTTTGGCCGCCTGGTCGAGTATGACTACGACCAGGCTGACCCATAACCATCGAAGCTGGGGTGACACGGTTTTCATAACCGGATAGCAACCTCAGGCGTAGCGACGCTGCTCACCATCACCATCTACATTCTCGATGCAGCGTTCGCAAAGTTCCGGATGATTATCGTGACTGCCTACTTCCTCGCGGTGATGCCAGCAACGCACGCATTTTGGGTGGACGCTCGGATGGGCCTGGATCAGGATTCGATTACCGTTGCGCAGCGTTACCACGTCCGCGCTCTTTGTTGAGTCCAGCACGGAGATGCTCGCGGCAGACGTAATCATGACAAATCGTAACTCGTCACTGATAACCTGCAGTTGATCAACCAGTGCCTGGTCGGTGAGAATCTCTACCTCGGCATCGAGACTCGAACCAATCTTCCCCGTCTGGCGCAGTGCTTCGAGTTTGCGTGTCACCTCGGCACGCACCTGCTCGAGTGAGTCCCAAACCGCTGAATCTACCTCGGGATTAGAGTAGGCAAACAGGCCGTCATACCACTCGGCGGTGAATACCCCGAGTTCCGCCCGCGTGCCGGGCATATTTTCCCAGACTTCATCCGCGGTAAAGCTCAAAACCGGCGCGATCCAGCGGGTCATCGCCTCGGTGACGTGGTACATCGCGGTCTGGCAGGAGCGACGCGCGAGGGAATTCGCCTGGGTGGTGTACTGCCGGTCCTTGATGACGTCGAGATAGAATCCTCCCAAGGTTTCCGAGCAGAAATTATGAATCTTTTGAATCGCGATATGGAAATGATAATCGTCGTAGTGTGCTTGCAATGCAGACTGTAGATCAAATGTCTCCGCGACGATCCACCGATCCAGGGCCAGCAATTCGTCGGCGTCAACCAGATCCCGGGCAGGATCGAAACCGTTGGTATTGGCCAGCAGGAAGCGCAATGTATTGCGGATGCGGCGGTAGGAGTCTGCCGTGCGTTTCAGGATTTCGTCCGATATCGACATTTCACCGGAGTAATCGGTAGCAGCGACCCACAGTCGCAGAATATCGGCCCCGAGAGTTTTGGTGACCTTGATCGGCGCAATCACGTTGCCGACCGACTTTGACATTTTCATGCCCCTGGCATCAACGGTAAAGCCGTGCGTCAGCACCTGGCGATACGGCGCCTGGCCGTGCATCGCGCAGGAAGCCAGCAGCGACGAGTGAAACCAGCCGCGGTGCTGATCCGAGCCCTCGAGGTACATGTCGGCGGGAAAAGTGAAGCGGTCGTCCTGCTGCAGGACGCTGTAGTGAGTAGTGCCCGAATCGAACCAGACGTCGAGGGTATCGCCGAGCTTGATGTAGTCGTCAACCTCGTCACCCAGTAATTCGCTCGCCTCGAGTGAAAACCAGGCCTGGATTCCATTTTGCTCGATTCGTTTTGCCACCGCCTCGATCAGCTCGGTGGTGCGCGGGTGCAGCGCGTTGGTTTCGCGATGCATGAATAAAGGGATCGGCACGCCCCAGTAGCGTTGTCGCGAGATGCACCAATCGGGACGGTTTTCGATCATGCTTTCGATGCGAGCCTGGCCCCAGGATGGGACCCAGCGAACTTTCTTGATCTCGGCCATGGCCAGGTCGCGCAGCCCGGCCTGTTCCATGCTGATGAACCATTGCGGGGTGGCGCGAAAGATGATCGGCGACTTGTGTCGCCAGCAGTGCGGGTAGCTGTGTTGAAATTTTTCCACATGAATGAGCGCATCTTTTTCCTTTAGCACTTCGATGATGTGGTCATTTGCCTTGAACACGTGTTCACCGGCAAAAATCTCGGTACTGGGAAGGAAGCAGCCATCATCGCCAACCGGATTGTAAATTTCGAGATCATATTTTATGCCGAGCTCAAAGTCGTCCTGGCCGTGCCCTGGTGCGGTGTGCACTGCCCCGGTCCCCGCCTCGAGGGTAACGTGCTCACCAATAACCAGCAACGATTCGCGGTCGTAAAACGGGTGTTGCAGGCGATGGCGTTCCAGGGCTTCACCTTTAGCGTGTGCGACTGTTTTATACGTATCGATCCCGTAACGGGCGAGCGCTTCTTTCATCAGGCCTTCGGCGAGAAACAGGCGCTCGGTGCCGAGGTCGGTTTCGGCCTGCAGCAGCACGTATTCTTCCGTCGGATTCAGTGCAACGGCGAGATTGGCCGGCAGGGTCCATGGCGTCGTGGTCCAGATTAGCACCGAGATCGGTCCTTCCCCAGGACCATCCTTTTCGATTTCCAGCGCGCTGACAAATGCGGTCTCGTCGATCACCGCGAAACGTACATCGATCGCGGGTGAGGTTTTGTCCCGGTAATCAACCTCGGCCTCGGCGAGCGCCGAACCACAGTCAATGCACCAGTGAACCGGTTTATCGCCGCGCACAACATGCCCGTTTTCGATAATCTTGCCGACCGCGCGCACGATATTAGCCTCGGTATCAAAGTTCATTGTCAGGTATGGCCGGAACCAGTCGCCGAGGACGCCGAGACGGATGAAATCGAGTCGCTGCTGGTCGATCTGTTTGAGTGCATAGTCGCGACAGGCCTGGCGAAACTCATCCGCCTCGACCTTGACGCCTACCTTGCCCAGGTTTTTTTCCACCTGGTGTTCGATTGGCAATCCATGGCAGTCCCAGCCGGGTACGTAGGGCGCATCTTCACCATTCAAGGTGCGTGATTTGACAATCATGTCCTTCAGAATCTTGTTGACCGCGTGGCCGATATGGATATCGCCATTGGCATAGGGAGGACCATCGTGCAGGACATAGCGCTTGCGGCCGACACGGGCATCGCGGATCACCTGGTAAAGATTTTGATCCTGCCATTTCTGCAACCGTTCGGGTTCGCGATTGGCGAGGTTGCCGCGCATCGGGAATTCGGTGTCGGGTAAATTTAATGTAGATTTGTAGTCAGCCAACTGTCTTTTGTCTCTGTTTAAAGAAAGCAATTGCCTTCTCGGTATCGCGCCCGATCCAGGTGCTTAATTCCTCGAGGGAATCGAACTTCTCTTCTTCTCGAATTTTGTGCAAAAACTCGACCTCGACGCTATAGCCATATACGTCCTGATCAAAACCAAGAATATATACTTCGAGAATAGTATCGACGCCATTAACCGTGGGGCGGGTACCGATGCTGGCCACGCCCTGTAGCACGCGATTATCTATTCCTTTCACGTTAACCGCAAATATTCCTTTAACGATCAGGGTTTTATCACCCATCTTGATATTTATAGTCGGGTATCCCAGCTCGCGCCCGAGCTTCTGTCCATGCGCAACTCTGCCCGACAGTGAATAGGGTCGCCCAAGCAGTTCGGCGGCCTTTTCAAAATCACCCCGGTTGATACTGTCGCGGATACGCGTGCTGCTGACGCGCTCGCCGTCGATCATCAGGGTTTCGGTCTCGTCGATCATAAAACCGAAACGTTCGCTGTTGTCTTTGAGAAACTGAAAATTTCCCTGTCGATTCTTGCCGAAGTGGAAGTCATCACCGATTACGAGGTGCCGGGTATTGAGGCTGTCGACCAGGATTTTCTGGACAAATTCCTCTGCGCTTTGTCCGGCGAGTTGTTGATCGAAGTGCAGGCATAGCAGGTAATCGATTTGCTGTGCCTTCAAGTAGGCTATCTTTTCGCGAAACCGTGCCAGGCGTTTGGGCGCCTTGTCCGGCGCAAAATATTCAATTGGCTGGGGCTCGAAAATAATCACCACGGTTGGCAGGGAAGCGCTTGCGGCAACCTGCTTCAACTGGCTGATGACGAGTTGATGGCCACGATGCACCCCATCGAAGTTGCCGATGGTAACCGCGCTGGCGGGTAGCGGGCGCGTCAAATTGTAGAGGCCACGTATTAACTTCATCAAAGATCAGGCGACGAGATGTTGGCGACGAAAACCCATTATCCAAAGCATTATGCCGTAGCACAAGATCGCGGGCAGGATCATCCAGGCGAGCTGGATGAGACGTTGATGCCAGTGCCACTCACTCCAGAGTTCCAGGCCCGGGAGCAGAAATTGAATTACCACGGTCATTGCGATACAGGCGCACAGGATTTTAAGCAAGGGTTTACTGAAAGTTTTGAGTGAGCCCAGGATGGCTTCGTGGCGTAATTCACGCGCCAGCCGGAAGGCGTTGAAATAGGCCGCGGCGCTGGTCGCAAGCGCAAGTCCGACATGCGGTGCGAGAAAGTCGGCTTGCAGCATCGAGACGACGAAAACAACATTCAGCACCATGTTGAATATCATCGCCTGGATACCGATACGCACCGGTGTTTTCGTGTCCTGGCGGGCGTAGAATCCGCTCGCGAGAATCTTGATCAGGATGAATGCCGGCAAGCCAAGGCTGTAAGCCATCAGGCTGTAGGCCGCCATCATTGAATCATGCGTCTGGAACGCGCCGTATTCGAACAGTGTCGCCAGTATCGGTTGGGCCAGCAGGAACAGGCCGAAAGTTGCCGGTACCGCGATGATCAGGGCCAGTTGTATCGCCCAGGTCAGGGTCTTATTAAAGCTATTGTCTCCTTCACTGTAATGTGCCGCGGACAGGTTGGGCAGCACCACGGTTGCGAGCGCGATACCGAACACGCCTAGCGGAAACTCGAGCAGGCGATCCGAGTAATAGAGCCAGGAGACACTTCCGGTAACCAGGAATGAGGCGATAAAGGTATCGAACAGCAGGTTGATCTGCGCCACCGATGATCCGAACAGCGCCGGGATCATCAGTTTGATGATTTTTTGTACGCCTTCGTGGCGCCAGCCCCATTTCGGTCGTGGCAGCAGGCCCTCGCGATACAGGAACGGTAACTGAAACAGAAGTTGCGCGATACCCGCAAGTAAAACGCCCCAGGCAAGCCCCGTTATCGGCACGTCGAGACGAGGGCTTAACCACATGGCACATCCGATCAGGCTGAGATTGAGCAGGACCGGCGTAAAGGCAGGTACCGCGAAGTGCTTCCAGGTATTGAGTATGCCGCCGGCCATCGCGGTCATCGATATCAACAGGATGTAGGGAAATGTCAGCCGCAGCATGTCTGCAGTCAGGTCGAACTTGGCGGGTTGGTCGATGAATCCGGCAGCAAATATCCCGATTAACAGCGGCGAAGCAGCCATGCCCAGCACGCTTAACAACAACAGAATAAAGCCGAGTGTGCCCGCAACCCGATCGATCAAATCCCGCGTCTGTGCTGGCGTATAGTTGCTGCGATACTCGGTCAGGACCGGCACGAAGGCCAGCGAAAACGCGCCCTCGGCAAATAGTCGGCGCAGAAAATTGGGAATCTTGAAGGCGACGAAAAAGGCATCCGCAGCATCACTGGCGGAAAAAAACCGAGCGATAACGATATCACGGGCCAACCCCAGAACGCGGGACAGCAGTGTCATCGAGCTTACCGAGGCAGTTGATTTTATCAGCGCGCTCATTTGAGGGACTTAGTTCGATTTTTTTCCGGCCTGTGCAAGCGGCGAATTCTAGCATTTAAAGTAGCGCTATATCATTCATTTCGGGTTGACAGCTTAGGGAGCAGTGCAGATAATGCGCGCCTCTTTTTTAAGCCCGATACCAGGAGTCAACCTTGGCAAATTCAGCATCCGCACGTAAGCGTGCCAGTCAGGCCGAAAGGCGCCGCAAGGCTAATGCCAGCCGTCGCTCGATGATGCGGACGCAACTCAAGGCAACGGTCGCCGCAATTACTGCTGCCGATAAAAAAGCCGCTGAAGAAGCTTACAAAAAGGTAGTGCCGATCCTGGATAGTTCAGCCACGCACGGCCTGATCAGCCACAACAAGGCCGCGCGCCACAAGAGCCGTCTCAATACCCAGATCAAGGCGCTGTAAGTATTCGATGTAAAGTTAAAGAAAGGCCGGATTTGTTCCGGCTTTTTTTTGCCCGTCACTCGGCCAGCCATTCCCGGCTGATCAGTACCTCGTCCCCGGATTTGATGCGGCCAACGAAGTGGTCCCCGGCAGTCACCTGGCCGACGCCTTTCGGGGTGCCGGTCATGATAATGTCATCGTCTTCGAGTGTCATGAATTGCTGGATGTCAAGCAGGACCTGCCCGGGCTTGTGCAACATCAACTCGTAACCGCCATCCTGACGCAGTTCACCATTAATCTCGAGCTGCAGGGACAGGCTCTCGATTTCGATACCGTCAAGTAGAACAAAATCGCTAAAACAGGCGGCACCATCGAAGGCCTTGGCCCGTTCCCAGGGTAAACCCTTTGCTTTCAGTCTTGACTGCAATTCGCGCCGGGTTAAATCAAGGCCGAATCCGACCGCATGCAATTTTCCGGCGCGTACCATGAAACAGATTTCGCCTTCGTAGTGCAGCGGCTCGTCATGCGTTGCCCGCAGCGTGTGCGAAATCGAAGAGTTGGGCTTGTTGAAAATCACCATCGTATCCGGGGTTTCGTTGCCCAGTTCCCGAATGTGTTCGAGGTAATTTCGCCCGATACAAACGACCTTTGACGGCGTAAAGCTTGCAGACCCCAGTCGAAGACTATTCATAGGCCGTGGAATAATTTTTGTAACAAATTCAAATAAATATTTCTGGTTCAGCCTGGATTAAGACAAGACGCGCTAAATTGGCGGCGTTACCAGGTACAACGGGAGATAGTAATGGTTAACTTGACACGAAACAAACTTGGCTTGATCGCGGCGGGCAGCGCGCTCGCATTGGCGCTGGCCAGTGCTCCGGCAAAGGCCCATCACAACCACAGCATTGTGGGCCCGGCGGTTGCTTTTATTGCTTTGGGGGCGCTGTTGCATCACGGTCACTACAGTCATCACCGGCACAACGGTCATCACTACGGTCATTATCAGCACCACTACAAGCGTCATCGCCGGCATAGCCACAGCCATGGTGGCTACCACAATAAAAGACGTAAACATTACAACCATTAAGAAAAGACGATGAAAACAATCGGGATTCTATTACTGTCGCTGGCATTACTGGGGTATGACCTGCCCGCGGTCGCTGCCGAGCAACAACAAGTCAGCCGTTCCGCCGGCAAGCTCAAGCTGGATCAGGACACCGATTTGTCGCAGCTGCTAAAGATGCG
>Ga0224508_10004098_pt1 | contig 11967 bp, 10 predicted proteins | sample SF_Jan12_sed_USG_4_FD_170157 | JGI IMG/M metagenome (GOLD analysis project Ga0224508, IMG submission 170157) | Sediment microbial communities from San Francisco Bay, California, United States - SF_Jan12_sed_USGS_21 | ecosystem: Environmental > Aquatic > Marine > Sediment | place: USA...
GTCATGATGGCCGCGATCTCGGTGCTGTCGGCCTGCGGTGGATCCGACGGCGGCAGCGCGGGAGCGACGACGGATTCCCCGCCGACCGACTCGGTGCCGGCGGCGTCGGGTCCGCGGGCCGCGGTCGAGGACGACCGTCTGCATGGAGCGCCGCTCACCGAGCTGCCGGCCCGGATCCAAATGCTTGCCGACACCGGCGCCGCGGTGACTCGAGTCGGCGTCTGGTGGCGCGACATCGCCCCGACACCGCCCGCCGATCCGGCCGATCCGGCCGATCCGGCCTATGACTTCTCGCGCTACGACCTCATCATCCGTGAGCTCGCGAGCCATGGTGTCTCCGCGCTGGTGTCCGTCTACAACGCGCCCGAGTGGGCCGCCGGGAGCTTCACGCCGGGCATCAACGATCAGGTCAACGCGCAGGCGCCCGACCCCGATGCCTTCGGGGCATTCATGGGCGCGCTCGCCACCCGCTACTCCGGCAGCTTCGAGGCGGATGGCGCCGCGCTGCCGACCGTCGACCTCTTCGAGATCTGGAACGAGGGGAACCTCGCCGGCTTCTTGTTCCCGCAGACTGAGAAGGGCGAGCGAGTCGTACTCGACACCTACGCGAACATGACGCGCGCGGCGTACGACCAGATCAAGGATGCGAATCCCGAGGCGACCGTCATCGCGGGCGTTACCGGCCCGCGGGGCAAGAGCAACGAGCGCAACACCGGCGTCGAGGACTGGATCGCGGGGCTCGCCGACCGCGACGTTCCGATGGATGCGTACTCTCAACACGTCTATCCGGTGGCCGCACCAGCGGTCGAGACCGAGGCGTTTCCCGCCTGGGCGACCATCGATCGACTCACCCGAGCTGTCGACCGCCTCGGCGGCGACCTGCCGATTTACATCACCGAAGCCGGGTACACGACGATGGTGACTCCGTTCCGCGACGCAGGCGCGACGGCGACCGAGGCGGAGCAGGCTCAGTACGTGCGGGAGATCTATTCGCTGCCGCAGTTGCAGACCGGCCGCTTCCCCCTGGTCGTCTGGTTCAACCTCCAGGACAACCCCGGCTGGCCGGCCGGTCTGATCGATATCAACGGCCGCAAGAAGCCCAGCCACGCCGCGTTTCTCGACGTCGCCAAGGGCGCAGCCGCGCCGGGCTAGCGGCTGGCGTACTTCTCCAGATCCGCCTGGAACATCGGAGCCATGCGCTCCGCCTCGGCGTCCGGCTTGACGTCGGTGATCCAGCGCAGCCTCGAGGTTCCATCGCCTTCATCGAACACCTGCATGGACGCCGCGTGGTACTCGAACGGCAAACCCTCGGTAACGGTGTAGCCGACACGCCGATTGTCGGGGTCGACCGAGAGGATCTTCTCCTTGATTTCCGCTCCGTTTGCGAGCGTGCACTTCCGGACGTCGCCGTCGGCCGAGCTCTCGGAGACGATCTCGAGCATGCCGGAGATACCGCCGACATCGGCGACCTCGGCCCAGACCTCGTCGGCCGGCCGGTTGATTGTGACTTCAGCGTAGATGGATGCCATCGCTGATCCCTTCCTCGTGTGGGTAAGCCACCGCAATTCTAAGCATCTGCTTTAGAAATATGTCAAGCAAGTGCTCCAAATCATCTACCCTCTGGGCGATGCCACCCGGACGACCGCGATCATTCGACACCGAGCTTGCGCTCGCCGACGCGCAGGACCTCTTCTGGCGTAGGGGCTATCGGGATACGACGACTCGCGATCTCGAGAGCAGGCTCGGTGTCAACCAGTCGAGCCTCTACAACGCGTTCGGCTCGAAGGCCGAGCTCCTCGACGCGGTGCTCGAGCGCTACGAGCACCAGCTCGAGGACGAGGTGATCGGACCCCTGCGCGGTGACGTTGCCGGTCTGGCCTCCCTGGAGGGGTTCGTGGAGCGTTTCGTCGACTGGCTCGTGGCGCACGGGGCGCGCGGCTGCCTCATCGCCCGGATGATGGGCGAGGGCGGAGACCTCGGGCCGGCGGTCGCCGACCGCCTTGGCTCCTACCGCGCGGAGCTCCGCTACGTGCTGCGCGATGGCCTACGTCGGGCCGCCCGGGCTGGGGAGATCGCCGGATCGAGCGTCGAACGACGGGCTGATCTGCTTCTCAGCGCCGTTCTCGGGGTGAACCTCGGTGCCCAGGGCGGCGCCGACGGGGACGCAATCCGGAGGATGGGTAGGTCGATACGCACCGAGATCTCGAGCTGGCGCATCGACCTTTCTGCGTGAGGTTTGAGCGCCCGACACCCCGGCGCTCAAACGGACTGCCGCTCTAGCCTCCCGTCGCCCTCAGGGAGGCGAGATCCTCGGCGACGGCCTGATGGTCGGCGCCCTGCCCCGCACCGTTGCCGCCGGCCGCGGCGCTCGAGCCAGAGCGCATTGCGATCTCGCGATCGATGGCCCTGCCGAGCCGGGCTGCGACGCCATCCTGATCCAACCAGAGCCGGCGCCGCGTGCCCTTCACCCTGCCGAGACGGAAGGGTGAAGGCGCATTGATTGCCTCAGCCCGCCGAGTGAGCGGGGTAAGCAGCAGACCCGCCAGCTGGGTTGGGATCGCGTCGAGGCTGTCGGCGAGCTTGGTCGAGTCGATCTCACCCTCACGGGCGAGCGAGGCGAAGAAGACCTTGGCCCGGCCGAGGACCTGGTCGCTCAGGCCCCCCGCGTACTCGGTGCACGTCTCCGGGCCGTACACCTCGCCAAGCGGCTGGCGCTCATCGGGCGTCGTGCTCGACCCTGCCGGGCGTCGTTCGGCCTGCTCGCGGGGCGGCACCGGTGGCGCTTGCGCGGACGCGGCAGGCTGTGACCGAGGCCCGTCTGCCGCGACCGGCTCCTTCCGCCCTTCGGCCTGCTCGCCCTCGTTCACGTCGATCTGGGCTTCCCGATACTTGAGCGTGCGGGTCTCCGGCGAGTCGGCTGCCGAGGCCTCCGTCCCAGCGGGCGCCTGCGGTGCGGCGGCTGCCGAATCCTCTGCCTGTGCCCGCGACGAACGGCGGCGTAGAAGGTCCGGGCCGAAGAGGAACAGCAGCCCGGCGACGATCAGCAACAGGCCGACCAGCGCCAGCGGGCCGAAGGCCGTGCTCAGGGCGGGGCCGGCCGCAAGGGCGTGAGCCGGAACGGCCATGGCGAAGAGCGCAGCAGCGATCATCACTCGCCGCAGGCGGGGCCCCCGAGAGCGTGAATACGTCAGCGGGCCGACCCGCCTTGCTGAACCAGCCATCTTTCCTCCAGATTCGCCCCGATACAGCCCGTGGCGCCGCAGCGGATCCATGTGTGAAGCTTCTGTTCGGAGTGTCCCCGTATTGAGGGTTTTGGCGGAACTGACCGGTTGGCGTGTCGGTGCCGGGCTATCCAACTCACCGAACGTCTAGGTCGTCTCATAGTGTGCGCCATAGTCGGTGGAATCTTCGCGCAGAGCGAGGCTTTTCGGGTGCCCCGACGAGCGCGCAGCCGCATCTCGGGCGAGCGGCTCGACAGCCTGCTCTGTCGCAAGACACGCCAGGAGGGGGCGCACGACCGGGGCATCGCTCCGAATCGGCGCCGTTTCGCGGGAACCGCTCCCGACTCTAGATTCCGGGAAGTTAGGCCGCTGCTCCCGGGCTACCGGCCGTCGCTTGAGTTTCAACCCCCGTCCCATTCGAGGCCCCGTGAGGTCGCTGATCACTCTGGCCGCCAGCGCGGCACTCTTGTCCGCCGCCGCGCTGGCGGCCGATGATGCGGGCGCTGCCATTCGCGTGGTGCGCGACGACGAGGGACGGCAGATCCGTCTGGATCTGCGCGCCGCGATCAACGTCGAGGGCTACCGCCGGATCATCGCAGGGACGGTTCACGGCGACGAGGTCGAGGACGTGACGTTTCGAGTCGTCCCGGAGGGCCGCGTGGGAATCGCGTGCCTCAGCGAGGATGCCCTCGCCTGCTACGCGGCCGACCCCGGCGTGCGCCCGGTAATCGTGATTCCGGGCCGAGCCCCGAGCAGGGTGAGGAACGTACTCGTGCACGAGTACGGCCACCACATCGACCGGAGCTACGACCATCGCTTGGCGCCCCCGGACTTCGATGGCACCGCCCGCTGGTGGTCCCGGCGTCAGATGGGTCAACGACTCTCGTCCCGGAATGTGGCCTGGGACTACAGCCGGGGCTGGGGGCGATCGATCGCGGAGATCTTCGCCGAGGACTACGCCGTGCTGAACACGCCGCGTGGGCCGTTCGACATCTTCTGGCTGGACCGGCCCAGCCAGGCCACGCGTGAGGCCATGCGCCAGGACATCCTTGCCCCGATGGGACTGTCGCGCCAGCGCCTCGGCCCGGCGTGGGTCAACCGCGCCGCTGGGCGCACCATCACGTTCACCGTCGCCACCGCGAAGCGCCGGCTCGTGGTAGTGACGCGCGTGCGCAACAAGCGCGGCTCCCGGGCGGTCCGCACCACAGTGAGCTGCGCGGGAGGACGCTTCGTGCGGAACTCGCTCGCGGGCCGCAACCGCGTCGGCACGATTCGCATCTCAGGCGCGCCTTCGGGCAGGTGCGAGTTGATGATCGCGGCAGGACGCAACCCGGTGCTCTACGAGACCACGGTCCTCCACAAGCGCTAGCCCGCGCGGCTCTCGCAGGCCGCTCTAGCGCACCAGAACAGGGGTCCCCGGCGGCGCGAGGCGCGCCAGCCGGAGGATGTGCGTGTTGTTGACCCTGACACAGCCAAGTGAGGCGCGTGTGCCGAGCAGATCGGGCCGGTTGGTGCCGTGGATCGCAACCCGGCCCTTCCCTCCGCGGAAGAAGTTGATCGTCTCGGAGTGCGCGGTCAGGGCGAGCACCCGGGGGCCCAGGAACGAGCTCGGTGCGTTGGTGTTGATGTTCTCCGCGATGGCGTGCAGGCCCTTGGGCGTCGGCGTGCCCGGGCGGCCGAGAACCACGGTCGTCGCAAGGATGCGCTTGCGACCCCGGAAGAGGGTCAGCCGGTGGCTATTACGATTGATCACCACCCTGGTGCGACGACGCACCAGGCGCACCGAGTCCCCCTTCACCCAGCCCTGTTTACCGTTCGGGCGCTCCGGAAGCAGAAGCCTCACCCACTGCACGCCCTTGGTCTTCTTCGCTCCTGTAACAAGCATGGCGGTGCCGTCGCCGCCGATCGGACCGACCGGACTCAGCCGGGCGATGCGCTTGGCCTTGTTCTTCGGTGCCGCCCGGACGACGGTCGGCGCCACGAGCTCGCCGGCCCATGCACCTTTGACGTTTGGGCCATGCAGCTTCTTGGCAGCGAGCGCGTCAGAAGCGGCGAAGCCGACAACGGCTGCCGCGAGCGCCACGGGGAGGAAGTATCTCGGCATCTCGACGGACGCTATCGGCAATTCGGCCCGAGACCTTAGGCTCCTCACGAGTTCTTCCGCTTTCCGAACGAAATGGGGCTCTGTGTGAACAGCCCGGCATCCGACCTCATTTCGCGCGTGAGCTCCGCCTCCATCAGCGATGCGATGGCGCGGCGGTTCTCGCATCGCTGGCACATACTCGACCTGGTCTCCCCCACACCCGGCGCCGTTCTCCACGGCTGGGCCGCAACCGTCCGCTTCCTGCCCCGCCGCGACGACCTCAGGAATGCCGATGTCCACGACTTCATGCCGGCCACTCTGGCGGCCGCGGGTGAGGACCCTTCAGGCCGGGTCCTGGTCGTTACCACCGGCTCGTACCGACACGCAGCCGTTGCGGGCGGGAAGAAGCTCACCCTCGTCGACGCGCTGGGCTTCAGCGGGCTGCTCACGGATGGCCGCCTGCGCGACTTCGACGAGGCGCGGCAACTCTCGGGCGTCTTCTATTGCGGTGGCGAGGCGGTGCTCGCCGATCGCTCCGACCTGATGGCGTTCGAGGCTAACGCCGCCGTCGAGCTGGCTGCTGCGCTCATCACACCCGGCGACTGGATCTACGCCGACGCCGCCGGCGCCGTGATCGTGCCGGGCGATCACGTGCAGGGCGTACTGGAGGCCGCCGCAGAGCGAGAGCGCGCCGACGCGGCGGAGTCGGAACGAATCCGCCGGACGTATCGCCGCACGCCCTGAGCTCGCGCCGTTACCAGTGCGTTGACATCATCCCCCTTGGCCCCGCCGCGAACTCGGCCTCACTAGGGTGCGCTCTGTGCGTGTCGGAATCCTCACCGGGGGCGGCGACTGCCTCGACCTGAATGCGGTCAGCCGCGCATGCGACTCGAGCGGTTGGGTGACTGGCTTCACGAGCATGGTCGGAGGTACCTGTTCGAACTGCTCGTTCCGACGTCCGAAGCCCAGCTGGCGCTCGTCGGTGGCGACACGGAGACGTACGACACCGAGGGTTCGGCCCTTCGCCAGGCTGCAGGCGATCGACGAGATCTTGTCGGCGGGAGTCGAGCCCGCTATCTGGAATATCGAAGGGCTCGATCGCCCCCGCTCGCGCGAACTGCTCAGGCGGCTGACCGGAGGTGATGGCGGGACGAGGTGGTGGCGGTCGCTCTCGGGAGGGGCGCGGATGATGCCAAGGTCGATCAGTGGCTGCGACAGGCGTGCTCCGGTCGAGGGGTGTGCGGGATTCGCGATCGGCCGGCCGGTGTGGCGTGTAGGCGGACGCCCGGCGAGAGGCCGACACGAGCCGCGAAGCCGCTGTCGAGGGCATCGCCGAGAGCTTCAAGAAGTTCATCGATGTGCACGAACACGCGTCGGCCCAGCTGATAGGAGGCGACAATGCGCATAGGAATCCTGACCGGCGGTGGAGACGTACCGGGTCTGAATGCCTGCATCAAGGCAGTAGTCAACCGAGTCGTCCACGAAGGCCACACGGTGGTGGGCGTCAGGAACGGGTGGGGCGGGCTGCTGCAGGCGAATCCGGACGATCCCGAACAGGCCTCGGGGCACTTCGAGCAACTCGACGAGGCTCGGGTCCGAACCGTCGACCGGTCGGGCGGCACCTTCCTGCACACCGCGAGGACCAATCCAGGCAACGTGCGACCGAAAGAAGTGCCGGATTTCCTCTCGGATGAGGCCGTCGGTGACGGGCCGTTCGACTTCACCCCGCATGCCCTGCGCGTGCTCGAGAGTCAGAAGATCGATGTCCTCATCCCGATCGGTGGTGACGACACCCTGTCCTACGCCCTTCGGATGCACCAGGAAGGGGTTCCGGTGATCGCGATTCCCAAGACCATGGACAACGACGTCCATGGCACCGACTACTGCATCGGGTTCTCGACGGCGGTCACACGTGGCGTCGAGTTCATCCACAATCTCCGAACGAGCACTGGCTCACACGAACGCATCGCGGTGGTGGAGCTCTTCGGGCGCTACAGCGGTGAGACCTCGCTGATCACGGCCTACTTGGCCGGCGTCGACCGGGCCGTGATCTCCGAGGTACCGGTCGACATCGATCGGTTGGCCGAACTACTGATGTCGGACAAGGCGAGGAACCCGAGCAACTACGCCATGATGACCATCTCGGAGGGGGCTGTCGTCGAAGGAGGCGATCTCCATTTGTCCGGCGAGGCCGACGCGTATGGTCACCGAAAGCTCGGCGGCGTTGGTGCCTACACGGGCAAGCTGCTCGAGGAACGCACGGGCCAGGGAATCATCTTCCAGCAGATTGCCTACCTCATGCGGTCGGGGAGTCCGGACTCGCTAGATCTCATGGTCGCCACCAACTACGCGGTGATGGCCGCTGATCTTGCGATCGAGGGCTCATCCGGCCGGATGGTGGCGCTGCGGGGCGGCACGTATACGAACGTCCCGATCGGCGTCACCAAAGACGGCGTGAAGCGAGTGGACGTCGACGAGCTCTACGACTCCGAGAAGTACCGTCCCAAGGTTCGCCACGTGGGCGGCAAGCCGATGTTCCTCTACTGATGGCGGTACTGGGCGCCCTGACCGCTGGAGGCGATTGCCCCGGGCTCAACGCCGTCATCCGCGGCGTGGTGGGTCGGAGCGTAGAGCGAGACGCCGAAGTCGTCGGCGTGCTCAACGGCTGGGAAGGCCTCATGAATGGCCAGGTCCGATCGCTCGATCGGGACGACGTGAGGGGGATCCTCGGCCGGGGTGGCACCATCCTCGGGACCTCGCGACTGGATCCGTACGTTCACGGTGATGGCCTCGCTAGTGTCGAACAGACGCTGCGCAGGACTGGCATCGACACGATGATCGTCATCGGTGGCGACGGTACCCTGCGGTCTGCCCTGCGCCTCCAGGAGGAGGGCCTGCCCGTCGTGGGCGTTCCCAAGACGATCGACAACGACATCGCGGGCACCGACGTGAGCTTCGGCTTCGATACGGCTGTCGAGATCGCCACCGAGGCCATCGATCGCGTCACGAGCACTGCCGAGGCCCACAACCGAATCATGCTCGTGGAGGTCATGGGGAGAACCAAGGGTTGGATCGCGACCTATGCGGGGATTGCAGGCGGCGCTGACGCCATCCTCATTCCGGAGGTGGACTACGACCTCGAAGCTATTGCCGAGATCATCCGGCGCCGTCATCGTCGGGGCCACAGTTACTCGGTGGTGGTGGTCGGTGAGGGAGTGAAGCCACCCGACGACGCCGAGACTCCGCCGGAGGTCGACGCGTTCGGGTTTGCCCGCCTCGGCGGGGTCGCATACCGGATCGCCCCGGTGTTGGAGCGTTTGACCGGGTTCGAGACTCGTGTGACGGTTCTCGGCCACACACAACGCGGCGGCACTCCCACCGCGTTCGATCGGGTGTTGGCGACCCGACTCGGGGTGGCAGCCGCCGACCTGGCGATCGACGGTCAGTCCGGGGTCATGGTGGCGGTTCGGGGTACCGAAATCGTGCCGGTGCCGCTGGCTGAGGCATGTGAGGAGATCAAGGGCGTCAACGAGACACTCTACGGGGTAGCTCGAACGTTCTTTGGCTAACGCCTCAACGCGACGCCTTCCACGTGCCACTGAGCACGGTGCCGCGAAGGTCGTGCCCGACGGGCTCATGCGGTGCTCGACCGTCTCTGCTCGGTGCCGGCACGGCCGGGCGTAGGGCGATATCGCTGATGACGGCGCGCCCGCCAGGGGCGGTGCTAACCTCGCCCCGCCTGTGAGCCGCTCTCTTATCATCTGCGAGAAACCCTCGGTCGCCACCGACGTTGCGAAAGCCCTGTTCGGCGGGAAGGCCTCCAAGAAGCGCGATCACTACGAAGCCGACGAGGCCATCATCGCGCACGCGGTCGGCCACCTTGTCGAGCAGGTCGACCCCGAGGTCTACGAGAAGCGCTGGAAGAAGTGGAACTACGACGATCTTCCCATCGTCCCGGATGACTTCGCCTACCAGCCTCGGGACGATCGCGCGGGCAAGCAGCTTGCGGCTCTCCACAAGCTGATGATGCGCAAGGACGTGACCGAGCTGGTCAACGCCTGCGACGCCGGGCGCGAGGGAGAGCTGATCTTCAAGCTCATCCTGCAGACAGCACCCGAGGAGGCCCGCGCCAAGCCGGTGAAGCGCGCGTGGTTCAGCTCCATGACACAGGGGGCCATTCGCGACGCTTTCGACGCGCTGCGCAATGACGACCAGATGCTGCCGCTCGAGGCGGCCGCCCGCGCTCGAAGCGAGGCCGATTGGCTGGTGGGCATCAACGCGACCCGCGCCGCCACGACCCAGGCCGGCTCGGTCCGCAAGGTGCTCTCGCTCGGCCGGGTCCAGACACCGACCCTCGCGCTGATCGTGAGGCGCGACCTCGAGATCCAGGCCTTCGTACCCGAGGACTACTGGCAGGTCGACGCCGGCCTCCTCGCCGACACCAACGCCGAGTACCGAGGGCTCTGGCACGAGGGCAGCAGGGATCGCCTGAAGAACGCCGAGGAGGCCGAGGCGATCTCGGCAGCGGTCACCGGCAAGGCCGGCGTCATCGCGTCGCTCGAGGTCAAGCCGCAGACCGAGAAGGCGCCGCTGCTCTACGACCTCACAAGCCTGCAGCGGGAGGCCAACCAGCGCTTCGGGTTCTCGGCGCAGCGCACCCTCGGCGCGGCGCAGGCGCTGTATGACCAGCACAAGCTGCTGACCTATCCGCGCACCAGCTCGCGATACCTGTCCGGCGACATGGTCAGCGGGCTCAAGCCACGTGCCAGGCAGGTGGGCGCCGCCGATCCCGTCTACGCCGAGGGCGCCCGGTACGTGCTGGGCCTCGACAAGTTGCCGCTTACGCGTGTCGTGAACGACGCCAAGGTCGGCGACCACCACGCGATCATCCCAACCGAGGGCGACCAAGACCTTGGTGGCCTCTCGCGGGACGAGCGGCGCGTCTACGACATGGTCGCGCGGCGCTATCTGGCCGTCTTCCACCCCGACGCCAAGTTCGAGCGCACGCACGTGGAGACCAGAGTCGAAGAGCATCTTTTCCGCAGCCGCGGCAAGGTGATGACCTTCGCCGGGTGGCGCGCGGTCTACGGCGAGAGTACGGCCGCGACCGACGAGGAGGAGCAGAACCTCCCGCCGCTCGAGGAAGGTCAGACGGTGATCTGCCAGGCGGCCGACGTGCTGGCCAAGCAGACCAAGCCACCCCGCCGCTTCTCGGAGAGCAGTCTGCTGCGGGCCATGGAGACCGCCGGAAAGCTCGTAGAGGACGACGAGGCCGCAGAGGCCATGAAGGACGCCGGCCTCGGCACGCCCGCGACCCGGGCCGCCACGATCGAGCGCCTCATCGATGCCGGCTACGTGGAGCGCGAGAAGCGCAGCCTGCGCGCTACCGAAAAAGGCATCGGCTTGATCACGATGCTCGGCGACCATCTGCTTACCAGTCCCGAGCTGACCGGCCGCTGGGAGCAGCGGCTCAACCGGATCGAGCGTGGCGAGGAGCGCCACGAGGACTTCCGCGGCGACGTGACGAGATTCACCCGCGAGGTCGTCAGCTGGTTCGCCGACAAGGAGCGGGACGACCTGAGGGTGGAGCGCCGCCCGCTTGCTCCATGCCCCAACGAGGGGTGCGAGGGCGAGATCGTCGAGTACCCCAAGAGCTACGGCTGTAACAGCTACAAGGCCAAGGACGATCCCGGATGCGGCTACACCCTCTGGAAGCAGCAGGGCGGCAAGACCATCACTCTCGAAGAGGCGATGGAACACATCGCCGCCGGCCGCTCAAGCAAGGACCTCGAGGCCGAGCGGACGGTCCTCGGCCCTTGCCCGAGCGAAGGCTGCGATGGCGAGATCATCGAGCGCGCGCGGAGCTACGGGTGCACCAGCTGGAAGAGCCGGAACGAGCCCGGATGCGGCTACGTCATCTGGAAGAGCGTACGCGGCCAAAAAGGCGACGTCGACATCGAGGCCGCGACCACGATGGTGGCAGAGGGCAAGACGAACGCCGCTCCGCCCCCATCCAAGGATCCGATCGGGAAGTGCCCCACCCCCGGGTGCGGCGGGGAGATCGTCGAGAACCGGCGGGCCTATGGCTGCACCAGCTGGAAGAGCCGCAAGAATCCGGGCTGCGGTTTCGTGATCTGGAAGCGTGAGCGCGGCCAGGATGGCGAGATCACTCGCGAGCAGGCCGTCGCGAAGCTCGAAGAGGCCCACGCGGAGCAGAAGCCCGGCTCGGGCGAGAGCGCCAAGGTCGCCGAGCAGGCCGCCACAGGCGGTTGACGCCCGCGGAGCTGGCCGACCACCTCGCGAGTCGAGGTACCTACTCCTATTCCCGCGCCTCCGGGCCGGGCGGTCAACGACGCGACCACGTCGAGACGCGAGTCCGACTGAGCATCGGCACGGACGCCACCGAAGGCCTTCCGCCAGCGCTCGCGGAGCGCGTGGTCGAGGTGCTCGGCCTCGATCGCGCCCCCCACCGGGTGATCTCCGCCACAGATCGCAGCCGAGAGCGCAACCGTGCGGCGGTCCTCGACGAGCTCGCCCGACGAGTGGCCCCTGCGCTGACCCCGCCCCCTCCGCCACGCCGCCCGACGCGCCCGACTCGGGCGGCCAAGACGAGGCGCATCGAGTCCAAGTTGCGCCGGGGCACCACCAAGCGCCTGCGCCGTC
>Ga0224508_10004099_pt1 | contig 11964 bp, 10 predicted proteins | sample SF_Jan12_sed_USG_4_FD_170157 | JGI IMG/M metagenome (GOLD analysis project Ga0224508, IMG submission 170157) | Sediment microbial communities from San Francisco Bay, California, United States - SF_Jan12_sed_USGS_21 | ecosystem: Environmental > Aquatic > Marine > Sediment | place: USA...
GTTGATTTTCGAGATACCAGTTGACAGTCTCTTCTAATGCTTTATCAAATTGGTATCCTGGTTTCCAGCCAATCTCTTTTTGAATCTTTGAGGAATCAATGGAATATCTTTTATCGTGTCCTGGTCTATCTTTAACATATTCTATCATATCATAGGGCTTTCCAAGAATGTCCAATATTTTTTCAACTATGGTTTTGTTGGTAATTTCATTGTAGGCAGTAATATTGTAAACGTGACCAGATTTTCCTTTTGATATTAGTGATTCAATTGCTTGCACATGATCATATACATGAATCCAGCTTCGAATCTGCTGTCCATTGCCATACAACGGGACTTTGAGGTTTTTTATTGAACGTATTATGGTTTTAGGTATTAGTTTTTCTGGAAATTGATACGGTCCAAAGTTGTTAGTGCATCTTGTTGTGATGCATTTTATTCCATATGTTCTGTAATATGATGCAACCAAGTGATCAGCTGCTGCTTTGGTGGCAGCATATGGATTACTTGGATTTATTTGAGAATCTTCATCAAATGATGACTGGTTTTCAGCATCACCATAGATTTCATCAGTTGATACATGAATGAATATTTTATCATGTTTTCGTATGGCTTCAAGTATAGAGTATGTGCCAAGTATGTTTGTTTCAATGAATGGTTTTGGATTTGCTATACTTCTATCAACATGGGATTCAGCTGCAAAATTTACGACAACATCTACCTCTTTTACGAGATGATTGACGATATCTTCATTTCTAATGTCATCTTTGATAAATTGATAATTTTTATTTTCTAAATTCTTTAGATTTTCAAGATTTGAACCAATTGTTAGCAAATCAAGATTTGTTATTTTTGAATCATGATTTTGTAAATGTCTGATAAAGGCACTGCCAATAAATCCAGCCCCACCGCAAACTAGAAAATTCATGATTATTTATGGGGAATTGCATTCCAGTCAAAAGGTTTCCCTGTTTTGGGATCAATTATAGTAGAATCATTCCAAGGTCTACGTTCTTCATCAGGATTTTTGTAATCATAAAGTCGTGTAGTCAAATAAACCACCAATGCTGGTTCAAATCCAACAGACTTGAATCCATGATAGTAGAATCCAGGAATTCGGACACATTGAATTTTTTCTCCACTTGAAATAATCTGATCTAGTTGTCCACGTGTTGATGAATTCTCACCATCGTCATATGCACAGATTTTTGTCGCTCCGTTTATGGTAATAAAATAATCTACTTGTCCTCTTTCATGTCGATGCCACGCTCGTATCATACTGGGATAACTATAGGATACATTTACCTGGAGAATTTTATCCTCAGGTTCAACCAAATCTGACCAGTCTTCTCTAAAGACTTCTGTAAACGAGCCCCTCTCATCAGGAAATTTTGCAAGTTCTTTTATTTTTACACCTGGTAGCATCTCTTAACGTTCGAATTGTTGAATATATCTCAAACTGTTTGTGTATTACATGAAACAAATTTAGGGATTTAAGAGTGCATTTCTCAGATAGTTTTACTTGATTCAAATTTTTAGGAACAGTATAGATGTGGAAATCCAACCTCCTACACTACAAAAGAGTGAAAATAATTAATATTTTGACATGTATGGTGATATCATTTCATAATGATTCCAAGAGAGATTCAAGAAAACATCAACTACAGACCAGTCAAGTATTTTCTAAAGGGATTTCATTGATTCCACAAGAGTCATACTGCAAAAAGCTTGTACAGTTTTTGGAATTTCACAATGATATAACAGCTGACAAGTACTTCAACAAGCAAAAAATCCAAGAGGACGTATTGCTATTGGAAAATCATAATGTTTTTAATTTTTGGCAATTATTATTTTAAAAAAGATCCAAATTTCAAAGGCCAAAATCATTATTATGATAATTGTATCTAGCCAATTGTTTGCCTGAAAAAAATAAAGGTCCCATCTATTTTCCAATGCTATTTGAATTTGATATAAAAGAGTAGAATGAAAAGGATCAAACCAGCCCTCTTCCCCTAGGGAATGAGCTTTGGATACTGCTAATTGTGATAGAAACAATGTACCTAACATATTAATAAAAAATCCTACAGCTCCCAATGTCATGGTAATCATTAAAAACCATTTTCGTTTTAGGCTCATTCCAAGGGTGATGATTAGAAAAGGAATGGTAAGAAACATGTATCTTGGACCCCAGCTGTGCCCACCATGCCAAAAACTTAGTGTCCCATAAAATAATAGTGAAATTATAAAAATGGACATAAAAAGTAGAGATAGTGTTCTATCTTTTTTATAAAAATCTGGATATGCAACAAAAAATAGTATTGTGACAGGTGCAAATAAGAATAATCCCGTATATGGAGATACAAGTAACCCAACCACACCGTTAAATGTACTATGCATTGCTAGCTGTCCAAAATCACCGTAACCAGTTTCTAAAATTGATCCCCAGATGAAATAATTGTATAGCATAACAAAACCTGCACTTATAAAAATTGGAACTAAAAATAATGATATTTTTTTTATTGCTGAATTATTTTTTGAATTTATCAAAATAAAAGCAATTACGAATGGAATGAAAATAGCTGAATCATACCTAGTTAAAACTGATAATGACGTCAAAATCCCAGAAAGAATATACCATTTTTTACTTTCTTGATTTTTGTGATGATATAAAAAATAAATACTTGCTAATAAAAAACAGGAGCTCCAGACTACAGCAGTTCCAGTTTTTGAATATTGCCAAGATGTGGTTGTTAAACCAAATAGTAGGACTAAAACAAAACTATGTGAAATTGAAACCTCTATTTTTCTTGAAAAAAGATATAGTAGTGAGCATAAAAGTGCTACAGCTATAGAATTGTAAAAAATCCAAGTTAAAGAATTCAGAGAAAAAAAATTTGCTAATAATGCAAAAGGTAACAAAGACAGAGACCATCCAGGACTAAAAATCGAGTGAAATTTTCCATCAGCACCAATTCTAAAAGAGCCTTCCCAGTAATCCTGTATGGAATCTTCTGTTACGTCCAATCTGCCAATTTCAACGAGTCTTTTGGTGACTTCAAAAGCCATATGCTCATCATAATAGGGATGACCTCCAGATGTCAGTACGTAAAAAGTTAAAAATAAAAAAAATACAAGTAAGGCTATTCTTGAATCCGAATAATTTTTCCACGACTTTGAATCTTTATTCTTTAACATTTACTTCCTGTCCTTGTTTACTATTAAATTCTCACAAAATTTCTTAACATTGATTGCTTTTCTCCACAAATTAACTTCTAATCTATTCCTAACACTTCTTAAATAAATTATAACTAATGGAAGTTTATTCTCTATTGCTAACTTTTTTGATTGATTTTACCATCCAATTCAAGATTTGACAAAATAAATAAAATTATCATTATCTTGGTAATATGAAACAATATTGAATCTTTAGTAATTATATATAATTATGAAATTCATTTTTAACTATATTTAGTTAATTTTATGGGATTAAAATAAAAAAAATTCTAAATTTTATTTTGATTTCTTAGCAACATAAATTATGTGTGCATAAGGGTAGCCCTTTAAATTTTGCAAAAATTCAAGTTGAAAACCAGAATTTTTCAATAATTTAACAATTGATTTTTGATCTTGATATAGAACAGGTTCGCCTTTTGTCATAATAAAATCATGTATCCAATTCCACCAATATTTCCATAATGGTCGCTTATCTACATCTTTAATAATCAATTTTCCATTTCCTTTGAGAGCTAAAAAACATGCCGTCAAAAGTTTGGATTGTATGTCTGTGCTAGGGATGTGATGTAGAACATCTATGGCAGTTATTTCATCGGCAACAGGAATTTTAATATCTGTTATATCTCTACAAAAAAACTTTAGGTTTACTAAATCATCATAAATGATTTTAGCTTGTTTAATTCTACTTTCGTTTATATCAATTCCAATGACCGATCTTGTTTGAGATTTTTCTGCCAAATAATGAGCAAAAACTCCAAATCCACATCCTATATCAATGATTGTTCCTTCTTTACTAACATGTTTTTCAATTGGAGGAAATGGAATTATTTTGGGTCTGATTTTTATGTAAAATTTGGAGAAAGCAGAAATTTTTTTTGATACCATATTTTTTACTATTATCAAGGGTTAATTATATTAAATCAGATCCATCATACAAAAAATTTGATTAAAATTTCAATTAGTTAATCAAAATTTTATTTCAAGATTTTAATCCATTAATCTTTTTATTTATATTGATCAGGAAATTAAATTGGTTCTTATTAAGATACACAAATCTTCTTTTCTTTACCATTTTTAAACCATCCTCCAATTTGATGTTTTCATGTAATAAAAATAACAAAGTCACTAACGTTGCTCTTCCTCTTCCTAAATTACAATGAATGAATATTGACTGTTTAGATTTTAATTTTTCTTTAACAATTTTTTCTATTTTATTAATCTGGACAGGTGTAGGGATTCCACCATCAGGAATTCCTATTTTTTCATATCCAAATGATTTTTTATCTGTGATTTCATCGGGACATTCTAGTCTTAAGTCCATTATAAAATCAATTTTAAATTTTGACAACTGATTATAAGATGTAATTCCACCAAAGGCTAAATTTTCTTTAACAAAAACCACGTCTGGAATTTTACTAATTTTTTTGTATTTTCTAGTTATACGGATCCCTATAGCTCCAACTACTAAATCAATTATTGAAAACATTTTTGTTATCTTATGTTTCTGGTTTATATTGTATATGTTAAAATTAATCTAAATTAACAAGTATAATGTTTGAATTTTTATTCGTTTAAATAATATATTACATAAATTTTGTACAAAATTTTTATCAAACAAGTTTTGAATTATTGTAATTTATCATTAATTACTTTTAAAAAATTGGTGGAACATAATATAACAAAACAAATGTGAATACCACGTAAACAATCACTGCGATTGCAGTGCTTTTGTCCCTTAGGATGTTATCACTTAACACGTTTTCTTCATTGATTGATGATAGATGTAATTGTCTAAATACAATATAAACTACTATTGGTACAGTAATAACTAATCTCCAGTCTTGGGTTGAACTGTTCATAGCATAAATGGAATAAGTTGTAATAATCATGATAGCAGTAATTAAAATAATTGAATTTACAGTAGACATAGTATACTGGTTTAAAACTTTCCTGGGTTTCTCAGCTGAATCTTGTAGAAGTTCCATTTCGTGTCTTCTTTTAATTATTGCCAAAAACAAAGATACAAAAAAGATGCCCAATATTAGCCAAGGAGAAACTGGACTTTGAATTAAAATCACGCCAGAAATAGCTCTAATAATAAAATTCCCACTTATTGATAAGATATCCAAAAAAATGATCTTTTTTAACCAAATCGAATAAAATTCGCCATTCAATAATAATAAAATTGTTAGAACACCAAATTTCCAATCGAGTACAAAGGACAAAGCAAGTCCTAATGCTAATAAAACGACAAAACTAGATTGGGCCTGTTTTTTTGTAATTAAACCTGCTGGTAAAAGACGATTTCTTTTTGTGGGATGTTTTTTATCCTCCTCCACATCTCTGATATCATTTTTTATATACATTGCACTTGAAACCAAACATAATGCAATAAAACCAAAAATAGTTAGTAAAACATTTTCAACTGAAAAGAAGGTAAGTGAGAAAAACAAGGCTAGGAAAATAACAGTATTTTTGTACCATTGTTGAACTCTGATAAAATTTAATATTCTCTGTTTTGACAATTTTTACTCCATTTATTAGACATTTCAAAATTTGAAAATAGACATAACATGACATTAATAATAATAGTACACCAATGTGTAAAATGCATCATTAGTGGTATTATGGGTATTGGAATGTTGATTATGAAATTCGATTGGTAAAAGATCGAAAAATTGATTTTTGTATTGTAGAATTTTGGATAACATAAGCATGAATTAATATAAACAAAAAATGCTCTGATTTATTTTAATCTATTCCAGATTTAAAATAAATTAGATCTACCCTTCCCACATGTAGAGCCTAAATCAGATACCAAATAATTAGATTCCAACAATTTTAAAGAATAGACATAAAATAGCAATAATTTTATCATTATGTAATAATTTGAGTTTTTTACCATTAATGAATTTATGGAAGATTAGATCTATACTGATTTTTTTTGCGATAATAAACATTAAACTTCGCTTCAAAGGTATGAAGTTAGGTATAGTTTGGACGGCTCTAGAGCCAACCCTTACATTCATTATTCTCTACATAGTGTTTACAAGCATTACAACAAGTCCACATGAGAATTTTGGGATATATCTTCTTACAGGCATTATATTGTACAACATATTTTCACGCGGAACAACTGGTGGATTGTCAAGCATACGTAGTAATGTAAACATAATTGAATCACTTAATATCAACAAGGAGTTTTTCCCAGTAACAGCTGTTCTAGCTACATCGATTTTAATGGTTGTTCAAATAGGGGTATTTTTTGGATTGATGCCTTTCTTTCAATTTATTCCAGCATGGACAATTATTTTTCTACCTGTCATTTTGTTGTTACTAATAATTTTGATTTTAGGAATTTCTTACATACTTTGTATTCTGCATGTATATTTTAGAGATATTCAAGTGATATGGAGTATTTTAGTTCAAGCTTTATTTTTTATCACACCAATCATTTGGTTTATGGATGATATTAGAGATACAGGATTAGGTAATGTTTTGCTTACAATTCATTCAATCAACCCAATTGGACAATTAACAGAATTAGCTCATAACATAGTTGTATTTAATACAATTCCAACATTAGGTGAATGGGCATATGTCTCAATATTTTGTATAGGAATATTTCTATTTGGATTTTTAATTTTTAACAAGTTCCAAACAAAAATCGTGGAGAATTTGTAAAATTGAATGAAATTGCAATTAAATTAGAAAATGTTACAAAGTCATTTACTTTTAAAAGTGAAGATATACAATCAAGATTTGGCAATATTTTCTCTCAATCTCAAAGAACTAAGATTACAGCACTGGATAACATAACACTAGATATTAAAAAAGGGGAAGTCATTGCAGTGATTGGAAGAAATGGTAGTGGTAAAACCACCCTATTACGAACTATTGCAGGCATATATGGGCCAGATTCAGGAAATATTGTAATAAACGGTACCATAGCTCCTTTGTTGCATATTGGTACAGGATTTCATGAAGAGCTTGATTCAAAAGAAAATATTTTAATGTCAGGATTATTGATGGGAATAAAAAAAGATGAGATCATACAAAAGACAAATGATATAATAGAATATGCAGAGTTGAAAAAATTTGCTGGAATGAAATTAAAACATTATTCAACTGGAATGCGTGCAAGATTAGCATTTTCTTTAGCACTACAAATGAATCCAGACATCTTTCTTGTTGATGAGATTTTGGCAGTAGGAGACATAAAATTTCAGGAAAAAAGCTTTAATTCCTTCATTTCATTTAAGGAAAAAAATAAAACGATTGTATTGGTAACTCACAATATTGGTCCACAATTAAAAATAGCAGATCGTGTTATACTAATGGATAAGGGAAAGATCATTATGATTGGAGATACTGATCACGTTGTAAAAAAATACATTGAACAATACCAAGATTAACTAAACGATTTAAGTTATAAAAAGTCAAATCAATTAAAAATAATTCAGAATATCATGAATCAGATAACAAGTTCTATATTAAAAAAAAGTTAATATATTAAAAATTAAAGGATGGAAGAAATTTATAAAAAAAGATTCTAACTGATAAAGTATGAGGGAATTGAATGGATGAATATCATGAAAAATTATTAAAAGAATTACCATCATGTGGGGAATGGTACCATAAAATTAATTTTGGAGAGGGTCTCACAACATCCCGTTTTGATTACGCATGGGATCCTGAACATATGTGGGAGAAATGGATAGAACCATATTTGCCACCAGATCTGTCAGGGAAAAGTGTTTTAGATTTAGGTTGTAGTTCGGGTTATCTTTCTATGAAAATGAAAAAGAGAGGGGCATCAAGAGTTGTATCTGTAGATTATCTAGATCAATTTATTCGACAGGCTAATTTTGTTTCAAAATGGTTTAATGTAGATCTTGAAATTATTAAGCAAGAAGCTCATACATTTGTATTAACAACTGAGGAGCAGTTTGATTATATCATCTTCTTTGGATTATTTTATCATCTCAAATATGGTGTTTTGGTGCTTGATAGATTAGCAGAAATGACTAAAGAGAAACTATTTTTTCAAAGTGCGACTGTAGGTCCATCATTTAATGAGACTCCAAAAAGAAATTTTACAGAAGATGATGGAGAAGAGATGATATCATCATCAGAGATACCAAAATTAATTTTTATTGAAAATGAATTTTATAATGATAAAACTAATTGGTGGATTCCAAATCAACCAGCAATGATCTCTTTAATTAGGAATGCAGGTCTTAAGATTTCTGCAAAACCTGGTTGGAACGCTTTTGTGTGTAAACCAGAAAATACGTTTTCTAAAAAGATACTTGAAAGATGTGTATTTCCAGAACATGGTAAATCTGCAGATAAATCGGGTCCAGGATTTGTTACACCGTAATATTAGAAAAACAATTGTATTTCATAAACAATTTTTTTAAATTTAAACTCACGATTGAAATACTTCATAAAGTAGTTAGAGAATTAATTCTTATTCACAATGTTAGAAATTAGTATAACTTCAAAGGAGAAATTTGTTTCATCAAATAAAATCATGATAGAATCAAATAAAAAATATCTAATTTCCATTAAATCTATAGGGATATTTGGCGAACAATACAGTGCATATTTTGGAGTTGTAATGTTTGACGAAAAAGATAATGAGATATCTCGTAAAATTCAATGGTTAAATGACTTTTCTGGAAAAGAACAAACATACAAACTAGTATTCACAATTTCAAAGAATGTAAAATATGTCAAAGTAATTTACAGAATAAACGAAGAAGTTCCAATTAAATCAGACTGCAGATACAGATTAACTCCTCTAGAGGAAATAAGATTCATTGAAACCAATGAAGAAGAGATTTCTTATCTACCAGAAGATTTTATTTTACCTAAACCTAGAGGTCCTACTTCAAATGATGAAAGAGAGTTGGAAAAAAATATCGTTTGGATTTTTTCATCTCCAAGAGGAGGCACATCTTGGTTAGGAACTCAATTATTGCAATACAAAACACTATCTATCAATGAACCATACATCGGTTTTCATTTAGGAATAAACGAGCCAAAAATACATGACAAAATTGAAAGAAATATTGATTTATTTGAAAAAGATCCTGATTATTTTTTTTCATCTAGATACAAAAAAATTTGGCAATATTTTCTTAGAAAACTTATACTAGGCAGAATATACGGTCAATTTCAGGATACAAAAACACCAATTATAATAAAAGAACCTAATGGTGGAACTGGTGCAGACATTGTATTGAGATGTTTACCTCAATCAAAAATGATCTTTCTGATTCGAGATGGGAGAGATGTAGTGGATTCATGGATTGACGGATTAAAAAAAGATTCGTGGTTTACAAAAAGATATGGATTTACTGCATGGAATGAAAAAAATAAAAATGATGAAATAATAAGACAGTCAGCATACTGGGTAAAAACCATGGAAGTGATAAAATCAGCATATGAAAATCATTCTAAAGAACTTCGATACGCAGTGAAGTATGAAAATTTACGAAATAATACGTTTGAAGAGTTAAAAAAGCTCTATGATTTTATCGATATTAAAATTCCTGTAAAAGAATTAGAAAAAATTGTTGAAAAATATAGTTTCAAAAACATTCCTTCCGAAAAAAAAGGTTCGGGAAAAGTAACGAGAAGTGCAAGTCCAGGTAAATGGAAAGAAAATTTCACTCAAGAAGAACAAAACATAATGAATGAAATAATGAGTGACAAATTAAGAGAACTTGGATATTAGTCTGGAATTACGGAAATTTTTGAAGAAGGTGTATATCTTGACGTGGATTGCCCTTCGCACCTTCTAATATAGAGCTAACAAGTTTCAAATTGCTAGGTAAAATTGTTGAAATTGAACCAGAGGGATGACTTGCCATACAAATATTCTCTCCCTCCTTTAAGGAATCTCGAACAATAATGTTTCCATTATCAAACTTTTTACGATCGTTACTATCTATAATTGATCCCCTTTCAAAATCTCCATGAGTGCTAACCAACAAAAATCCTCCATTCTTTAGAATTCTTGTCAGTTCTAGGATCCATTCTTTTTGAGTATCTACTGTCAAATGAGTTAATACAGAAAATGCATAAACTAAATCAAATGTTCCATCATTATAAGACAGAGGAGGCTTTAGAGAATTAGTTCTGAAATTTGCAAACGATAAATTTTGCTTACACCAATCAATTGGTAAGGAATTATAATCGGTTCCAAAAAACTTTGTTTTATTGTGGTTTTGTAGATGTGATAGAACTCTTCCACAACCACAGCCAAAATCAAGTACAGATTCTAAATCATCAAATCTCTTATCTACAGATTTTAATGTTCTTTCTATAGAATACGCTGCCAATGCGCCTCCTTTTATGAACCAGTTTTTATCATCCATTCCTGCTACAAGTTGTCGTAAATTAGGAGGAGGAACAGGAGTTAGAAACCCAGGATGGAATTCATCTATCAGATTCATAGTCTCATCTTTTGCGACAGAAATTATTCTATTTGCGTGTACTATTGAAAAAAGTTCATGACCAGCCTTAACATAAATCTCAAGAAGATGATAGCCTGACTTTAAATGAGGCAAATTAAATTTTCCATGCCAACCACAATTTAGATACTCTGAAGATTGACCTGCAATATCTTTTCTTTCATCTCCAAGAGTTACCGTACCCAAGAAAGTTGAATCTAACAATATAGAAACGCTATCAACTGGTGCGCCATTTGTTATAGATAAAGCCCATCCGTGCATATTTACAATAAGATTGTCTTCAAAAGAAATTTGGGTTACACCGCCAGTAATATGATGTAAATTGGGAAAATTTTCTTTATTATCAGGATACCAAAAGGCGTAACTAAAAAGGTCTCTCGGTAAAATTTTGATTGGCATCAACATGGTAGAATTTTTAATGTTAAACCATGAATCATTTTCCTTAACTAAATCAAATTCAAGAAAGTAATCTCCAGATTTAGTAGGAGCTCTTACAATAGCATCTAATGTGATTTTTTCAGAAGGATCAAGATCATGAGGTAGAAATGTTCTTAGTCCCTCATTTTCTACTATCTGTTTTTTGTGATCCAACCAATGATAAGAAAGATTTATTGGGTTTTTCTCGTTTTTTGAATATGCAGGAAAAGTATCTGTACTAACATTTTCTATACTGAGAGGAATATTGAATGTACTATTTACTCTTAAAAATCGGATTTTTTTATCCAATACTTCAATTTTTGCAGTCAATGTTTCTTTTTGTAATGTTTTAGGGGTATGAACAGGATTTTTTGTTAATCTTCCAAATACCATATAGAATTAAAGTTATGACAACAGGATAAAAATTGTTTTATTATAATTTCTTAGATCATACAAGTCCTTAAATCTTGGATTTTGATTTTGAAATTTGATAAATTAATGAAATTAAGAGGTTATAAAAAATGCAAAAAAATGTAAATTTAGGATAATAAAGTATAATTTAATGCAAAACCCACAGGATAGAGTTGATTTGTCAAGTTTAGAAAAAATAATTTTTGAGAAAATTAACAGGATTAATCAATTAACAGAAGAGATTACAAAAAAAAATTCCGAATTAGAAATCCTTGATGAAGACATTCAAGAATTTCATCAAAAAATTATCAAAAAAAACAAGGAGATTACAAACTTGGATCAGTTAGTTAGACAAAAAGAGGATGAGATTACAAACTTGGATCAGTTAGTTAGACAAAAAGAGGATGAGATTACAAACTTG
>Ga0224508_10004100_pt1 | contig 11964 bp, 6 predicted proteins | sample SF_Jan12_sed_USG_4_FD_170157 | JGI IMG/M metagenome (GOLD analysis project Ga0224508, IMG submission 170157) | Sediment microbial communities from San Francisco Bay, California, United States - SF_Jan12_sed_USGS_21 | ecosystem: Environmental > Aquatic > Marine > Sediment | place: USA: California...
ACCAACGCGTCATCGGCATTGATTACACCGTTGCCATTGGTATCCTCAAAAAGTTCCACAGTAACGTTAGGGAAACCCGGTTCACCCGCATCTTGCACGCCATTGCCATCCGTTGCTTCCGGCGTTCCAGGCGTCGCATCGTCGCGCCACACCGTGTCGCCAATCGCGCCAACCCCACCAGGCTGATAGCCAAAATCAACAGTCAATATGCGGTCTGTGTCTCCCGTCGTGACCGTCGAGATGGCGTCACACGTTGTACACGCCCCTCCGGTTTCATCCGGATCGGCCGTTGGGGTATAGGCCGCGGGTATGGTCGATTCATCCACCACCACACAGTAGTCGTCGCCGACGAGGCCCTCAAACAGATAAGTACCGTTGATATCGGTGACTTGGGTCTGTAAAAGTGGTCCGGCTGGCCCATTAGCACCACAGGCGCTTCGATGCAATTCGACCGTGACTCCAAACAAACCTTCATCCACCGGATCCTGAAATCCGTTGCCATCCCAATCGCTAAAGATGGTGTCACCAATGGCGGCACCACCCACATTGACACAAGCCTGCTCTCCCGTTGTGAGTGGAATTGAATTTTGAGTTGACGTATACGAGTTACAGTAGGCACCGGGTGACTGGTCTGCGGCTACTTGCGCCGTAAACTGGAGTAGGAGTTCGTTATCCCGGTTAATAGCACTCGGCACCGTAAATACCGGCTCAGATGGAACACTCGCATCAACGGTAGTGGAAGGTGTTAAGTTGGCCCCGTTGACTGTCACACTATCGAGACTTGAGTAGGTAAAACCGGTTGGTAGAAAATCACGAATTTCGATAGTGCTATCGGTTGGACCACTACCGATATTCTGGATGCGAACCGTGTATTGGACGGACCCGCCCGGAGCCACACTGAGCGGTGACACCTCCTTTGTCTGATTGAGTATAGGTATCGACCCTGAAGGGGTGACTTCCGTAACTGTTTGCGGCGGTAGTTCGTTGGACGTTATCGTCAGATTGTTCTCAAGGTTTCCCGACCCGGTCGCTTCAACGGTGACCGTCGCTTCGAACTTTTCACCACGCAATAGAGTACCGATGTTCCAAGTCAACGGGTTGGGACCGCTGTCTTGTGCGGGAAACGAGCTGATAAAATCAACACCGTTCGGCAGGGTGTCCTGAATAACGACATTCGTTAAATCAGTCGTGGTACCGGTGTTGTAAATAGAAATGTTGTATTGAAACGTGTCGCCAACAGCGACTGCGGCGTTATCGGTCGGTTTACCGGCCGCGACGCAACCGTTCCAAATAATTTCAGTTGGGTCGTAGTAACGCCATAGATGATCTTTTCCTCCTTCATTGCCACCTGCGTCGCCACCGAATGTGTCGCCACGAAATACCGGACAACCTGTAGCATCCACCAGTTCCGTTGGATCATCCACGCGGACTTTGACAAACGCATATTCTGGAATATCGATCGTAAGCTGACCAATACTCCAGCGAATCGCTTTAGGACTGGTTGTGTCCGTCTGGGACACTGTGGAAGGCAGTGGATTGGTCGGACTCAATGAGAAACCGATGTTGCTTCCATCAGTTGCCGTAATGCCAATAGTGGTATCTTTTAAACCGGGTTGGTCGAGGGAAATCATACTCCCTGGGTATTGGATGCGTTGCCAAGGACCGACGTCGTCCGATGCATCTTTCATGTCGCCGGTAGCGTTCCAAGTTTCGAGGTCAAACTCCCAGGCATAGCCGCTTTCAGGGCCGGCAACGGCGCTCGCATTACCCCAGGGTGCATTGCCGCGGCCATTGGGATCAACAATCGGACCATCGCTGTCCCCGTATGCAAACATTTGCTCAGCGTCCCAATCATTGAACGGCACAAATGTGTCACCGCTATTGTTGGTGATGGGAGCACCGGTATAACTGCCGAATGCCAACTCCTGACTGGTGGAAAAGAAAATACCGGTATCGCCATAAACACCGGCAATCGTGCCGTTATGGCAACCGTCCACATCCACCGCATCCGCCTCGACACCGAGAATATTTGGCCCTAAATGCAAGCGGCTGGGATCACCTAAATCGGGTGTGCAATCGGTACCCACCGGTCCGTCGCCAATGGCAATTAGCGATTGTCCTTTCATCGGCACTGGTGCATACCCACCGCTGCCATCGGGCAATGCGTAAGCTGCGTCAAGCACAGTCACCCCGTTGGGAACGTAGAAATCAACATAACCTCCCACACCGGTATTCGTGCCATCGGTCGGTATGACCTTAAGAACTAATCCGAGCTCGTCGCCCACCTGTAGCAACGGCTGGGGTGGCGTTAGAGTGGGTATTCGCGCATCGAATAATGCTTGGGTTGGCTGGTCGAAAAACATATACACCATGCGCGAGTCAAGATTGTGTGCATGCGCTGGCGATGCCAACCAACTTGAGATTGATAGAGTGATTGCAATTAATAAACTACCTGTAATTCGAAATCGAGTATTTTTGTTCGTCATTGGATTGTTCCATTGTTCACGCAGCCGAATACAACATAAGAGACGGTACGAACTACCAAACTTTTTAATAACGGTAGGACCGACATCTGAGAAATCAACAAGCGGAAGAGAATAGAATAAGAGCTAGAAGAACAAATAACGTTCTTCCAGCAAGCTAGAATCGTAGAGTTGCTACAAAAAAATCGCATGATAAACCTCCCGTTTACTTTCTATGCGCGCACCCCTTTGGCCGCATAGACGCACATCATGTGACTCGCCCCCCACAGGACGACCAAATCTTATCCGAACGGAAGATTCGATGACAAGCTTCTCAGGCTATCTTTACAATTGTTAACACAATGTCCGCACGGGCTGAGCGTGCTACGTGTTTGATTTAGGGGCCTAGTGTATTAAGTAGCCTTGCGATTCTTCATGCCACCGGTTTACCTAAACTGTATACAAACCATTGGACACACAAAGCTGCATCACGACAGTGAAGCGGTTTTTTCTGGGAAGGGTTATAGCATTAGCGGGGAAATTTACCGATCACCGAGACGGGAGAGGCAAGCGTGGCCCAACCCAAGTTCACATCAAGTTGATTGGGTCGGGTCTGTGTGTATTGCGGCGTGGCCTGTAATATGGCTAGCTCCAACTTCACACCTAATTAAAACAGGATATCGTACAGCATGACCGTCGGCTGGCGCGCCGCCGATGCATTGGTAAACCTGGTGGCACCGACTACACTGACCGCCACCGGCGCGCGCATAACATCACCATTGACCGGCAGTGTGAGCAGGAACATATGCGCCATCCTGTCTTCGCTGGGTAATACGTACAAGGTCCTCCAGCACCCCATCGGGCGACTATTGTCGAGCAATGATAGGTGGTCCGATTCATCACAACAATATTAGTTAGCAATGAGTTAATGCCCCACACACTCAGCCCGCAGTAACCAGCAAAACTCATCAACGCAAGCCCGTCGCTGCGGTGAACAGTCTGCTTGATGGTTTTGCCGTGGGGTAGTGATACTTGCGCCGGGAGCAATATGGCAAAATGGGCTTCGGGCCTATTAACGTATATAGGGTATGTCTTCCAACTCATATTGAACGGCATTGAGAAATCTTCTCTCAATTAATGGCTCCGTTCAACGGGGCATGTCAACGTCGAAGCAACACTGAGCTTATCGAAGTATTGGTTTCGTTACATGACAAGCGTAAATTGTCTTGAAGAAATGCACATGTCTCCGCTAACCCACCCCATTTCATAGGATAAGTGAATTTCAATATCGGTATGTTTGTACAGAGATGAGACGCAAACAATAAATGTTGTTTGAGCAGTCGAGAAGGGAATAATTTAGACGCCACCGTGTGGCGGACAATGCTCAATACCGCGTCTGACTGGTTCAATTCTCGTAGTTGACAAACATGTGAATCGTCCGGGTTCTTTTTCGGATTTAATAAAATTAAATAGTCAAGTTGTACGCACTCGGGAGCCGCAATGGGGTATTGTTCCTCTGACGATAGCTTTAACTGAGGGAAATGGGGTTTGATGAAGGCAACATTATTATCACTGATCGACACAGGTAACACATCATCAGATAAGCGCTCCCATCCATCGCTCGAATGCTGTGCTAGTGTTGATTTACCCTGACCGGAATCCCCCAGGAAAACACAAATTTTTCGTTCGACTCGTGCCGCGCTGGCATGCAAACAATAAACGCCTTGCCGTGCCATTTGCAAAATAAGAGGCGGCCCCACCAACACCTCCTGCAACAACGCGGTATCTATACTTGGCGCTATTGAGCTATGAATTACGCCGTCGCTGGATAAAATGAAATCTTTTAGCCCATCCACTTGCAACACAATGATGTCATTGTTGGACAAACAACAAACGTGTCGCTCACCACTCGAAAATTGTCCCGACGCATCGTATATCTTAGAGAAATTTACCAAATCAACATCTACCGGTAAATTGGCATTTGGCACCGCCGTCATATCATGGGAGAAGTAGCCCAGGTGGGCAATCTCGACATCAGTAACCACGTCGATCCCCGCCACACGATAATGCGAAGGCTTCTGACTATCGTTTAGTTGCTCTGTTAGTGTGAAAGTAATCACAATTTGAATTCTGCAATATGACTACGAAGATATACAATGCAACAACTCTGAAAGCAATCTCATATGATTTTAATTAGAAATCTATCCAATGACTGACAAACGCTATTTCGCATTCATTCTTGACACAACAAGATGAGTGCCATTGTTTGCCTTTTTAATCGAGATGAAAAACCTGTCACGGAAGAAGAAGTACACCACTTCCTTCAGGCTTTGGATCACTACGGACCAGACGGCAAATCTGTAAATGTCGTAGGAAATATTGGAATTGGATTCCGACATTTCTGGGCCAGAGCGGAAGATTAAGGCGTGCAACAACCAATTCATGACAATGAACGAAATTGGTTATATGCATTCGACGGGCGAATGTATATGAGTTCGCCTCAATCGGCGTTCTGTACTTGATTATTATCAGAAAATAACTTTAGATCACATGATTTCTTTATTGTTAAGTTTTGAAGTGACTCGATTCTTGTATCACTTACGCTCTGAAGTCCCGCAACAGAGTAACAAAACGTCCTCGAGAGCCGATCTATCGATTTACTTAATTGTATTTCTATCATCCAATATAACAAAAACATGAGTGCTATTTGTGGCGTCTTTATGCGGGATCACAATCTGCTCCCGCCAGAGTGGCTCACCCGTATGACCAACGCCGCCATCAGCCCTGCGCCGGATGGCATTAATACTTGGTCAGAACAAAATGTTGGGCTTGCGTGTTTAAATTTTTTTATTACACCCGAATCCGTCGGTAATCCACAACCTCTTGCAGAAAAAAATAATCAATTAGCAGTCGTGGCCGATATCAGGTTGGATAATCGGGATGAACTCATAGCCAAAGTGAAATCCTACCATCAACAGGTAAAGAAATCCTACTCCGATACCGAACTTTTATTATTGGCTTATAAAAAGTGGGGGGCGGATTGCGTAGAGCATTTACTCGGTGATTTCGCGTTTGCGATCTGGGACAAAGCCAAACAGGAATTGTTAGTGGCCCGTGACAGCCTGGGTGCAAAATTTCTCGTTTACTACATTGACAACAATACCTTTGTATTTTCGACTAATGTGGCGTCCATACTCGCGCTTCCATTCATAACACCATCGATTAACGAAGATAAAATGCTTCGTACACTGCTAATGGAAAGCAATGATTACCAAGCCACAGATTTTAAGAACATTTATTTCTGTCCACCGGCTCATAGCCTCATCGCTTCAACGAAAAAATTTACCACAAAACGCTATTGGAAGTTGAGTTGCGATCAGGAAATCCACTATCAATCAGATGATCAGTACACTGACCATTTTGTGGAAATTCTTAACCAAGCTGTAAAGGATAGATTAAGATGCACCGGACCAGTGGGCTTATCTCTCAGTGGTGGCTGTGATTCCTCCCTACTCGCAGCAATCGCGGCAAATCAATCTTCCAAAATAAACGATAGTCAAAAATCACTCAAAACGTTTTCATATATTTTCGATAAATTCGACGAGTGTGACGAACGCCGTTTTATAAACCCTGTAATTAGCACACTAAATCTTGATGCAACTTTAATACCCGGTGATACGCTATGGACATTCCGCGATTTATCTCACCAAGAATTACCACGTGATGACTTTTTCCGAGATTGCTACTCAAATCTACCGTTGGCAGTGATGCGTCACGCGCACGAATCGGGGTGTCAAGTGCTTCTCGATGGCCACTATGGCGATACACTGTTCGGGGGTTGTGATTATCTGGTATCCGATCTCATCTTAAAGAAACGTTTTCTTTATTTAGGGAAAATTCTAGTTACGAATGCGAAACACGTTAGTTGGAAACATCACATTGTAAAATTTGGTCTGCGTCAACTCGTCCCTCAATCACTAAAGCTTTTATATCGACGATTTCAACAACGACAACCGTCATTTGAGTATTATCAGGGGGCTACCGAACAACGCCGAATACAAGCAAATAATTTACTAAAAGACTCATCACAAGTTTCAGATTGCTATCAATTACCGAGTAGACGCTTTCGATCAGGGGCGTTCACTGACCCGGGGTGGACAATTCCCTACGATAGCGTTGTATCTAATCATCGGTATCCGGTCCAACGTTGGTCGCCGTATTTTGATCGGCGTCTCGTGGAATTTATGTTTGCACTACCAACCGAACAACTTTCCCGACCTGGGCGGAACCGTTGGATTCAGCGAAACGCTATTAAACGATTTCTGCCTATCGAAGTGGCGGAACGGAGTGAAAAAACCCGATATGAAGCGCTACTGGTTGAAGGGCTGAAACGAAAAGAACGCAAAATCGTTTTTGATTTAGCAAATAACTCGCTAGTAGTGAAACAAGGCTGGGTGAAAAACACTTGGCTACAGAAAGTGATTAGCGATGAATCTCCAACTTATCACGAGTGCTATTCGCTTTCGAATATCTTACATTTGGAACTATGGCTGCGTTCAGTTAAGGACGCCATGGAAAATGACACCTGGGACAGATCATTTCAATATATCTCACGATAACGCATTCACAGCACAATCTAATTCCGATATTACTTATGTATGATGTTACCGATTACGGTCATATGATTGAAGACACTGTAAGATTTACAGCATATCGTGATGCACTAAAAAAATACGTAACACCCAATTCTGTGGTGGTTGATATTGGTACCGGTACTGGAGTTTTCGCACTTCTCGCGTGTAAATTTGGTGCCCGCCGTGTATTTGCCATTGAACCAGCGAGTATTATTGAGGTCGCCCGTGCTTCTGCGCAGAGCAACGGTTTTTCTGACCGAATCGAGTTTATACAATCGCACTCGCGCGAAACGAACATCGCTGAGAAGGCAGATGTCATAATTTCTGATTTGCGTGGCGTATTACCGTTAAACGGAGATCATCTGCTAACGATCACTGACGCTCGTGAACGATTCTTGAAACCCGACGGAATTCTAATTCCAAGAACCGATACGCTAAGAATTGCTCCGATAGAGGCACCGGATTGGTATCAATCAATTTCGAATCCCTGGCGAATAAGTCAGGATGATCTAGATTTAACTGATGCACTCAAGTTTGTATTCAATTCATGGCATAAATATCTTTTCGATAAATCTCAATTACTCGCCCCATCTCAAATTTGGAAAAAGTTCAATTACCCATGCATCAACGGCCCCAATTTCAGCAACGAAAACTCATGGACTATTTCCAGAGTTGGAAATCTGCATGGCATCGGCGTTTGGTTTGATTGCGATATCGATAAGTCGATATCTTTTTCGAATGCCCCCGATATGTCACCGCGTATTTATGGTCGCGCCATATTTCCACTCCCGAATCCTGAACCAGTATCCGCTGGTGACAAATTTAGATGTATCTTGCGCGCCGACCTCATGGGAGAAAACTATGTTTGGTCTTGGAAATCGAAATTGACTAAAAACGATGAAGTTTTTGCTACTTATGCACAGTCGAGTTTTATCGGGATTCCACGTACACAAGCAGATCTCGATAAAAGAAAGCCCTCATACATTTCTAAACTAAGCGAACAAGGGGCAATAGTTAAGCACATACTAAATCTTATGGAATGCAATATGCCGCTTTCGAAAATTGCAGCAGAGCTAATAACCGATTATCCGGAAAAATTTAGGTCGACAAATGAGGCCATGGCATGCGTCGCGGGTATTTCCCGAAAATGGTGTCTATAACGCCCGCTTGCAACCAATTTCCACAAACAACAAAATGGATATTACTTTTCGACAGTATTCGTGAAATCGAGGTTGGCGGTACTATCTTAAAATAAGAGATACCGATTAAATCACCTACGTTTGCGGATTAATTGTAAAATCAACTAGTGGTCCTCAAACTAAATCATCATGGTCAAGGCATCATCATGGTCAAGGCACCATCATAGTCATATTCCCACTCTCGTCGGGAACAACTAGCGAACTGCCAAGCGTCGTATCACGTACATCGCCGTAATAAGTTAACTCGGGGGAACAATAGACTTTTTTCTTTTGGCTTTTCCCCGATTCACTTGACTGCCCGCTTTTCACTTGTGTTTTCTTGCTCATAAGGAATCCGTTTCAATCACAGGTTAAGATTGTAATTGCCCGTGAGTCGTGTGTCGATACATTGTCGAGCGCTAACTGCCCTCATGGTTGCACTATGAGTGCGGGATCGCCCAGCTGTGTCCACCCGAGGATGACATCGAGTTGGTCGGGATTCGTTTTTGCGTAGTCTTGTTTAGCTTGAAGGATGGCGTCACCCATGGTCGTACCGGGGGTGAGTAGGCGTTCAAATACCGCCATCGCCAATACACGCTCCGCGACGGCTTCAGTGAGCGTACTCGCCCCTAACACCGATGCCGCACCACGATCGCCATTAAGCATAAACCGATGTCCCAACGTATCTTCATAGGGCGAGACATAATAGGTGTTCCAACATCCCCATTGGGTCACCACCGTCGGCAACCCTACATTAGTCAACGCATCCACATCCGCCCCGTCGAGCAATCCATCAAAGGTCCAGATACTATAATCGGAATGCCCAAAGAAGCTGGTTAGCGCAACACCGTCGTTAATGGCATTTACAATGGTGTCTTTAGCACCCTGCACACCCAGGTCATCAATATAGGCAGTGGTAACGTCCCAATTACTTAGATGTTGGTTGATCACGGAGTCGCTGTCAGTCTTGAACGAGTATTGGTTGGCGACATCAAACTTGTCTGCTGCAAATACTGCCGTTTGCGGATAGGTGATCTGCCCGTAGGTCAGAGTTTGATTCACCATGGTAGTGAGTTCGCCCGCTGTACGTACCGGGAAGCGTCCAATGGCGACATCCGGCACATTGTCATCGTCTACATCAGCAAATTTGGTGTCCACTGGTGCAAAGTAAATAATGTCATCAGTTTGTGCATACAACGTGGGCATAAAGCTGATGGCACCCAATCCCAGGTTGTCGTGGTAGTCATAGCTGTCTCCGCCCACAAGTAACACATGGGTGGTGCCCTTGTTGGCGTGGGCGTAGGCAATGTAGTCCTTGATCGGTTCAGCACCCGGCAGGTAGTCACCAAACTCGGCATACACTTGCTCCACATCAACCACTTCAACGCTAAACCCTTGTGCCTGGCGGGCATCGACTAACAGGTCAAGCTCCGGACCGATAAAGTCTGGATGTGTAATTATCAGGTATTCGGCTGCAGCACTCGTGATACCCATCGGTTCAACGGGAATATCGATTTGCGGACTCAATATATTGTTGACTGCGGCGACATAAAAGGTCGACTCACCCGCCGGTTCGACCACGCCCCCAAAGCGAGCGGTGTAATTACTTCCCTGATTTTGTATTCTCTGGATACGCTCAACAGTCCCTGTCGGTGATTCGCGATACACCACCACATTTTTATTCGGCAAACCGGATACTTCATACACTGACGCATTGCCCTTAAACATCAAGGCGCCACTTTTTGCTACGAGTTGTCTTGGATAATTCAAGGCATAGTAATCGAGCGTGACCAGATCAGCGAATGCGCCTGTATCCGCCGGCAACCTGACAGTGATTGTATTCGTCCCTTCTTGCAAACCAGCAGACAGTGGAGCAATTATAGGATGAGCGACCAGACCATCAAACAATTCATCAGCTACAGCAATGCCATTTAGATCCACCACTACGTGATGATCCGGGCTCTCTGGCGTCGAAGTCCAACCCCACACTCCCACATCGAGTGCGGCTGGGCCAGCTGAAGGTACATAATGATCAATATCAATCGCCACATCGATTTGACTCGGTGTTGTTCCCCAAGCGAACACATACTGGTCATACCACGGATCGCCATTAGGGGAAGATGCACTGTAATGATTGTCTCGTTCAACGCGCACCGTTTCGATGTATGTGCTCTGCGCCACTCCCTTGGGCACGGATGCTTTGTTGGTCGGCACTTGGGTTACACGCGAATTCGACACACCCAGTGTATAAACATTACTCTGGGTGTATAGCGTTTCGTACTCTTTACCGATGAACTCAATGATGGTGCCGGGACCCACAAACTTTGGTCCCAATACGCGGCGCGCAACATCTCCGCCTTGGCTGGATAGGGCTAAACGATTTTTACGCACACCGGCGATGTCAACACCGGCCGCTACCAGTTGCTCGTAACTCACACGATGGATACCACTTTGATCTACTTGCAGATTGGCAACGTCCATCGCATATGCTGACGGAATCATCCAACTTACGGCTGCAATTAGTCCCCGTTGCCACCAAGTGGTCGCGGCGGAGCTGTGTGTGGGCGTGTCCAGCACACTCAGCCCTTGCCCGCGCTGTTTGCGTTTCATCTGTCGACGCATACTCCGTTCTTCCGCATCCATATGTTGCTCCATTCGTTGTTGCCGTTCGTTCATCTTTCGCTGTTTGCGCGCTTTGCGTTTGGCCTTCTTATTACCGTGCTCGGCACGTATCGCATCCCAATCCGTTTGTTGGCGTTTAGCACGCTTGGCACCATAGCGCTTACCCAAACGGAATGGGCCGTGCACGGTCTCTTTACCCTCAATATCGATATCGGCAATGGCAAAGACATCGCCGCGTACGCCACTCACATCCAACGCATAATGCTGGATCGCTACCGAGTTGATCACTTTGGATGGGATAACATTAGGATTTAGCTTCACCCAATCCGTATCACGACCACGGGCGTACAGATCAAAGCCCACGTTGCCCGTCTCCATTGATGTGCTCCACTCAATGTGAACATCACCCGGGTTTACACCTGATACCGCTTCAAATGAAGCTAAGGTAATGGGATTAGTGACTAATGTTTGTTGGTAGCCAAAGTCGACACCGCTGATATCACTACCCGCGAGAGTAAGCGTCGATGCACTATCGCACACCACACACGACGTCCCCGGTTCATCCGGATCGGCTGTTTGTGCAAATCCATCGATAATTGTGCCTGATGGATCGACTACGACTTCGTAGGTATCACCATCGGGTAAACCGTCAAACTGGTAGCTGCCATCAGCCGCCGTGATTACGCTCTGCAATTGTTGTTTCGAGCCATCTGCCAGTATGCGGAATAAGGTAACCGGAACGCCCGCAACCGGCACTTCGTCGTCGGCGTTACCCAAGACGTTGTCCACGCCATCGGGATCCTGTATACCGTCACCATTGATGTCCTCGTAGATCACACCACTGATCGATAGCGCCGCTGCCGGATCGACTCCGTATCCAAAGTCCTGATTACGATCGGAACCCACCAAGACTACATCCGATTGGCCATCACAGGTCACACACAGGATACCCGGCTCATCCGGATCCGCCGTTTGCATTAAGCCACTCAGCACGCCAGCGGTATCGGTCACGTTCACCAGATAGTCGCCCGGTGGTAATCCATTGGCCTCGTAGTTACCATTGGCATC
>Ga0224508_10004101_pt1 | contig 11964 bp, 9 predicted proteins | sample SF_Jan12_sed_USG_4_FD_170157 | JGI IMG/M metagenome (GOLD analysis project Ga0224508, IMG submission 170157) | Sediment microbial communities from San Francisco Bay, California, United States - SF_Jan12_sed_USGS_21 | ecosystem: Environmental > Aquatic > Marine > Sediment | place: USA: California...
GGGCAGACCTGCCTATAATCCTGTCCGTCCCGAAAACCCGTGCCGCTTGTTTTTGTTGATGATTTTGCAGCCGCCGGTCATGCTCTGCGCCATGCTTCGCCTGCTCCAATTTATCGTCTCGTTGTTCACCTGCAGCCTGCGAACTCGGCTTTGCCTGCAACTGGAAATCGCTGCGCTGCGTCATCAGCTTTCCGTTTACCAGTATCAGCGCCGCCGACCGCGCATTGCTGCGGCTGATCGGCTGCTCTGGTCTATCGTGGCGCGGCTATGGTCGGACTGGCGGCGTGCATTGTTTTTCGTGCAGCCGCGGACGGTAACACTCTGGCAGAAGCGGCGTTTTCGCGACTATTGGCGGCGACTAAGCCGGACGGACCTCGGAGATCGACCCCAGATCGCACAGGAGTTGCGGAGACTGATTAGGCGGATGTGGCAAGCCAATCCGGCTTGGGGCTCGCCCAAAATCGTTTCGGAACTGGCGAAGCTCGGAATCGACGTCGCGAAATCGACAGTAGAAAAATATCGGCCCCAGCGAGACAAACCATCGTCGCCGACTTGGAAGACGTTTCTCGACCAGCACGTCCGGGATTTCGTGTCGATTGATTTCTTTGTTGTCCCAACCGCGACATTTCGGGTGCTATTTGTGCTCGTCGTTCTCGCCCATAATCGACGGCGAATCGTCCACTTCAACGTCACGGAACATCCCACTGCGCAGTGGACGGCGCAACAGCTCGTCGAAGCATTTCCGTTCGATACTGCTCCGCGTTATCTGATTCGAGATGGCGATGCCATTTACGGTGATCAGGTTCGGCGAAGAATCGTGAGTTTGGGTATCGACGAGGTCGTAACGGCGCGGGCATCGCCCTGGCAAAACGCCTATGTGGAGCGACTGATCGGCAGCCTTCGCCGAGAGCTTCTCGAGCACGTCGTTATCCTGAACGAGCGGCATCTCAAGCGACTGCTTTCGTCCTACCTGGATTACTACCATCCTTGGCGAACGCACCAGTCACTGGACAGGGACGCGCCGAATGGTCGGCGTGTTCGATTGGCTAAACCAGGCAATGTTGTCGAGTGTTCCGCCGTCCACGGACTTCATCACTACTATCTTCCGATGGCTGCATGAGTTTCCGGGACGCACAACAGCAATTTACCACTCACTCCGTAGAGATTCTCGGTTCACGAGTTCAATCAATTTAAAAACGAGATCCATAGTGAAAATAGCGTGTCCAACTTTCCAGACCTTGCTGGCTATTCCAAGAATGTCCTGTTTTCGGTTTCCCGATATCCCATGCTGCGATAGCCGGCCCGCCGTTTCTCAAACATTTTCGCAAGCATCGGGACGTTGCTATCCACATAGTCAACGATTCTTACTTCGTGTTTGCCGGGGTGCAGTCGATGCAGCCGTCCCGCGTATTGTACGAGCGTCCCTTTCCAGGACACAGGCAGAGTCAGGAACAGGGTATCGAGTCGCGCGTCATCGAACCCTTCTCCGATGTACCTGCCCGTTGCGAGAAGTAGTCGCTCCTCATCGTCAGGAATAGACGCGAGTTGCTCTTTTACTTCACGCCTTTCTTTCGCTGACCGGCCGCCTCGCAGAATAACGATATGCCGGACAAAGCCATTTAGTCGTTCATGAAGTTGAGCCAGGTGTTCTTTGCGTTCTGTCAGCAGGATGGGTGACCGGCATTCTTCCATGGCCAGCAGCACATCGTCGACAATCCGTTCGTTGCGCTTTTTATCGGCAACCAGCAAGCCATAGAGTTCTTGAATTGTTTTCTGGGACCCATGCATCGGCGGGGTGAAGCCTGATTCACGGACCACCAGTCGATGATCGAAAGGGCGTCGCGCCAATTGACTGTGAGGGTCCACTTTGAATCGCGCGGGCCCGATCTGCATGTGGATGATCTGTTGATGACCGTCGCGGCGGTGCGGAGTGGCGGTCAGGCCGACAACGTATCGTGACTTGAACTCGGAGAGAACCCGCTCAAAAGAGATCGCAGGCAGGTGGTGACATTCATCAATAATCACTTGGCCATACTGGGTCACGATATCGTCCACGGCGTCTTTACGGGACAGGCTCTGGATCATGGCCACATCGATCTGCCCGGTGGGCTTTCGCTTTCCGGCGCCAATTTGGCCGATGGCTTTCATGTCACGATCAAGAAAGATACCGATCTGTGATCGCCACTGTTCCAAGAGAGGTTGTCGGTGCACAAGAACCAAAGTGTTGCACTTGCGCTGGACGATCAGATAGGTACCAAGGACGGTTTTGCCGAAACCCGGCGGTGCCACGACGACGCCATTGTCATGCTTGAGTGTGGCTTTTGCTGCCTTGTGCTGGGCATCGGTCAGTTGACCATAGAAACTCGCATCAACAGGGACTCCTGAGGTTCTGTGGTCATCCAACACTAAATGGCAGTTCTGTTCGCCGAGCAGCACCTTTACGTCGTCCACGCAGCCCCGCGGCAGGCTGATGTGCTTGCCGTGATCCTCGGCGCACGCTATCACGCGGGGTGTCAGTGCTGTAGATAAACGAAGGTTCTGCTTCTTGTAAAACTCTGGATTCTGAAATGCTGCTAGCCGTTTGATCTGATTGATCAGGGGCGACGGCAGGGCGGCTTTCTCGACATATAGCCGCTGGGACAAGACAGCACTGACCTCGCGTGGGATGGGCTCGGTAATCGGAATTCGTTTCGGTTTTCGGGACGGCGACCGCAGCCAAGGGCTAGCGTCAACGTCGCTTTCTCCCGTGTCGGAGATCTGAAGACCGATCACCTGACCATGTGTTGTGGCCGCCATGGCGATCTCTTCAACCTGCTTTGCCAAAATCGGTTCCAGCGACGCCAGGAATTTCCACTGATCCGCGAGCGGTTCCAACGAGTCGTCCAGGAAAACGGTATTGCCTTCCTGCCGCGCGTGATACTGAAGTGGTAGCGCGATGAGGTTGCCGAAGCCGCCGCTCGGCAAGGTATCCTGGTTTGGGAATAACCGATCATAGGACGCCATGCTAAGTTGATATCGCATCGCCATGGTTTCTGTAATCAGATAGCTGCCCATCTTCCTTGCGGCCGCGACGGAAACCGGGCTGCTGAAAAAGAACCAGACGTGTGCGCCATTGCCGGAACGGGAACGCTCGATCGCAAAGGGGACGCCGATGCGCCGACAGGTTTCAACAAAAGCGATAACGTCTTCGCGCCAGGCCTCCTTGTCGAAATCCGCAGCGAGAAACCAGCATGTCTCATCCTTCAACATGGGATAAACGCCGCTGACATGACGCCCCTGCAGATGATCCAGAACCGTATCGGCGTTCAACGGCAGGAAGGCTTGATTAGGGCACTCGCCGCATTTAACCCGGGGCTTTTCGCATACCCCGCGAACCCATTCATTGGCGCAAGCGGGTGCGTAGCCTTTTTTCCCTGTCTTCTGGTTCTGCCAGAGCTTCGGATACACATCGTCTCGGCCTCGGAAGAGACGAAGAAAAAGAGTCACCTTCTCCGTTGGTGATAGATCCTCAGAACCATGAGCTTCGTCGGTATGTTTTTGTGTGACACTGATCTCCGTATCACCGCGTGCTAATTGTTCTCGCAGCGATCGAAGTGTCGCCTCAGCTTCTTCCTGTTGTTCCTGGAGATAGGCAATACGATTTTCTATTTCGGCTATTCGCCGAATAATGCTTCTGCGATCAGAAATCTGCATCGCCAGACCCAACTCCGGGGTTCAATCCATCTCTCCAGCGTCCCAGGGACCACCCGGCTGCCAACGTTCCAAGAAGGCACGGTCATTATTCAACGCTGTTGTCGGTGGCACAAGAAACAACTCGAGCAGCCGGCAAACCTCTTCAACCGTCGGGGTGGTGGTGAGCAGCATTCCTTTGCGCAAAAACGCATTCCACTGCCGGTTCTTTTGGTCATCACCATAGAACTCTGGACTGAGACCGGATGGTGTTTGCTCAGGCAAGGGCGTTACCCGACGGGCAAACGTGTTATTAATGGCTTTGGATAACGTGGTCCCGTCAAAGCCAAACCGACGAGCTATAAACCAAAGGTCATAGAAATCTTTCATCCGGGTATTGGCCATCCCCAGGCTGACCAGAGCCTGGTACTTTTCGGCGACTACGGTTTCGCGCGGACAAGCACGCAAGAGCGGCACTGGAGATCCCAACAATGTGGGATACTTGACCCACTCAGGCTCAGGCGTCACCGCGTCGCCGAAGCTGATGTCAGCCTGGATCGGGATGCGCGCGCCAGCCAGTTCTCCCAGTAACATCACACGTATGCCGCCGTACTCCGTTACATCGCGGATCGGTTCAACGCGTACGCTATCGGCGAAGAATACCAGACCATCATCGTCGACGGCTGCGTTGCATAGGGCACGAAATATTTCACGTACAGCGTCTTCGCTTGCGTCGCCGAATGCGAGGAAATCCACGTCTCGCGTTGGGCGATGTGCGTGTTCGTCCCATAGCGCGAAGAGCATCGCTCCCTTCAGGATGAACTGATCGCTGTACACGGATTCGCTCAACCGATACAACAGTCGCTCCAACCCATAGCGGGTTAGAATCCACTGAAAGTCATCGCCCTGTGTTCTCGCCAGTTCCAGCAACCGGTCTCGCACTGAGGCAGCGGTGTTCTTTCTCTTTTTACCGGTCACGTGGCAATCGACTCTAGATAAGGGCGCATGACGTTCTGAACGCGGCAAACCTTGGCGTATTTCCAGAGGTCATCGACGGTGCAGCCCTTAGATCGCCAGCAATCCCTGAGCGCTTCGATAGCGACGTCCAGTCCTATTTTGTTTCGGTACTTAAAACAATCGGCCACGGTTTTCGCAGGCGTGAAAACTGGAATGGTGACTCCGTCGATATGATGCTGCTCGACACCGGACTCGATCGCGTTAGACGAAAAGCGGACAATACGTAGCGGAGGGTAGTCTATGCATGGTCGCCACGCTTTCTCATCAATCGCCAGCCAAACCTCAAAGGGTGACTGTGTGGTGAGTTCGTGAAATCGAAGGGCGGATAGGAGACAAACCACCCCTTTCGGTACGCGCTTGCAGGCTTCGGCGAGAGATCGGTGTTCCGAAACATTGCCACCCGGAAGCACATAGAGTCCCCTGGCAATTCGCTGTAGTTTCCCAGCCGCCAGCAAACGGCTGAGGTATACACGGGGGATGCCCTGTGCAGCGAGGTCCCGGGGACGCAGGACGCCAGCTGTCCTCGCCAGTTCGAGAACTTTCTCCGTGCGTGTATCGGGCGCAGCCATCAACTGCGTATGTTACATAATCTAGGGGAATGTCGACAATCTACGAGGAAAAGGAACAAAAAGAGCACCGCTATCCCGACTAGAGCATCGGGTTTGCACCCAACGCGTTGTCAGATCAGTGCTGGCGTAACTCGTTGTTCCAGATGCGATTTCTGAAATTCGACCGAGCAAATACTACGTGTCCATTGCTCTTCCGCGACACAAAAACGACACAATCAGAAAGTACTAATATACTAAATCACGCGTAAGCTATTGATTTAATTGGCGCGCCGGGCAGGACTCGAACCTGCAACCCTCGGGTTCGAAGCCCGATACTCTATCCAGTTGAGCTACCGGCGCGGGGCAGGGGTGCGAATGATATCCACGGCTCGGCGTCCTGTCACTCGGCTGGTCCGGACGGCGCTTCGCGTTCACGGTGCACGTCCTGGAGGATCTCATCGACCTGGCTCAGGTGCAGGTCGCGAATCCGAAGCGCCAGCTGTATATACAGAAACAGCTGGGCGCCGAGCGTGCCGTTGTTGATTTTCGAGCGCAGCGTGGATTCGCGCTGATCGACACCCAGTTCCTTAAGACGTTTTGCTAAGTCTTTGTATTCAATACCTTTCGCCGCCATTTGCGAACGGAGCAATCGGCGCACCGTAGTGGCCATTACCGATGATTCGAAGGTGCTCTGAGCCATATGCGCGCATTACATACTAATAATAGACATATGTCTATATATATCTATTTATGTTGACAATGGAATTCTTCGCCAATAAAATAATTACCACTATTTGTGCTGAATAGTAGATTAATGTCTATTTAACGAGACATATGGGAGGTTTTATGTTTTTTGGTATTGATTTAACTGTTGTCGTGCTAGTTATCTTCGCCATCGTGTTCGTCATGAGTGGCATGAAGATGGTGCCGCAGGGGTATCACTGGACGGTCGAACGGTTCGGCCGTTACACGCGAACCTTGGCCCCGGGGCTGAACTTTATCGTGCCGTTCGTCGATCGAATAGGGCGCAAACAGAACATGATGGAGCAGGTGCTGGACATCGTCCCGCAGGAAGTCATCAGTTCGGACAACGCCATGGTCACCACGGATGCGGTTTGCTTTTTCCAGGTGATGGATGCGGTCAAGTCCTCTTACGAGGTGAACGACATCGAGAGAGCCATGCAGAATCTGGTGATGACCAACATACGTGCCGTCGTGGGTTCGATGGAACTTGATGAGATGTTGTCGAATCGAGATCGAATCAACAACACGCTGTTGGAAAAAGTAGATGAGGCGACCAACCCCTGGGGCGTGAAAGTCACGCGTGTCGAGATCAAGGACATCTCGCCGCCGCGCGATCTGGTCGACGCAATGGCGAACCAGATGAAAGCCGAGCGTGACAAACGTGCCACCGTGTTGACCGCCGAGGGCGAGCGCGAAGCGGCAATTGCCGTCGCGGAAGGGCAGAAGCGTGCACAGATTCTGGAAGCGGAAGGCGCCAAGGAAGCGGCATTTCGCGAAGCCGAAGCCCGTGAGCGTCAAGCACAGGCCGAGGCGCGCGCCACGGCTATGGTATCGAAAGCGATACAAACCGGGAATCCACAGGCGATCAACTATTTCGTGGCCCAAAAATATGTGGACGCGCTTGGACAACTGGCGTCTGCCGACAACAGCAAAGTGATTCTGATGCCGCTGGAGGCGTCCGACGTGATCGGCTCGGTAGGTGGTGTCGCGGAGATCGTGAAATCGGCCTTTGGCGGTAACCGGGCCGCCTGAGTCAACGTGAGACGAGCGCCCGGTGCGGCCGGGTGCTCGGTCCTTTTAATCGGAGGGACGAACCATGCTGTATGACTTGCTGTTTCCCCTGACGGCCTATCACTGGTTGATCCTGGGTCTTATTCTGCTGAGCATGGAAGCGCTGGGTGCAGCCGGGTTCCTGCTGGGCCCGGCGGCCGCTGCGTTTGCGGTGGGCATCGCGCTGTTGATTGGCGATTTCCATTGGCACTGGCAGGTTTCGGCCTACGCGGTGCTGGCTGTTGCGCTGAGCGTGCTGTACTGGGCGAAGTTTCGACGCTTCAACAAGCACCAGGAAGATCACACGTTGCTCAACGACCGGGCGGCGCAATTGATTGGCCGCCGTTTCGAGGCGGACCGCGCGGTCGACGGCGGCAGCGGTAAACTGCGCATCGGCGATACCTTGTGGAGCGTTACCAGCGAGGACACGATCGCCGAGTCGCAGACGGTCGAAGTCGTCGCATCCGACGGGATGACCTTGAACGTCAAGCGCGTCGCTTAGCTTAATCAGCTGCCCGGTGCTGATGGCGTACCGGGCAGCAAGGCACTTCAGACTTCGCTGCGGTCGAGGCACCAGCGGATTCAGAATCTGTCCCCTCCGGCCGATAATGAACCGACATTCACTGTGCCCCGAGAATACCAGCCGTAATGCGTATCAAAGAACTCATGACGGCCAAGGTGGCGTGCATTCGACCTGGCGACAGTGTCCAGGATGTCGTTGCCCGTATGCGGGAGCACGACTACTCGTGCCTGGTGGTTACACAGGACAATATCCCGGTCGGTATCGTTACCGAACGTGACGTGGTCCGCGTATTCAATGAACAATCTCGATACGGCGATTTACGCCAGCAACGGGCGGAAGAGGTAATGTCGGCGCCACCGGTGGTGCTCAATGAAACGGCTACATTGGATGATGCCCTGGCACTCACGGAAGCGCGACGCATCAGGCATTTGCCCATCGTCGATGACAATTCACAGCTAACGGGCATTGTCACGCAGACCCACCTGGCAAGATCCCACCGTCATGTCATAGAACAGAAGGTCGTTGAGCGCACGCGACAGCTCGTTGCGGCAAACGAACGGCTCACCGAGCAACAGGCGCTGCTGCATGCCGAAGAAACCATCGCCAAGCACGTGTTTGATCAGCTCACTGCCCGCGACGAAGTCGATAACCAGAGACTGTCGGTCTGGAACGAGCCCGTTGGCACGTTCAGCGGGGATCTGTTGCTCGTCGGCTCGACCAGTGCGGGCACCCTGCACGTGCTGCTTGGCGACTTTACAGGCCACGGTCTGTCCGCCGCTCTGGGGGCTGTGCCCACCGCATCGATCTTTCGCGCCATGACCGGCAAGGGATTGGGAATGCAGGCTATCGAGGCCGAATTGAACGACAAGCTCACGGCGCTGTTACCGGTAGGCTATTTCTGCTGCGTGTGCCTGCTCGAAGTCGATATGCGGCGCTCGTTGGCGAGCATCTGCAACCGTGGTCTGCCGCCGTTGTACCTGCTGGGTGACGATGGTGTCATCAAGGGCCGTTTCGAATCTTCCGGGGTTCCGCTGGGGATAACCACGTCGGAAAAAGTGGCAGCCAGCTGGGAGTCCATACCGCTGGCAGCGGGCGACCGTATCTATGTATGCTCGGACGGACTAACCGAGCTCAAAAACCCGACGGGCGAGGTGTTCGGCGCGGCACGGTTGGAGCGGTTACTGGTTGCCAGCGCCGGGAGAGGTCTCCAACAATTGCGCGACGCGGCCAGGGCCTTCCTCGCATCGGCCCGTGCCGACGACGATATCACCGTCATTGAGCTGACCGTGCCCGCCTAATCGCGGAGCGGCGGCCCGTGCCTGGAAAAATCAGCCACAGCCCCCGCTGCCGAGCGGGGTAAAACTGCCGATGCACGCACGCTAAACCTGCCTGAGCCGTGCTAATCTTCGATCTATGGCTGACAGCTCAAACACGGACGCTGCGGGCAGCGTATGGGACGAGGTAAATCGGCGCTACGACAAACCTTACAGCAGTGAAACCATTTGCGGTTACCTGCGGCAGCTCGACCAACGGCTCGATCACGTCATATTCCGGCAAGTCAAGGCGCTTACCGTGCTCGAGATTGCGACATTGCGTGCCCTGGGTGAGGACGGGCTCTCAACCGAAGACAACCTCGCGACCGGCCAGGCGATCTACCATCTGGAGATATTCACCCATCAGCTCGAGGCGCTCGAGTCGTTGATCCGGCGTCATCTGTATCAGCTGACCGAGCTGCCCGATCCGACTGGCGAGTCCGTGAAGCAGGACGTTATCGACTATCACCAGCAGCGCGCAGATTTTGCGCGCCATAATCGCGAGATCGCTAAACCGTTTCTGGCCCGTGGCGCAACGCCGTTCGATTTCAACAACTGGCAGGTCGGTCATCCGAAGGAACCCGATCACGAGCTGTGATGCGACCGCCTACGCCGGAACGTTGGTGTTCGCGCGCGCAAACCCTATGATCCCAACGCTCGTCGCTGTGTTCACAACCGACAAAGCGGACGACTTGGAAGGGCACAGCACATACAGCGTTGCGCCGCACAGAGCAGATGATAGAACCTGCAGCGGATCGTTTCTTAGTCAGCCCAAGGGGCTTTGCGATTTCGCCAGGGCGCCTTTATATTTCGATACTGCATCCTTGTAAGCGCCCGCATCTCTCAAGGCATCGCCTTCCGTTAGTAGATATTCGACCGGTTTGATCTCGACATAGCGATACGGCTGTGCTGACACCCTTGAATATATCGAAGCAGTTTACAGTGGAATCTAAAATGTCTGTTTCGAGCGCAGCGGCGACTGCATCCGATGCGCGGTCAAACTCGATGACCAGCGCGTCGCCTCGAATTTCGTATGATATACCGCCGTAGGATTCGACCGTGTTCGAAAAACGACGGAAGGCCGACTGGATGCGGTCGTGGGCAAGAGTTTCGTTTCTGCTGGACAAGGGCAGTCGAACCGACCATGTTGGCATGGAGGATAACGGCGAGTTAGCGCGGTGACCGTGTGTTCACGGAGATGCTCTGTTCTGCCTGTTCCGGGCCTGGTTTCAGAGATACTAACCCGGCTGGCGAAACCAGTTCGTACAGTGCTCGAACTGCGCGCTATTTAGGGCATGATAGCCGGAGCGATACGAGTTGAGGTGGTTGCGGAGAAGTGGGTCAACATCGTGCGTATAACGCGTTAGCTTCGCTTCATGTCAGGTGGATGATTTCGCGGGAGAACTGCCGCAACGGATCGACGCCACTGGCTTCGGCCCGCCGGCACCAGTCACGAAGTTGTTCAACCAATTGATCGGTAGAGGCAGTCGAGCGCGTCCATAGTTTGCTCAGATCGCTTCGCATGGAGTAGACAGTGTGCAGCAGCGGATCGTTTTTCAGCACGAGTTCGAGATCGATCGGATGATGCGCTTTCAGATCCCAAGTATAGAAGCGTAACCAGCGCCGGAAATTCCACAGCGTGCGACGATCGACCGAACTCTTGCCCTCGGTCTCGCTGCTTCGCTTTAGTTTGGCGATTTCTTTCAGACACACCTCGCGCACGGCCAGTGTGTAACGGGCGAGCACGTAGTAACGGTTGCTGACTAGAGCTTCGACAGTTTTTTCGTCGCACATCGTCTTGTCCGGGTCGAGGCTCGGGATGGTGGCGAGGCGGCGCACGCGGGCAAGGCCAAGCATTTCCATCAGACGGATGTACATCCAGCCAATGTCGAATTCGTACCAGCGGCTGGAGAGTTTGGCGGAGCTGGCGTAGGCATGATGGTTGTTGTGCAGTTCCTCACCGCCAATGAGGATGCCCCATGGTGAGATATTGGTACTTGCGTTTTCCACCGGAAAGTTGCGGTAACCCCAGTAGTGGCCCACGCCGTTGATCACGCCGGCGGCCCAGAACGGAATCCAGATCATCTGCACCGCGAAAATAGCCAGCCCGGGCAGTGCGCCAAAGAGTAGAAGGTTGACCAGGGCCATCACCACGACGCCGGATTTGGGAAAACGGGAGTAGAGATTGCACTCAATCCAGTCATTTGGGGTGCCGAGGCCGTATCTTTTCAGGGTTTCGCGATCGTGTGCGGCTTTTACGTAGAGGAACACGCCAAGGAACAGTACACGCCCGATACCGTAGACCTGCGGGCTGTGGGGATCATCCGGTGTTTCGACCTTGGCGTGATGCTTGCGATGCACGGCCACCCATTCTTTGGTGACCATGCCTGTGGTCAGCCACAGCCAGAATCGGAAGAAGTGACTGACCACGGGTTGCAGGTCAAGCGCGTGGTGTGCCTGGTGACGATGGAGGTAGACCGTGACGCCAATAATTGTGACGTGGGTGAGTGCCAGTGCGATCAGCGCGTAACCCCACCACGGCAGAGCGAGAAATCCTGAATACAATACAGTTTCCCCTTTTTGCCGAACTCAAAAACATTATTTTCGAACAGTGCAGGGTTGGCTTTGATGTGCGTCAAGCGGAGGAAACCTGGCACGTCGACGACGTCTTCCTCAGGATAGGGCTTTGGTTTCTCCTTCCTGCTGCAACAGGAATTCCAGTTCGCGGGCGAACTGCGCGACGTGTGATCGCTCGGCAGCCGACGAGACGCGACAAACGAACGATCGAGATGAGGGAAAGGAATCCGAGTTGATTGCAGACCCAACGAAGCTACGAGCGCATTGATGCCTTTCGTTGGGCGGCTTACTTAGACGGTAACTGATCTTGGTGATGGGTCGTGTTCGAAGTGTTTTCGCGCTCCATACTTGGGACTATGGCGGACAATCGGAGACTAAAGTGGATGGAAAATATTGGTAGAAAAAGCACAGCAAAATCAGTTAATTATGGTGGTCTTTGATGGTCTGTGGTAACCTACTTGGATGGTGCCGAGGAGAGGACTTGAACCTCCACGGGGTTACCCCCACTAGCACCTGAAGCTAG
>Ga0224508_10004102_pt1 | contig 11962 bp, 11 predicted proteins | sample SF_Jan12_sed_USG_4_FD_170157 | JGI IMG/M metagenome (GOLD analysis project Ga0224508, IMG submission 170157) | Sediment microbial communities from San Francisco Bay, California, United States - SF_Jan12_sed_USGS_21 | ecosystem: Environmental > Aquatic > Marine > Sediment | place: USA...
ACACGACCGCATTTTTTGCTGCATCTACGGTTACAGGAACGCGGGTGGCGCCCTTCAGTTTGTGATTGTCCGTAGTGCTGACCATAATTGTTCTCGGTATCGGTCGACTACAGCTCTTTCTGAGTTAGAAGTAGAGGAGCGCTTCGAGTTTGTAAAAGCTTTGATTTGGTTCGTTCAGTTCTTGAACTTCCTCTAACTTAATCGTAGTAGTGAATCTCCAGTAATACGCAGCCGTTAACAGACTTAAACGGACCGTGGTAGGTGCCGGGTGGGCGGCAGGCATAAGTATTGGGTTCGAACGCTTCGCCGCCTTCGCCGTTTTCATCGTTGCCAACAATTAAATCGCCCGATACGAGATACACTTCTTCCCAATATTCATGAATAAATGGTGAAGTGGTGTAAATTCCGGGGGCGAATCTCAATAATCGGGTACGGTTGCCTTGTTTCTTGTTTTCGTCCAGTTCTCCAGCGAGAATTTTTTGCTCAATTCCCTGTGGGTAGCCGGGTGGTACTTCCCAGCCTTCGTCCATATTCAGCGTGTGAAATTCTTTGTGTTCTTTGTTAATAGTCATGTTGATTTACTTCAGTCATACATATGCTTCATGTGCTTTACTGATTGCGAGATGATTTCGCTTAATACGTCAAGGTCAATATCACTAAGCCGTTTTATATACAAACAGGACTTACTGGTCTTATGTTTTCCCAGTTTCTCCAGTTGGGACTCGTATCTGGAAAACCCTGGCATGATATATACAGTCAGGTTCTGTTTTCGTGGTGAAAATCCGGTCAACATCCAATCGCCTTCGCGCCCGCTTTTGTACTTATAGTGATAAGTTCCGAACCCTAAAATACTATCGCCCCATATTTTCGCTTTTTCACCGGTCAATTCTCGCATCAGTTTTTGTAAAACACGGCAATCCTTGCGTTTTTGTTCGTCTTCGATACCGTCAACGAATGCTTTGACGCTTTGTTTCCCCGGTTTGGTTTTTAGTTCCGCCATTAAACGGATTCTCGCAGTTTGAAGCGCTGAATCTTACCGGTCGCGGTCTTGGGAAGTTCATCGATATATTCAATCCAGCGTGGATATTTCCACGGCGATAACTGCGATTTTACGTGTTCTTTTAGCTCGTCAAAAGAAACGGGTTCGCTATTTGCATCCGGCGTCAAAATGACAAATGCCTTAGGTTTTAATAATCCGTTACCTTCATCCTGTGGAACCACCGCTGCTTCCAAAACATTAGGGTGCGTTATCAATGCGGACTCTACTTCAAATGGCGATACCCAGTTGCCACTGACTTTGAACATATCGTCCGAACGACCGCAATAATGGTAGTAGCCGTCCTCATCGATAAAGTATTTGTCGCCGGTTTTTGTCCATGGCCCGAGAAATGTCGAGGCGGTTTTGCCGCGTTGATTCCAGTATCCCTCACTCGCGCTGGAACCGTTTATCAATAGTTCGCCAATATCGCCTTGCGCAACATCGTTGTTATTTTCATTGACCAAACGCGGTGAATAGCCGTCGATTGGCTTTCCCGACGTACCGTAGCGAATATCGTCCGGACGGTTGCTTAAGAATATGTGTAACATTTCAGTGGAACCGACACCATCGACAATAGGAACGTTGAACCGGGCTTGCCATTGCTCGCCAATTTCCTTTGGTAAAGCCTCGCCCGCGGACACACACATGCGCAGATTCTCTGATCCTGGATGTTCTTTTAGTTCCGAACTGCCCAGAATCGCTGCGTACAACGTCGGCACACCATAGAAAATAGTTGGTGAATGTTGTTCTAGTATTTCCATGACTGTATCCGGGGCGGGACGGCCATTGTGTAAGACAGTTGTCGCGCCAACGGATAGAGGAAATGTCATTGCGTTACCCAGGCCATAGGCAAAAAACAATTTGGCCGCTGAAAAGACCACATCGTCTTCACGAATCCCCAGTACATTTTTTCCATACAACTCAGCAGTTGCGGAAAGATTCCTGTGTAGATGTTTTACGCCCTTCGGATTACCGGTGGAGCCAGAGGAATAGAGCCAGAAAGCAACTTCGTCCGATGATGTGTCAGCGGTAGTTGCTTCGATCGATGCGATAGCGAGGATTTCGCCAAGCGTCGTATGGGAACTGTTACTTTCGCCAGAGACAACGATATGTTTTAAAGAATTGGGTTGATTTAGATACCCCTGCACCTTGTCCAATAAGGGCGCACTGATGAACAAGGCCTGTGCGCGGCAATCACCAAGTATGAGTTCGTATTGTTGCGGCGTTAGAAGTGTGTTGATGGCAATAGGGACGACGCCTGCTTTGATAGCGCCCCAGAAAACCGTTGGAAAATCGATGGTGTCGAGCTGCAATAATGCCAATCGCGATTCGTGCTCCAGTCCAAGCGCGGTAATAGCATTCGCCGCACGATTTACCCGCTCATATAGATCCTTGTAAGAATATTGACCCGCGGAATCAATGAAAGCAATCTTGGCACCGAGACCCTCTTTGATATGCCGGTCAATAAATTCTGTGGTGGCGTTATATCTCCAAGGTGGTTGTTCGGTCCAGTGTGCTGAACTCATATTATTCTCCTGCGATAATTAGTGCCTGTTTAGTGCGCCAGGCGAACGTATTCAAAATCGCCCGGTTTGTTGTTTATCCCCGTTTTGGCTGGTGCGATCCAACTGGAAAATTTACCAGGATCTTGCTGTGCTTTCATTAGCGAGGTCAGGAATTCAATGTCATCTGCTGATGGCAGCCATTGATGTCGTTGTATTTCCCATTCTTGCTTGTTGATGACGTTACCTTTCGTTGTCACATCTAAGTTTGCAAACTGACCGACCTGACGATTGAAAGCGCGGTGGGGAACAGAGAGCGCGAAGTCAACGCCGTGAGTTTGGATTATCTTATTCCACCGTTTTACACCGCTCTCGCATTCGCGAATATAATCATCGCACAGTCTCGAGTTGAGGCTGAGTAACGCCGGTTCATCGATTATCGTGAACTCATTGTCGATATGTTGCAGAACCGGATAAACGTCATTTACCAACCTATGGTCGTCATCGATCTTATTTTCATGAAATCGTCCCTTCAGGCTTGCACTATAACTACTAGCAGCGTTGGTTGATATTTCGGAGCCATACAAATCGATAGTAATAGAAAAATGAAAATTCAATTTACGTTGTATGGTTGGCAGGTCGATAACTCCAAGGTCACGAATTTTTTGAGTATCGTATGGATCATCAATTCCGGCATTAACCATCGCATCACAGGTTTGATTAACAATACGACGGATGCCTGTCTCACCAACAAACATATGATGTGCCTCTTCGGTTAACATAAAGCGGCAGGTTCGCGCTAATGGATCGAATCCCGATTGCGCCAGTGACTCCAATTGCATCTTGCCCACGCGATCGGTAAAAAACGTGAACATAAAAAACGATAACCAGTCTGGAGTGTCTTCATTGAACGTGCTCAGTATGCGTGGTTTATCCTTGTCGCCAGAGCGCCGCCGCAATAGTTCTTCGGCTTCTTCCCGTCCGTCGCGACCAAAATATTTTTGCAATAAATAAATCATCGCCCACAAGTGGCGGCCTTCTTCGACATTAACTTGAAAAAGATTGCGCATGTCATATAACGATGGAGCGGTTTTCCCCAGTAGGCGTTGTTGCTCTACCGATGCGGGTTCAGTGTCACCTTGGATGACGATTAACCGTCGTAGTTGTGCGCGATGTTCGCCAGGTATTTCAGTCCATACCGGTTCGCCCATATGATCACCAATTCCGATTTTCTTATTCTCTTCCTCCGGTGCGAGCAGAATACCCCAGCGGTATTCCGGCATTTTCACAAAGCCAAACTTCGCCCAGCCTTCGCTGTCAACATTAACCGCCGTGCGCAAATAGACTTCAGCGTCTTGAAAGCCGTCAGGTCCCATCTCATGCCACCAGTTGATGTAGCCCGGGTACCATTTTTCCAACGCTTTGCGTAAACGGGGATCGTCCGCCAACCCAACATTGTTAGGAATCAATTGGTTATAGTCGATTTCTGAGTACATCTGTTAGATTCTTTCCTGATTAAATTGTGGCCGGGTTCCGCTGCCATAAAGACTCAATGCGCCTTTTTCGCCAACCGCGTTGGGTCGCTGGAATATCCAGTTTTGCCAAGCGCTCAAGCGACCAAATATTTTCGTTTCCATTGTTTCCGGGCCGGCGAAGCGCAGATTGGCCTCCATGCCGGTCAGCGAATCCGCGGAAAAGCTGCTGCGCTCTTCCAGCACAATACGGATCTCGTCATCCCAGTCGATGTCGTCAAATATATCAGTCACTAACCCTGCCTCCGTGGCCATTTGTGCGTTAAGGGATTGACCAATAAGTGACTTGGAATTTTCCAATAGTTCCGGTTGACCTAAAAATCGAGTCGTGAGCCGGCTTAATCCGTTGCCCATTGGTAGTAAATCGAAATTGAATTCACTCAATGTGACAAAAACATTTTCGTCATCCGAGTCAAACATATAAATACGATCAGCTGCAAATAGAACTTCCGCAAGAAAACCCCCGAAGCAACTTCCAGGTTGCACTAATGCATAATTGGTGCGCGCTGAAGTTTCCAACCGTTTCAATGTACGTTTCCAGTACAAAATAATCTCACGCACTAACCAATCGTTCTTGCTGGTTTTCAACAATTGATCGTAAGACAGAACGTTTTCAAGGTCACCTGATGATTCAAGAACGAACAATCCAATTTCAGGTTCATTAAATCGTAAGTGTAATAGCAGATCGTCCAATTCACGGGACAACTGTAAAGGCCAAAAGTCACTACCCAAATTATGAACCGCCTGCACATCGTTCGGTATATCGTCGGCCGGACAACTTAGGATTATTCTGGCGCACCGATCAGTGTCATTCAGTTTTGCCGAGACATAGTCATAATCGATTACATCTTTGCTGATTGTTCGATTTAACGGATTCAACACGATACCGTTTGCGGAATCCGGGCGATCTGATTTTTGCACGAACTCGACGGCACGTTCGTGGACAACTTCATTGAATCGGCTCTTGGGTACGATTTCATCGACCAAGTTCCAGTCGACGGCTTTTTGGCCTTTGATACCTTCCTCGGTTGTGCAGAAAACATCGGCATGGTCGCGACGTACTTTTCGTTTGTCTACCAGGCGAGTTAAACCACCTGTGCCAGGTAATACACCGAGTAACGGGACTTCGGGTAAGGACACGGCGGAGTTACTATCGTCGATCAACATAATATAATCGGTAGTTAGTGCTAACTCGTAACCACCACCTGCGGTGACACCATTCAATGCTGCGATATAGTGTTGTCTTGAGTTTGTGCATGCGTCTTCAATGGCAAACCGCGTTTCATTTGTAAACTTGCAAAAATTGACTTTGTGATGATGGGAGGCAAGACCGAGCATGCGAATGTTAGCGCCGGCACAGAAAATATTATCTTTGCCAGATGTCATCACAACAGCCTTTACTTCGGGGTGTTCAAAGCGCAATCGCTGCGTCGCATCATAAAGTTCAATATCAACTCCCAGATCGTAAGAGTTTAATTTCAGTTCGTATCCGAGTAGTAATCCGCCCGATTCATTCACGTCCAACTGCAAAAATGCCACCGGCCCTTCAATTCGAATTTTCCAGTGCCGATATTTCGATATGTCGGTTTGAAAGTCTATCTGCGGGACATCTGGATCGATCATTTTCGTGGTATTTTCAAGCATCTAAATATTATACAGAATGATGTTTTGTACTATTTGCTATAGCGTGTCTCGCTGTCATAGTACGCCTCAAAACCAATAACCTCTCTTAAGTTTGGAGAAATCAAGTAGTACCTTATTGCGCGTTCCATCTGATCGCAGACAGATTACCACGGGTTTACTCGCGGGTGAACGAGCGATCCCGTTGTTTATCGTGACTCTGCGGTTGAAATGATGAGTATCAACGGTCAGATAGGTTGTAACAGCAACCATCCCAGCTTTGGCCAGGGGAATTTATGCACGGTAGCTATACATCTGGCATGGAGTTGCTGTTGGTGACTGGTGTATTGTGAACACACCAGGTTTATTATCGTTAGAGAGAGGTTTAAGAGTTGTCGACTGTCATGTCGAATTCAAGAAAAATTAGCTTGTTTCCGTATTTGTTATTGCTGGTACCACCCTTAATGTGGGGCGGCAATTTCGTGGTGGGCCGCTATATACATGATTCTATCCCTCCGGCAACAATGAATTTTTGGCGTTGGTTGTTGGCATTCGTCATTCTTTCGTTGTGGTCGGGCAAAGACATTTGGCGTCGCCGTGGACTCATTCGAAAACATTGGTGGTTTCTGTTTCTGCTCGGACTGTCAGGTATAACGCTGTTTCATACGTTTGTTTATGCCTCGTTGCATTACACTACGGCGGTGAATAGCACGCTTATATTTACCCTGACTCCGGTTACGATCATTATCCTGTCGTGGTTATTGTTTCGTGACACGATAACGTCGCGGCAAGTGTTGGGTATCGTCATTTCGCTCGCTGGCGCAGCTGCGATCATTTTAAAAGGCGACTGGCGTATGCTGCTCGATATTCGTTTTAATCGCGGCGATTTGTTAATGCTTTTTGCCATGCCGAACTGGGCATTTTATTCGGTCATGCTTAAGCGACGCCCGGCGGGGCTCGATGCTAATCTGTTGTTGGTCAGCACCATTTTTATTGGCCTCGTCTTGCAGGTTCCTTTGTTTTTATGGGAGTTATTGCAAGGGCAGACCATGGATTTGAACGCGGCGAGCGCATTGTCAATTGCTTATGTGTGTATCGGGCCTTCAATAATTGCTTATTTTTGTTGGAATCGCGGTGTTGCCGATGTCGGTGCGAATCAAGCGGGTGTGTTTTTGCACTTGGTGCCTGTTTTCGGTGCGATATTCGCTATTATTTTTTTGAACGAGCAAATGTATCGTTACCATTTCATCGGTATCGTGCTTATCGCAGCCGGTGTCTATTTATCGACTTACGCGGGGAGGGGAAGGTTGTTGATTCAATCTGCTGATTAACATGCAATTAAACGCTGACTTTTCTCAACGCGCGTTGATTAACTCGCATGAACAACCGTGGGTTGAGTCACCACTACCTGGCGTGGAGCGACGTATGCTGGATCGTATTGGTGATGAAGTAGCGCGTGCAACCAGTATCGTTCGTTATGCCCCAGGAAGTTATTTTTCACCGCATACGCACAGTGGCGGAGAGGAGTTCTTCGTTTTGGAAGGCACCTTTTCTGATGAACATGGTGACTATGGGCCGGGCGCTTATGTTCGTAACCCAGTTGGTTCCAGTCACAAACCATTCAGCGAAAAGGGCTGCACGATTTTCGTCAAGTTATGGCAAATGCAAGAACACGACCAGGAGTTTGTTCGTTTAGATACGAAAACGATGGATTGGGAGCGTAGTGTTTCGGATAGCTATGAAATTAAGCGGCTTGCAGATCGCGCTTATGAAACCGTTAGCCTGATTCGTGTTCTCTCGGGGGCGGCAATCGAAAAGTTTGGGCACGAGGAAGGTTTGGAGTTATTGGTTCTTGAAGGAGAGCTACCTGACGGTGAAGTTAATTTGCCGGCAGGAGCCTGGTTGCGAAACCCCCCAGGCTACTTCCAGCGACTGCATTGTAAAACAGATGTTGTTGCGTATCTAAAAACCCACCATCTGTCCGCTGAGAATCTGGTTACGATTCGTTAATTCTTGTGCGCGTTTAATCGCAATTACGGTAACAAAATGGTAGGACGCGCAGATACGTCGGGCCGTTAGTTCGGTACAAGCCGAAAATTCTGTCTGAATGTCTCCACCCATCTGTTCCTATAGTTTCGATCGGGGCAGCAAGAATTATCATAGCCCACTCTTACCGTCTCCAGTCAGTATTGCCGATGTCAAATATTGTTGGCAAGTATTTGAAAAGCGAAACAAATTTGATCGTATGGTCTTAAGACGAGGTATTTTTCTCAAATCCTTACCAGACGAATTGTCTAATAATCTAACATTGACCCTGACCTGCACCTGGGCTATCTTGACACGCACTGCCGTGGGGTAGAATTTCGCGATTTGCTCCGCCCCAGAGTACAATTACAATGAGTTGAATAAAACGATAGATTGTTAGCCCTCGTTAGAGATGGCGTACAAGATCTCAAGTTTCGAGGATAAAACAACAAACGAGTCGATGGTCGACAAAAGCGAGTTAGATACCTTTCCAAAACTCTTGCGGCACAATGCAACGCGCCTGCCGGATCGGCCGGCCATGCGCGAGAAAGAGTATGGTATCTGGCAAAGCTGGTCATGGCGAGATTATTACGAGCAAGTTTCTGCATTTGCCAATGGTTTGGCTTCGCGCGGATTCAAACGTGGCGATAAAGTCATGTTGGTCGGGCAGAATCGCCCGCGTCTGTACTGGGCGATGTCTGCGACACAAAGCCTGGGTGGCATTCCCATCCCGACTTATGCAGACTCTGTCGCCGATGAAATGCGCTACGTAATCGAACATGCCGAAGCGCGCATCGTTGTGGCTGAAGATCAAGAGCAAGTAGATAAAATGCTCGAAGTGCGCGAGCACTGCCCCAATATTGATCTAATTATTTACGACGATAACAGAGGGTTGCGCGATTACGATCCCAATTTGGTGATTAGTTTTGAAAAAATTCAAGAAGAAGGGCGGGTGTTTGTTATAAACAATCCTGATTACTTGCAACAAAATATTGATCAAGGAAAAGGATCGGATACCGCGGTCATCTTATACACCTCTGGCACAACGGGAAAACCGAAAGGCGTTGTTTTAACGCATAGCAATCTGGTTTCCAACGCGAAAGCGTGCGCCGAATTCGAAGGTTTGAACGAAAATGACTCGGTTGTGGCGTATTTGCCTATGGCGTGGGTAGTCGACTATTTCATTTCCTACGCCCAGGCACATGTTTGCGGCTATTGTGTGTGTTGTCCTGAGAGTCCTGATACGTTGGTACACGATAAAATCGAGATCGGTCCTACTTATCATTTTACATCGCCGCGTGTGCTGGAAAGTCAACGTACCGATATCATGATTCGCATGGAAGATGCCGGTGCGGTGAAGCGTAAAATGTTTTCGTTTTTTCTCGGCGTGGCCGAATGCGTAGGAATCGATATTGCCGAAGGCCGTGAAGTCTCATTCAAGAATCGAATCCTGTTTCGAATCGGCAAGATTCTGGTCTACGAACCATTAAAAAATGTACTGGGTTATTCGCGCACGCGCTTGACTTACACCGCCGGTGAGGCGATTGGCCCGGACATGTTTAACTTTTTTCGTGCTATCGGTATCCATCTTAAGCAAGTATATGGTCAGACGGAGGCCAGCCCATTTGTTACTTTGCAACCTAATAATCAAGTGCGTCCTGACACCGTCGGCGTGCCGATAACTGATGTCGAAGTCAAATTGTCAGAGCAGGGCGAAGTGTTGTATCGCGGGCCTGGCGTGTTTCAGGAGTATTTTAAAAATCCCGAAGCGACATCTTCGGCAAAGACTGAAGAAGGTTGGGTGCATACTGGCGACGCCGGATTTTTTGACAATGAAGGCCATCTCAAAATTATTGATCGAACGAAAGACGTTGGAAAGTTGAATGATGGTTCAATGTTTGCTCCTAAGTACGTGGAGAACAAACTCAAGTTTTTTTCGCAGATTCTTGAAGCGGTAACCTTTGGTCACGACAAAGACTATGTGACGGCGTTCATCAATATCGATCATGGTGCGGTCGGCGACTGGGCGGAACGCCGCGGGCTGACTTATGCGAGTTATCAAGAGTTAGCCGCGCATCCGGAAGTCTACAAACTCATCGAAAATTGTATTGTGCAGGTTAATCAGGATTTGTCTAATGACGAATTGCTCGCTTCATCGCAGATTCGACGTTTTCTGATTTTGCATAAAGAACTGGATCCGGATGATGGTGAGATTACGCGTACCCGAAAAGTGCGACGCAGCACTATCACAGAAAGATACGGCGTTTTAATCGATGCCTTGTATGAAGGCAAGCCATCTTGTCATATTGATACGGAAGTGACGTTTGAGGACGGTCGTAAGGGTACGATAAGTGCTGATCTTGAAATTCGTGATTGCGAAATGTTTATACCAATGGCTAAAGCGAGCTAACCATTGAGTACCAAAGGAAATAATAGCGATGTATTGCTCGAAGTCAAAAATATATCGTTGTCATTTGGTGGTGTGAATGCGCTGACAGATATCAGTTTTGACGTTATTCAAGGTGAGATACGCGCGATTATCGGTCCAAATGGTGCAGGCAAAAGCTCCATGCTCAATGTTATTAACGGCTTTTATCACCCGCAACAAGGTGAGGTGTGGATGAATGGCGCAAAACGTAAAGCTTTAAAACCACATCAGATAGCAAGGCAGGGAATCGCACGCACGTTTCAAAACATCGCCTTATTTAAAGGTATGTCTACGCTGGATAATTTAATGACCGGACGTGTTACCTTAATGCGTTCTAATATGTTGTGGCAGGCACTGTGGAAAGGCCCGGCGGAAAAAGAAGAAATACAACATCGAGAACGTGTGGAACACATTATTGATTTTCTTGAGATTCAATCTATCCGCAAAACACCCGTTGGCCGCTTGCCTTACGGTCTGCAAAAAAGGGTTGAATTGGGCCGCGCATTGGCTATGGAGCCGAAATTGTTGCTGTTGGATGAACCTATGGCTGGAATGAACATCGAAGAAAAAGAAGATATGTGTCGTTTTGTGATCGACGTCAATGAAGAGTTCGGCACGACGATTACATTGATTGAGCATGATATGGGTGTGGTCATGGATATTTCTGACCGCGTAGTGGTTTTAGACTATGGGCGCAAGCTTGCAGACGGCGTCCCCGACGAAGTGAGATCGAATCAAGACGTAATTGATGCCTATTTGGGTGTGCCCCACTAAAAAGAAAACATTGTATTGAGTAGATCAATTGAGTCCTGAAGTTTTAAACACAATCGAAGTGATCTTGAATGGTCTGATGACCGGCGTGATGTATTCGTTGGTGGCGCTAGGATTCGTGCTAATTTTTAAGGCGTCAGGCATTTTTAATTACGCCCAGGGTGTGATGGCGTTGTTCGCAGCGCTAACTTTGGTTGGGTTTCAAAGCGGTCAGGTGCCATTCTCACACCTAATAAACGCAATATTTGGCACCGACATTCACCACTGGTCTGGCGGAATGCCGGATATATTGGCAATAATCTTTACCGTCATCGTCATGATTATTTTTGCCATTTTGGTAGAACGTTTTGTGTTGCGCCATTTAGTTAATCAGGCGCCGATTATCTTGTTTATGGCGACTATTGGATTGGCTTATTTTATGGAGGGTTTCGGTGATTTGATGTGGGGTGCCGACATTAAGCGTCTTGATATAGGGATTCCATCCGGCGGATCGCTTTGGTGGGAAGACGTAACGCGGGTTTGGGCTTCGCCGGACAGTGATTATTTCGGTATGTATGTCGATGTGTTGGATGTGTGGGCCGCGGTTGTCGCGATCATTTTAGTCGTTACTTTGACCTTATTTTCTCAGTACACTAAAACCGGTCGTGCTTTGCGCGCAGTCGCGGATGACCATCAGGCAGCGCTTACGGTAGGTATTTCATTAAGAGCGATCTGGGTTGTAGTTTGGGCTATCGCCGGTTTTGTTGCGCTGGTGGCAGGCATTATGTGGGGTGCAAAGTCCGGTGTGCAATTTTCGCTTTCATTGATCGCACTTAAAGCCTTGCCTGTACTCATATTAGGCGGATTCACTTCAATTCCTGGTGCAATCATCGGCGGTTTGATTATCGGGGTAGGCGAGAAATTGTTCGAGTTTTCCATCGGACCTATGATAGGTGGGGCTACCGAAAACTGGTTTGCCTATGTGCTTGCGCTTGTCTTTTTGATGTTCCGGCCGCAAGGATTGTTCGGCGAAAAAATCATCGAACGGGTTTAAACAATGTTTTAT
>Ga0224508_10004103_pt1 | contig 11962 bp, 10 predicted proteins | sample SF_Jan12_sed_USG_4_FD_170157 | JGI IMG/M metagenome (GOLD analysis project Ga0224508, IMG submission 170157) | Sediment microbial communities from San Francisco Bay, California, United States - SF_Jan12_sed_USGS_21 | ecosystem: Environmental > Aquatic > Marine > Sediment | place: USA...
ACGTGCAAATGCGTTTGATATATTGGTGTGATAATTGTTGGTTTGTTCCTGTGTCATCTCACGTTCAATCCGGGCTGTCCTTCGGGCTATTTCCTCCTTAACGGGGTCGTAATAACGAGGTTCAAAGTTAAACCGTTTATTGGTGGGAGTACGAAACAATGACGGAAATTTCATATTTTATATTAAATATGTCTAATTTTATTGTTATATTTGATTATAGCTAAAATAGTATTTATCTAATAATTACTATATCTTGAAGGCTATTTTATGTCTTTAAAATACATATTTACCGCTTTTTGTTGTGTTTTTTTTATTAACGAGTTGTCGGCACAACAAGTTTACCGGTCCTCAACGGAGGAGCGGTGGGTAGATAGCGTATACCAAAACTTGAGTGAAGATCAGCGTATTGGTCAGCTGTTCATGGTGGCCGCCTATTCCAATAAAAGCCCCGATCACCAGAAAGCCATTGAAAAGCTGATCAAACAATATCATTTGGGTGGATTGATCTTTATGCAGGGTGGACCTGTACGCCAAGTTCGCCTCACCAATCACTTTCAGCAACTTTCTAAAGTACCCTTGTTTATTGCAATGGATGCCGAATGGGGCTTAGGCATGCGATTGGACAGCACCATCAGCTATCCCCGGCAAATGACGCTGGGGGCTATAAGCGATAACCAGGAAATTTATCGTATGGGTGAAGAAATTGCCCTGCAATGTCGGAGATTAGGAGTACATATCAACTTTGCTCCTGTGGTAGACATTAACACTAATCCCGATAACCCCGTAATAGGGTCTCGATCCTTTGGCCAGAACAAACACAACGTGGCCCAGAAAGGACTGGCTTACATGAGAGGCTTAGAATCTCAAGGGATCATGGCCAATGCCAAGCACTTCCCCGGACATGGAGATACGGGTAAGGACTCCCATTACACGCTTCCTGTAATTCAACACAACCGCCAGAGGCTGAAGGATGAAGAACTTTATCCCTTCCAGAAGCTGGTTGATAACGGGCTTCGCAGTACCATGGTAGCCCATTTGCATATCCCTGCTTTGGATCCGGTACCAAACCGCGCGGCCACCTTGTCGCCAAAAGTGATTAATGGTGTCCTACGAGAGGAAATGAACTTCAAGGGATTGGTCTTCACCGACGCCCTTAATATGAAAGGGGTTACTCAGTTTTTTAAACCTGGAGATATAGAAGTACAGGCATTGTTAGCGGGTAATGACGTTTTACTTTTTTCAGAAGATGTTCCGGCGGCGGTACGCCAGATTAAAGCAGCGATGACCCAGGAAAAACTGGATGATAAGCTACTGGAAGAAAAAGTCAAAAAAATCCTTAAAGCGAAGTACCAAGCAGGACTGAATCAATATCAACCCGCTAATCCGGACAATCTGCATCGATATTTGAATCGGCCGGAAGCGCAGTTGGTCAACCGCAGACTATACGAAAAGGCCCTGACCGTAGTCAACAATCGCCGGTCCAATATTCCCGTTAAAGTTTTGGATACTACATATTTTGCTTCCCTGACCATTGGTACTAATGGGAAAAATACCTTCCAAAAAAGGCTGAGCAAATATGCTTCATTCAACCACTATCAGCTGGGTAAAAATGCCAAGACCACCGCTGAGTATGAAAAGTTCTTAACAAAGTTGGAAAACTTCAACCAAGTGGTGGTAGGTTTGCACAACCTCAATAATTCTCGGTCCAGGAAATACGGCATCAACCTAAAGGATATCGAATTCATCAAGCAACTGCAGAAGAGGACCAACGTGATCGTGGTGGTATTCGGCAATCCCTACAGCCTTCAATATCTACAAGACATCGATCACTTGATCTGTGCTTACGAAGATAAAGAAATTACCCACGATGTAGTTCCTCAGTTGATCTTTGGAGCCATTGGAGCCAATGGCAGTTTACCAGTGAGTTCTGGGAGCTTAACAGCAGGTCAGGGTCACACTACCGCGCCTCTGAAGCGACTGGGATATGACTTGCCGGAAAGTGTGGGTATGGACTCCAGAGTGCTGGCACGAATTGACGCCATTGCAGAAGAGGCCATAAGAGATCAGGCTACGCCGGGTTGTCAGGTGTTGGTGGCTCGCAAAGGAAAAGTCATTTTCGAGAAATCCTATGGTTATTTCACCTACGACAGCCTTAATGCTGTTACAGACGAGACTTTGTACGACATAGCCAGTATCACTAAAGTTATGGCCACCTTACAGGCGGTGATGTTCCTGGAAGAACGGGGAGTGATAGACATTAACAATAAAGCTTCATCCTATTTACCGGAGCTGCAGGAGAGTAATAAGAAGAATATTTACATCAGGGATTTGCTTACCCATCAAGCGGGGCTACTGCCCTTCATACCTTTTTGGAGACGTACCATTGATGAGGTAGGGTTAAAACCGGAAATTTACAGCGCCTTTCCCGAACAGAATTTTCAAAATCAGATCTCCTTAGGACTGTATAGCATCAACTCCTTGCAAGATAGTTTGTGGCACTGGACCATAGATTCCAAATTGCGGCCCTCCCGTTTCCGCAGGGGAAGCCACTATACTTATAAGTATAGCGACATGGGATTTTATATCCTGAAAAAACTCACTGAAAATTACCTGAATCAGCCTATTGAACAGTTTCTGGAGCAAAATTACTACCGGCCGTTAGGGTTAACCACCATGACCTATTTGCCACTATGTAAATTCCCTTTGGAAAGAATAGCACCCACCGAGGACGACAAATATTTCAGGAATGCTTTAATTTGCGGCACGGTACATGATCAGGGCGCTGCCATGTTTGGGGGTATAGCGGGTCATGCCGGTATTTTCAGTAACGCCACCGACTTGGCGATAATGGCTCAAATGAATTTACAGGATGGCTACTACGGAGGAGCTCGTTATCTCCAGAACGGAACTCTGTCGAAGTTCACCCGACAGCAATCCTCGAAAAACCGTCGGGGGTTGGGTTGGGACAAACCGGAACGTAGCGGTCGCCCGGGACCTACTTCCCGATATGCCAGTACCCAAAGCTACGGACACACCGGATTTACCGGTACTTCAGTTTGGGTAGATCCGGAATTCGACCTGGTCTATGTTTTCTTATCCAACAGGATCCATCCTAAGGCCAATAATTTTAAACTAATTAAAAGTAACATACGTACAAGGATTCAGGACGCTATCTATGAATCCATGTGGAGTTATAGAAAGGCAAATAAAAGCTGACATGAAGATAGGCATTGTTTGTTATCCCACCTTTGGAGGAAGCGGAGTGGTAGCAACGGAATTGGGAATTGCTCTGGCTAAAAAGGGACACAAAGTACATTTCATCACTTACTCACAGCCCACACGCCTTGATTTTTTCAACAAGAATCTTTTCTACCATCAGGTTGAAGTACCTAGCTATCCCCTTTTTCAATATCCTCCATACGAGCTGGCTTTAGCCAGTCAGTTGGTAACGGTAATAAAGAACGAGTCGCTGGATTTGTTGCATGTACACTATGCCATCCCACATGCCTCTGCGGCTTATTTGGCTAAGCAGATTTTGCGTTCCGAAGGAATGGATATCCCCGTCATCACCACCTTACACGGTACCGACATCACCTTGGTAGGCAAAGATGCCTCCTACGAGCCGGTGGTAACTTTCAGTATTAATCAGTCCGACGGAGTAACCGCCGTTTCCGAAAATTTAAGGGAGGACACCTATAGCCATTTCAAGATCAGTAAAGATATTCAGGTAATCCCCAATTTTATCGATCTACAGCGCTTCAAAAGGCAAAAAAAGGATCATTTCAAAAAGGCTATTGCTCCTGAAGGAGAAAAACTAATTGTCCATACGTCCAATTTCAGGAAAGTAAAGCGAGTAGAAGATGTGGTCAAGGTATTTCACAACATACGCCAGCACCTCAGTGCACGATTACTTTTGGTAGGTGACGGGCCGGAACGCAATCATATTGAAAATCTCTGTAAAGAACTGGGAAGTTGCGATGATGTGCGCTTTCTGGGTAAGCTGGAAGCTGTTGAAGAGGTCTTGTCGGTATCGGATCTGTTTCTGATCCCTTCAGAAAAAGAAAGTTTCGGGTTAGCGGCTCTGGAGGCCATGGCCTGCGAAGTACCGGTAATTTCCAGTAACACCGGAGGTTTGCCAGAACTGATGGTCGATGGTAAAACGGGTTTCGTATGTCGAGTAGGCGATATAGAGGACATGACCACGAAAGCCTTAACGGTGCTTAGTGACGACCACCTCCCCTCCTTTAAAGCGCATGCTTTGGCCCGGGCACAGGAATTTGATGTGGAGCGGATCTTGCCAATTTATGAGGACTTCTACAACAAAATTCTGGAGCAGGCCACTAAGCCCATCTCGTAGTCTGAAATATTCAAATAATCTACGATTTTTTATGGTTAAAGCTGTTTATCAACTAAATTTGTGGGACTATAGTAAATCAACGGAATTATGAGTGATCACAGTAATGCTAGGAAACCTCAAAATCGGGGGACAAAAGTTCTTTTCAAGAATCCCATAATTGAAAGATTGAGCCGTACTAATTCCGCCGTTCCGGTGAGCATATTTCTAGGGTTCTCTACCTTCTTAATGGCTTGGGGCTACACCTATTCCAGCCTTTCTGCTTGGACGCAAACCGCGGTATTCCTTTTTGGTTTGATCTTGTTCTCCTTTGTAGAATATTTGGTACACCGATACGTTTTTCACATGATTACCAATACTAAATTAAGGGAGAAAATCCAGTATGCCTTTCATGGAGTGCATCATGAATTCCCCAAAGACACCTCAAGATTGGCCATGCCACCGGTGATCAGTGTGGTAATTGTGACCTTGTTGTTTCTGATTTTTAGATTCACTATCGGGGAGTACACTTTCGGATTCCTTCCGGGCTTTATTACAGGATATTCCCTGTACCTCCTGGTGCACTATATTGTGCATGCATATCAACCTCCCAAGAATTTTTTCAAGACCCTATGGATCCATCACGGTATCCATCATTACAAAGATCATGAACGGGCATTTGGAGTTTCCTCTCCGCTGTGGGACTACATTTTTAGAACTATGCCTAAAAAAACAAAAGTCACTAAATAGTGACTTAATAGACAGATACTATAAATAATGAGGACTGCTTAACAGCAGTCCTTGTTTATTTTATAACAAACGCAATTTCTTATGACTTGATATCCTGAGGTTGTTCAGCAGTTTTCTCCACGGGTTGCTTGGAGTAGGTAGGACAAGACCGTTGGGTACAACTTGTTGCGAACAAGAACATAAGCACACCAAATACAACTGTTAACGACTTTTTCATTTTAATGAAGCTTTTTTACCTATTTAACACCAATTATACTACCTAAATTATAAACATTAATTTGCTTAACATAGTATAATATATTGTTTATTTTTCAAGAATTAATGCATCAAATATAGGAATAAAACCCTGTCAGTTTATGTTAATAGTGGCAAATTTAGTACATGGATATGTAAATGCCTTCAATTCAAAAACGGCTCCTTTTCCTTTATTTTGAACATAATTCCCCGATAACAGGTTCTATTAACGTATGAAAGGTTACCGATTCAGCCAGTTTATACCTCCAGAAAAATCCGGCAAGGCCAGTTTTGAGGATTTGCTCAAGATCTTCATGCAAATGATGGTGATCACCTCCGGAGATGTAGCGGAAACTTTGCAGTGGTTAGTGGAAGTGGATAAACAACATAATCTAACCGACGACAAGTACGGGATCGGCGATTTTATTGAAGACTTAAAAAGAAAGGGCTATTTAGAGGAAAACCCCGTCAAAGGTAGCCTCACTTTAACGGCTAAAAGCGAACAGCAGATCCGGCGTTCGGCCCTGGAGGAGATTTTCGGAAAGCTGAAAAAGTCCGGTAAAGGCGAACATCATACCCGGTTTACTGGTACCGGTGATGAAGTGGGTACGGATCGTCGTAATTTCGAGTTTGGCGATGCCCCGGAGCAGATCGCTTTAACCGACTCTTTAAAAAACGCTCAGATCCATCATGGGACTAGCGATTTCATGCTTACCCAGGACGACCTTGAAGTGGTCGACAATGAATTCAAGACCCAAAGCTCCACCGTTTTGATGATCGATATTTCCCATTCCATGATCTTGTACGGGGAAGACCGCATTACCCCCGCCAAGAAAGTGGCGATGGCACTGTCGGAACTTATCACTACCAAATACCCGAAAGATACCCTGGACATTCTGGTATTTGGCAATGACGCCTGGCAGATCAACATCAAGGACCTCCCTTATCTAAAGGTAGGTCCCTATCATACCAATACGGTGGCAGGGTTGGAACTGGCCATGGATATACTTAGGCGCAAGAAAAATAAGAACAAGCAGATCTTTATGATTACCGATGGGAAGCCCACCTGTATCAAGCAAGGCATAAAATACTATAAGAACAGTTTCGGATTAGATGGCAAGATCCTTCGTAAAACCTTGAACCTGGCCATCCAATGTCGCAAGCTGAGTATTCCCATAACCACTTTCATGATTGCCAGCGACCCTTACTTGCAGCGATTTGTGCGGGAGTTCACACAGGCCAACAATGGCAATGCTTACTACAGCAGTTTAAAAGGGTTAGGACATTTGGTGTTTGAAGATTACAGAAGGAATCGTAGGAAGAACTTTTAAATTACTAGCATGAGTTATTACAATTTGACTGCTGAGCAGTTGATGAACATACGTACTCTAGGTGAGTTGAAGGCTTCAGGATATCAGCCCAGGCCAGTCAAAGAAGAGTTAAGGGCAAACCTTATCCAGAAAATAAAACAGGGTGTGGAAGTGTTCCCAGGAATATGGGGATATGAAGAAACCGTAATTCCGGACCTTGAGCGGGCCGTGTTGTCCCGTCACAATATCAACTTACTGGGATTACGTGGACAGGCCAAGACCCGCCTGGCCAGGCAAATGGTGGAACTGTTGGACCCTCTGATACCCATTATTGAAGGCAGTGAACTTAATGATGATCCTTTATTACCCATTTCCTCACAAGGCAGGGAAGTGGTAAGTTCTATGGGGGACAAGACTCCGGTAGCCTGGCTACCACGAGAAAATCGCTACACTGAAAAGCTGGCCACCCCCGATGTGTCCATCGCCGATCTTATTGGTGATGTGGATCCCATTAAAGCTGCCTCATTAAAACTTCCTTATTCCGACCCCAAAGTGATCCACTATGGACTGGTGCCCCGATCGCATCGAGGGATTTTTGTGATCAATGAGCTCCCCGATCTGCAGGCCCGTATACAAGTGGCTTTGTTCAACATTCTACAAGAGGGCGACATCCAGATAAGAGGATTCAAATTGCGGTTGCCATTGGACATACAATTTATCTTTACCGCCAACCCTGAAGATTATACTAACCGAGGCAGTATCGTTACCCCCCTGAAAGATCGTATCGATAGTCAGGTGATCACCCACTATCCGAAATCTTTGGAAATCAGCAAGAAGATCACTCAGCAGGAAGCCAGATTGAAAGAAGAACAGAAAGGAAAGGTATTAATGAATGCCATAGCCGAAGATCTGGTGGAACAGATTGCCATTGAAGCTCGTGACAGCGAATATGTGGATGAAAAGAGCGGGGTTTCCGCCAGACTAACCATCAGCGCCTATGAAAACCTTTGGAGTGCTGCCGAGCGACGGGCCTTGAGGGACAGCGACCACGAAACCGCCATACGAATTTCCGATTTTGTAGGTGTGATCCCGGCGATCACCGGTAAAGTAGAGTTGGTCTACGAAGGTGAACAGGAAGGAGCTGGTATTGTGGCCTACAACCTTATCGGAAAAGCCATCCGCAGTCAATTCCTTAATTTCTTCCCCAACCCGGAGGACTTCCGAAAGAAGAAAGAAGAAAGCCCTTTCAAGAAAATAACAGATTATTTCGGAGACGGCCACACTATAGACCTGTTTCATGACGATCCCGATTCCAAATACCAGTCCAAATTGAAACAGGTACCAGGGCTGATGGCCTTGGTAAAAAAATATCAGCCTGATGCAGCAGATCAGGACCGTTTCTTCCTTATGGAATTTGCCCTTCACGGATTAGCGGAATACTCTTTGCTAAGCAAGAATCCGCTGGTATCGGGTTTGCAATTCAAGGATCTGTTGAGCGGTATGTTCACCATGCCGGATCTGGAAGATGATGATTTTGACGAACTTTAGTGTTTATTGCCATGAAGCTGGGAGAAATCAAGCGGCTGGTGGCACAGGGTGAAACAGAATTCCTAGAGTTCAAAACCAAAGCCAGCCACCCAGAAAAGATTATCAGAGAGATCATCGCTTTTGCCAACACCAAAGGCGGGAGACTGCTTATCGGAGTAAACGATGATGGCAGTATCAACGGCTTAAAAGATGCCGCAGAGGAGCACTATATTTTGGAAAGAGCCGTTAAAAATTTCTGTGTGCCAAAAATTTCCTATAATTCTGAAATAATCCCGGTCAGTGGTAAAAAATCTATAATAATTTATACTATTTTTGAAAGTGAATTTAAGCCCCACTGTGCGGTCTTCAACCGGGATAAAAGATGGCACAAAGGATACATTAGAGTGGCCGATAAAAGTGTGCAGGCCAGTAAGGAAATGAAGGAAATCCTCAGAAGGGAGCGCAAAGCGACCGCAGTGAAGTTTACTTACGGACCCAAGGAACAAATCCTGATGAAATATTTGGACCAGCATGATTTCATCACCTTAAAAGATTTTGCACAACTTGCCGGCATTCGCCCCTATTTAGCCTCACGAACCTTAATCACCTTGGTGTTGGCTAATGTACTACAAATCATCCCCCGTGAAGGTGAAGATCAATACCGATTTAACAGCGCAAACTTGGTGAGCAAGTAGAAATTTTTTGCATTTATGCCCAAAGAGAAGAAGATTTTTGTTCTGGATACCTCTGTGATTTTGTATGCCGCAGATGCTATCATGAATTTTGATGAACACGATGTAGGGATCCCTATTACTGTCCTGGAAGAGCTTGATAATTTTAAGAAAGGCAACGATATAAAGAACTTTGAAGCTCGGGAATTCATTCGACTACTGGACAGGTTGTCGAGAGACCATACCCTGCAAAAATGGATCCCCCTGAATGGAAGCAGCAAAGGAAAGTTCAAAGTACTGATGACCGCCAACAGTAAATTGGACGCCGAAAAGATCTTTGAAGAATCAAAGCCCGACCACAAGATCCTAAATGCCGCCTTGGAATTGAAACAGCAAGAAAAAAACCGCAAGGTGATTTTGGTAACCAAAGACATAAACCTCAGGTTAAAGGCAAAGTCCCTGAATTTGATCGCTGAGGACTACGAAACCGGTAAGATCAAGAACGTCAATACCTTGCACACCGGCAAAACCGTGGTGGAAGACGTCACCTTCGACACCATTAACGACCTTTACGATTCCGGCCATTGCCAACCCAAGTCAATTCTGCAAAAGGCCAAACCTATTTGTAACGACTATTTCATTTTGAGGAGCCCAAAAAATTCCGTGTTAGCTTATTATAATCCCAATTCGGATTGTATTGAAAAGGTGGAGAAAAGATCGGTTTATGGCATTAAGCCCCGCAATGCAGAACAGACTTTCGCCATTCACGCCATTCTGAATCCGGAAGTGCGATTGGTCACCCTTCAGGGCGTGGCCGGAACCGGCAAAACCCTATTGGCACTGGCAGGTGCCTTGGAACAACGCCGCAATTTTAAACAGATATATCTGGCCCGACCCATAGTACCCTTGAGTAATAAGGATATCGGATATTTGCCTGGCGACATAAAATCAAAGCTCAATCCTTATATGGAGCCCCTTTGGGACAATTTGAAGTTCATTCAGAATCAATTTTCCGATAATGACAAAGAAGGGACCCGGCTTACAGAAATGGTTAATAACGAGAAATTGGTGATCACTCCCTTAGCCTATATCAGGGGACGCAGCTTGTCCAACATTTTCTTCATAGTTGACGAGGCCCAAAATCTCACTCCGCATGAGATTAAGACTATTATTACCAGGGCTGGGGAAGGAACCAAAATTCTGTTTACCGGTGACATCAACCAAATTGATACTCCTTACCTTGATAGTCAGAGTAACGGACTTAGTTATTTGATCGATCGTATAAAGGACCATCCTTTATACGCTCATGTCACCTTAGAGAAAGGTGAGCGGTCTGAGTTGGCCAATCTGGCTAATGAATTGCTGTAGATCAGTCATAAGCATAACCCCCGGCTCCCTCCTCTTCCAGGTGTACCCCCAGTCCCAGTACCAAGCGGTTCACGAAGTTGAAATAGGCGACTACTAAGGCGGCATCTAGTATGGCACGATCTTCCCAACCCGCCTCTTTTAAAGCGGCGATCTGTGTAAGTTCATCAACCGCCCACGGTTCTGTTGTTAACAGATATGCGTAATCACAAAGCGCCTTTTCGCCCGCAGTAAGCCCACCTTGGGTGTAGTCCCGCGACAACTGATCAACTCGTGAGGGGTCTTTCCAGAAATGTAATAATGCCTGAGCATGATGCTCTATGCAGTATTCGCAGTTATTGGCGGCGCTGACCACTACGGCAATCATTTCACGGTGGGCCCTTTTAAGGGGGGATTTGCCAAACATAATGCCCATGTATAAGTCCATGTGATGTGTAATACTCTGAGGATTCAGACTTTGGATCATATGTATTGCTGCCAATTTCCTGCGCTTGCGGATCAAGTCATCGTAAATATCTTTAAGTTCTCCGGTTGCCTCTTGATGAGGTATTACTTTGATATAGGTCATTGTAACGGGGTTTTCTAAAAATTTACAACTTAATTGATTAATTCAAGGCAATATCTTTACTTAGAAAGATGTCCAGCACCGCAGAATTAACTAATAAAGAACTCTCGTTGATTAACGATCGTGAGTTCCTTTTGGCCAAAAGAGAGATCATTGATAAGATACACCTTCAGTTTGGCCAGGTAGAAAAGCGTCTGCATCCCTTAGTTCAGGCCCAAAGTTTTCCAGAAGGTGTGTTGACCCGGGCAGGGAAAATAAGTAAAGGCGACAGCTATCAGGGGCTGCCCTATCTCGTCCTGGATTATCCCAGGGCATTCGACAAGCAAGGCATCTTCGCCTTCCGCACTATGTTTTGGTGGGGGCATCACTTTAGTAGTACTTTACACCTAGGTGGAGACTATTTGGACTACTATCGGTCCGTACTGCTGAAAAATCTTGAGGACCTAACCCACAATGAAGGTTACTTTTGTGTTAATAATGGTCCCTGGCATTATCATTACCAAAGCTCTAACTATTTGCCCTATAAACAGATGGACCCATCTGTGATCAAAGACTCACTGGCGCATAAACCTTTTATCAAATTAAGTCAAAGGTGGTCCCTCGATTATTTTCATCAGCTGCCGAAATTGGTCTCTAATCATTTTCTGTGGTTAATGTCGTGGATTCAGGAGGTACGAAATTCTCATTAAGAATATTTTCAAATATTTTCCTTAATATCGTCTAATGAAGTCTCTGCAGCTATGGATTCTTTTACTGTGTTGGAGTCATTCTGCACTATCCCAGGCCCCAAATACTTCAGTGCGTCCCTCAACCACCATCGCCTCTACAAATCATGAGCCTGCCATTGACGGAGAGGTACTGGGCGATGACGTATGGCAGGATATAGTCCCAATTACAGGTCTAACCCAAGTGCAGCCCGATAATGGAGCTCCCGCATCCGAAAAGACTGAGATCCGCCTGGTTTATACCCCTACTGTGCTTTATGTAGGAGTAGTTTGCTACGACCACGAGCCGGACAAACTTGTGGTCTCCGATGCTCGCAGAGATGCTTCACTGGAAGGTACCGACAGTTTTCTGTTTATACTGGATACTTACCATGACGGCCAAAACGGCTTTTTGTTCGGCACCAACTCCATCGGTGTGGAATACGATGGGCAGGTAGATAATGAAGGACAGGGGAATTTTAACAACAACCGGCAACAAGGCG
>Ga0224508_10004104_pt1 | contig 11960 bp, 12 predicted proteins | sample SF_Jan12_sed_USG_4_FD_170157 | JGI IMG/M metagenome (GOLD analysis project Ga0224508, IMG submission 170157) | Sediment microbial communities from San Francisco Bay, California, United States - SF_Jan12_sed_USGS_21 | ecosystem: Environmental > Aquatic > Marine > Sediment | place: USA...
CTGCGTGCCATTCAACGTGCTCCCGGCTGATGGTCCGGGATGCGATCGAGTGCGGCCTCCTCCGAGGCGGTATCAACCTGACCTGGTGTCAACTGATACGTCCGCCCGAGCTGTTCCATGACCGAGTCGATGACTTCACTGACCGGTACATCGCTTGAGATGTCTTCGATGGCGCCGGTCGTGTCCGGATCCCAGCTCAGCTGAAGCGCTTCATACACGGGCACCAGAACTGATCTGACGGCGTCGCTGTCTCGCACCACCACCACGCCACCCACATGCGCCGCGCCTCTGATGAGCCGCTGCCCAATGCCAACGAGTTTGCGGCCGTCGGCGTGCACGCTGTATCGACCTGGGCAGTACTCACCGGGGAGCTCTCCGATCTCGGCCCTGATGCCAAGTGCCAATAGAGCATCGCGCATGATCTCCGCCATGATCTCGAAGCGTTCCGTGATTCCCAGGCGAGGATCGGGAATGGCCGATGCCATCGCGAACGCGATCGTGCCTTCGTGGAACACCGCAGCGCGTCCGCCCGCCAGGCGCTCAATAGGCGAAAAGCCCTGTGCAATCGACGCTTCGACGGCAGCCGGATACCCGGGCGCAACGACGTCGCGCCGGCCAAACGCGACCACTCGAGGAGGTATGTGGAGTCGGAGCGTGTCCGGTCTCAGCCCTTCAGCGACCTCCTGGAGGATCTGGCGCGACACAGCCGTGTCGAAAGCTGACCCGGGGTCGTCGTAGCGTTGCCGAATCACCTCCAACTGCATCGGTCCAGACTAGGGGGGCCGAGGATTGGCGAGGACGGCTGATCCTGCGCATGGCCGTGGGCGGGTTGCGCTTGGGAACTTTGTCGTCTCCGGTGACGTCGGTAGGTTATGCGCATGGTTGAACGGCGGTGTGGAGTCAGTCGCGCGCTCATTGTGGCTGCGGTCGCACTACTCATGCTGTCGTCATGTGGTGAGGACGCGCTCAGCGATCTCACGCTTGTCGAGGAGTGGATCGATGACGGCCGAACGCCGGCCGAGGATCGCCGCGGCCCGCAACCCATCGCCGTGGATCCCAACGTGCCGCGGTCGATCGACACGGTTCTTTGGCACAACGGATGGGAGCCGATTGTCGCTACCGATCCTGCACAGGTGATCGTCGATGTCTGGGAGACCTCCAATCTCGAGGACTCCTTCGTGCAGGCGTCGCCAAATGAGATTGCAGCTGCGTTACCGGGCGTGAAGATTCCCGGGACATTGCCGGCGGATGCGCAAGAGATCACGTCTCAGCTCGTGTATCTGGGCACGACAGGGGTGCTCGATAAGGGTGTTGTAGCTGCGTTCGGGTTTTGGAATACGCGCGCATACTCTGTCAATCGCGCCACCGGCCAGCTCGGGGTGCTGTCGGTCGCATTCGAACAGGAGTTGCCGGTCGATCCGTCGGATACTTCGGAGGGATGCGATCGATTCGGCACCGTGTCTTTGTGCGAGCCCACGACCGTTGGGCTCCACGTGGCGTGGTGGGTCACCGACATCGACGGAGAAACGCTCGTCTGGCTGGACACCGAATACCGGTACGAGCTGCTGAGGCGCCCCCGACTCGCCCGAAACGAAGCCGAGATGATGGCGAACAGCATGGTGTTGATCTCGGCATTGCGTCCCCCGGTCGAAGGATGATGGGTTCGGGGCCAATCGACGATATCCTCAGGGGATGTTCCATTCAGGGGGCTGGTATGCCCGGCTCCAGTACGACGAGGACCAAGACCGTCCCCAGGTAGACCGGGCCCTGCTTCGGAGGGTTTTTTCGTATGCCGGTCCCTACCGGGCGGCCCTGGCGGGCGTATTGGCCACCATCGTCGTCATCTCTTCTCTGTCGGTGTTGCCTGCTGTGCTCATCAGGAATCTGATCGACGTCGCAATTCCCGACAAGAACGTCGGCTATCTCTCTTTGCTCGGCCTTGCCATGATCGCGGTGCCGTTCCTGAATGCCCTGGTGGGCGGGTTCCAACGCTGGCTCAGCGCCAAGGCGGGCGAAGGCATCATCTTCGATCTGCGTCGCGAGCTCTACCGGCACCTCCAGTCGATGTCGTTGCGCTTTTTCACGGCAACTCGCACAGGGGAACTGATATCTCGGCTGAACAATGACGTCGTGGGGGCTCAGCAAGCGATCACCGGGACGTTTGTCACGATCACTTCGAATGTCGTCTCGGTCGTTGTCATTCTCGTTGTCATGATTCGCACGAACTGGCTGCTCACCCTGTTAGCGGTGCTGGCCTTGCCGCTATTCATCTACCCGGCCCGTCGGGTGGCCAAGATCCTGCGGGTCGTCACCGAGCAGCAGATGGAGCACAACGCCACGATGTCGGCGATTCTCCAGGAAACTTTCAACGTCAGCGGGGCCCTCCTCGTGAAACTCTTCAACCGGGGCGAGACAGAGCAAGAGAAGTTCGCGGTGGAGGCGGCGGCCGTGCGCGACCTCGGGGTGCGGCGTGCCTTGGTCGGGCGCTGGTTCTTTGCCGCGCTCGGCCTGGTGACGGCAGTGGGCACGGCTGCCGTGTTTTGGGTAGGTGGCCTATTTGTCATCAACGACGTGATCAGCCTCGGCGACCTGGTCATGTTCTCAGCACTCACTGCGCTGTTGTATGGTCCGCTCTCCGCGCTCTCCAATGCTCGCGTGGAGTTCGCGACGTCCCTGGTCTCATTCGAGCGCGTCTTCGAGGTGGTCGACCTACCCCTCGATATCGAAGAGAGGGACGACGCGTGGGAGCCCGACGAGCTCGAAGGAGCAATCAGCTTCGAGTCGGTCTTTTTCCGCTATGGATCTGGCGATGCCGAAGGCCTCGATCAGGTGAAGCGGTTCCGGGCATGGGGGGCAGGCGAGGTCGAGACCAGCCCAACCGAGCAGGCTACGACGCGATCGTGGGCACTCGAGGATGTTTCCTTCGACGTTCGCCCTGGCCAGATGGTGGCTTTGGTTGGCCCGAGTGGCGCAGGAAAGACCACGATCAGCTACCTCGTGCCCCGGCTCTACGACGCCACCGAAGGAGCCGTCACCATTGACGGGCGTGATGTTCGCGATTTCGGGTTGGGCGCACTCGCCGACGGCATCGGAATCGTGACGCAGGAGGCTTATCTCTTTCACGACACGATTGCCGCCAATCTCCGCTACGCGAAACCCGAGGCAAGCCTCGAGGAGCTTCAAGCAGCGTGCCGAGCTGCCAACATCTCCGACTTCATCGAGGCATTGCCCATGGCATATGAGACCATGGTGGGCGAGCGCGGCTATCGCCTATCCGGTGGTGAAAAGCAACGACTCGCCATCGCCAGGGTGATCCTCAAGAACCCGCAAATTCTCATTCTCGACGAAGCGACGGCCCATCTAGACAGCCAGTCGGAGGCCCTCATTCAGGACGCGCTCGAAAAGGTGATGGAAGGCCGAACCTCGTTGGTCATCGCTCATCGGCTGTCAACGATTCTCGCCGCTGACTTCATCCTGGTGATCGACAATGGTCGCCTCGTCGAATCCGGTCCGCACGAGACGCTCGTCGCGGCCGGCGGTCTCTACGCAGAGCTGTACGAAACACAGTTCCGGCCCGAGTCGTCGTTCGCGTGACCGTCGGGCCAGCCGAGATTCGGAGGGCCCATGACCGGTTAGGCGAACGGGTTCGCTTCACGCCTGTCGTCGACGTCACGTTGGCTGGGCTTCCTCCGCTCACGCTCAAGCTCGAGATGATGCAGCACACAGGTTCGTTCAAGCCGCGTGGCGCTTTCAACAAGGCATTGACCTCGTCCATGACGAAAGCGGGTCTGGTCGCTGCATCGGGCGGCAACCACGGGCTAGCCGTCGCCCATGTAGCTGCCGAGCTGGGTGTGAAAGCGGAGATATTCGTGCCGTCACTCATCTCCGCGGCAAAGTTGGCGAATCTGCACCGCTCGAAAGCGACCATCATCGTGGGCGGCGACGCCTACGCAGACGCGCTCGCAGCATCTGTCCAGCGGGCAGAGCAGACTGGCGCAGTCATGGTGCACGCATACGACGACCCGGCCGTGATTGCCGGCCAAGGCACAGTCTTCTGGGAGGTCGAGCATCAGGTGCCGGACGTCGACGCAGTCGTTGTAGCCGTCGGTGGGGGTGGCTTCTCTGCGGGGGCTGCTGCCTGGTTCGGGAGTCGCGTTGACCTCATTGCGGTCGAAACCGACGGCACGCAAGCCTTGCACGCAGCCCTCGTGGCAGGCACGCCGGTTCCGGTAGAGGTGTCCGGTCTCGCGGCAGACTCATTAGGAGCCCGCCAAGTCGGGTCTCATCCTTTCCAGCTCCTGGCTCCACTCGCCATCAGCGTGGTGATAACCGACCATGACGTCATCGCCGCGCAAGAGGTCCTCTGGGACCGGCTTCGGATTGCTGCCGAGCCTGGCGGCGCGGCAGCATTCGCCGCGGTGTTGAATGGAACCGTGGATCTCACGGCCTACCGCCGGCCCGTGGTGGTGGTCTGTGGGGGCAACGTCGATCCAGCGTCGCTCAACAGGTAGCAATCGATACTCGGACGATCTATGCGACTTCCTGTCACGCTCCGTGCCAAATACCCGTTTTTGTCACATCCTCTTGGCATCATGAATGGCATGCACGATGCGTTCAACTGCCGTCATCATCTTCAGCCGGTCGGCGATTTGACCGTGATGGTGTGTGCTACCTGTCAGACCACACAATGGTGGGACGACAGAGGATTGGTCCACCCCACGGACGGCGTAGCGCGGCTGTTTGGAGAGTATGAGCTGATCGGAACGCTTCCCGGCGTCGGCGGGCCGTCTTCTGTGATCTTCACCTATCGAGCTCCCAATCGCTCAGCCCGTCAACACCTGGGAGCCTTTCCCAAGAACGCGTGGATTCGCATCGACAACGGCCTGTGGCTGAGTCACGATGGGGCGACGCTGCTCCTCGCCCCTGCCGATGGGCAAGTCGCAGCCACCTTCGCCGGCTGAGTGCTCGAACGGACGGCGTTGACCCGGCCCAGTAGTACGGTTGCTCTGTGCCACACGAGCCAACAACGTCACTGTCGGTCACTCCCATCCACAACGGTGTCAAAACGCCGGCGAGAAGCGATCTGGTCGTCACCGAATCTCCCATGGAGCTCCGCATCGGGTCAGTGCCGATAGCCGTCGTCATGCGTACGCCAGGCAACGACCCTGAACTCGCGATGGGGTTCCTGCTCACGGAGGGCATCATCCTGGCCCCTGGTGAAGTCGCCGCGATTTCGCGTCTCTCCAACGATCGCCTGGAGGTGGTGCTCTCCGAGGGCGTTGTCCTCGACCCAGAACAGTTCCGCAGGAACCTCTACACCACCTCCTCGTGCGGCGTGTGCGGCAAAGCGAGCATCGATGCTGTTCGAATCACCGCTCGTGCGATGGCCGGCGGCCCGGTCATCCCCGCCGATCGCCTCGACCACATGGCGAGCGTTCTGCGATCCGGCCAGGCCACGTTCGAAACCACGGGTGGATTGCACGGGGTGGGTTTGTTCGAGGCCGAGGGGAGCCTGCTCGCTCTCCACGAGGACGTAGGGCGGCATAACGCAGTCGACAAAGTCATCGGGGAGGCAGCTCTGGCGCGCTGGCCGCTCCCGGACACCGTGCTCATGGTCTCTGGCAGGGTGTCCTTCGAAATAGTGCAGAAAGCCGCGGTTTCCGGGATTCCATTCGTGGCCGGCATCTCGGCGGCATCGTCGCTGGCCGTGGAGCTGGCAGAAGAGATGAGAATGACGGTCTTGGGGTTCGTTCGACCGGGTCGAGCCACCATCTACACCGGTGCCGAGCGAGTCGGTTGAGATTGTGGTGAGGGCGTTTGTGGTCTCGATGGCGCTATTGGCGGCGTGTGGTGGGCAGGTGACGTCGAGCACTTCGGGCACATCGTCTGCGACAGCCAGTCCTGCCCCGTCGAACGATATCGCCGCGTCTTCGCTGGTCGCGCCTGACGACACCGCTCCGGTGCAGGCGTGCGCAGACGTGATTGGGGTAGCCGCCGAGCGATCGGCCGATGGGACGTGGACTATCTCGGCGACCGTGCGGTCTGGTGATACGGGATGGGACAAATACGCCGATCTCTGGGAGGTGTCGGTCGATGGAGTCACTGTGGGCGAACGCGTTCTGACCCATCCCCACGAAACGGAGCAGCCCTTCACCCGCAGCGCCGCGGGTATCGATCTGCCGACCGGGACTGACCAAATCGAGGTGGCTGCCCGCGACTCGGTCAACGGCTTCTGCGGAGAGACGTTCGTGTTGGCGATCGGCGAGCCGGAGCCCTAAGCGTCAGCGCCATCCTGGGCCGGTTGGTCTTCCCTGCCTTCCCTGCGCGACGCGCCTGGGATGAGCAGCAGAGGGACCTTCGTCTGCTGCATGACCCGAACCGAAACGCTCTCCCACGCGTCGGCGTCGAAGATGGGTCGGGTTGCACCCAATACGATGATGTCAGCCTCATGCTCGACCGCCGTTTCGACAATCGCCCTGGCGGGGTCGGTGCCCTCGACGTACAGCGCCCGAACGTCGACCCCACCGGCAGACAATGCGGCAATGATGGGCTCGACTAACCGGATGCCACGCTCTTCGACGTACTGGGCGACTGCATGTTCGATCGCGGGCGTGCGGGGCTCGTCTGAGAAAGGCTGCCAAGTCTCGGTGGCCAGCTCTTCGAGGAATTCGCGGGGCACTTCGAGACAAGACATCACGGTGACCGCTCCCTCTGCTCCTACGAGTCGCTCGACCAGCATGGCAACAGAGGAGGAGGGCAGCGCCCCGGCGGTTGCGATGAGCACGTGCACCTCATGGACATTAACGGATGTGAGGCGTTACGTCGTGCCCAGTCGACCGATTGCGCCCTGCCGCGTCTACGCTCCGCTCGCACGACAACCAAAGGGTACCGATGGCACTCGACGACGCGACCGTGAACAAGGTCACATGGAAGATCCCGAACGCTTTGGCGTTGGTTGGCTCACGCCACGACGGAGAACGAAATGCAATGACGACGTCTTGGATTACGCAAGTGTCGATGGAGCCGGTGCTCATTGCCATCGGCGTCGATAAGAGTGCGGTTACCCACCGTCTGATCAACAACGGGGGCTCGTTCAGCGTGAATCTATGGGATTCGGAGGACACACGACCATTCGTGAAGTTCTCCAAGCCGGCAACGTTCGAGAACGGCGAGCTGAACGGCCGCCCGGTGACCGAGGCGGTTACGGGCGCTCCGGTTTTTGAGGAGGCGATCGCGTGGATGGATTGCGCTGTTCGCCAAACAATTGACTGCGGTACCCATTCTCTCTTTCTCGGCGAGATCGTCGATGCAGGGATCCGCAACGACGAAGCACGCGCCGCGGCGATGAGTGACACGCGGATGAAGTACGGCGGCGTCCGGCGCGGAGGGCACTGACCCGGTCAGCTAATCGCCGGCCTCCTCCGCAAGCTGTAACCATCTGTGCTCGGCCGCTCCCAGCTCGTCGAGGTGGTCGGCCAGTTGGGCGCTCAGTTCGGTGGCTTCGCTCCAATCCGAGCCGGCGATTTCCAGGCGGTGCCGAATCTCTGCGATCTTGTCCTCCAATGCCGGTATTCGCCTCGATAGCGATGCGTACTCGCGCTGGTCGTTGAAGCTGAGGCCTCGGCGGGCGGTCTTTGGCTTGTCGATACTCGACGATGCCCGATCGCTTGCCGGCGCCGGAAGCGCTTCTTTCGCCGCCCGGTAGCCAGCCCAGCCCTGAGGGTGATGCACTACGGCGCCGTCCGGCTCGAGAGAGAACAGGTGCTCGCATACTCGGTCGAGGAAGAAGCGATCATGGCTGGCCACGACCACGGCCCCGACCCAACGGTCGAGAAGATCCTCGAGGGTCCGAAGTGTGTCGAGGTCGAGGTCGTTGGTCGGCTCATCGAGCATGAGCACATTCGGCGCGGTGGCAAGGACTCGAATGAGCTCGAGCCTGCGGCGTTCCCCGCCGGAGAGCTCGTCGACTCGGGTGGAGTGCTGACGCGACGGAAAGCCGAACCGCTCCAGGAGCTGGCTGGCACCGATGGTCACGCCGGTTGAGAGTCGAGTCTGAAGGGCGACATCTCTCACCGCATCCAGCAGACGCAGCTCGGCGGCGAGGGCCGTCGGTTCCTGCCCGTACCAACCAACCCGCACGGTGGAGCCGTGGACCACCTTGCCCTCGTCGACGGGTATGAACCCAGCCATCATCCCTAGAAGCGTGGTTTTCCCGGAGCCGTTGGGGCCGACGAATCCGATCCTGCTGTCCGGCGCCAATCTATGGGTGAAATTGCGGACTACCCAGCGGTCGTATTGCTTCCCGGCATTGTGAAGGTTGATGACCTTTCCCCCGATACGAGCAGCCGGGAGTGAGAAGTCCACGGTGACCTCCCTTTCGTCCGTCGCGGCATCCTGGAGCTCCACGGCTCTCTGCACTCGATACTTGGCTTTGCCTGTCCGTGCCTTGGGGCTGCGGCTGAGCCATTCGAGCTCGCGACGAGCTGTGTTCCGCTGCTTGCGCTCGGTCGCCTCGGCGTGCGCCTGGCGCCTCGCCCGGGCAGCCAGGAAGTCGGCGTAGCTGCCCTTGTGCTCGAAGACCTCGGTTCGGTCGACTTCGAGAATCCGGTTGCTGACCCGGTCCAGGAGGTAACGGTCGTGTGTCACGATCACGAGGGCACCCGGCCGCGCCGCCAACGTCTCCTCGAGCCAGTCGATGAAGTCGACGTCGAGGTGGTTCGTAGGTTCGTCGAGAATCAGCAGCTCGGCCGGTTTCGCCAATGCCTCGGCAAGCGCGACTCTGCGTTTCTCGCCGCCCGACAGCTCCTCGAGTGGCACGTCCATTGCTGTGAAGCCCATCCGATCCAACAATGCCAAAGTGTCTCGGCTCTGGGCAGCGACGTCGCCGACGGTGCGGCCCGCGACAACTGCGGGCAGCTGCTCGAGAAAACTGATCCGCAGACCATCGTTGGTGATCACGGTCCCTTCGTCGGGCTCGGCCAGCCCACCCAGTATCCGCAGCAATGTCGATTTTCCGGATCCGTTGGCGCCGATCACGCCAATCCGGTCTCCTTCGTGGATACCGAGGCTGACCGACTCCAATACGGGTCCTTCAGGAAAGCGTTTGGAGATGTCTTGGCACGTGAGGAGGACCATGCCCGAGACGGTAGTGACCTGGCCTAATCTCCTCATGTCTCACCGAGGAGCGAAACAGTGGAAGTGCGTGTCGACGGAAAGGTGGCTGTGGTCACCGGCGGCAGCCGAGGCATCGGCCAGGCCATCGCCGAGGAGCTGATCCGTTCCGGGGCGACCGGCGTCGTGATCACCTCCCGAAAGCCCGACAATCTCTCCTCCGCCATAGCGGCGATCGGCGAAGCCACGGGTCTGCCGGAACGGATCCACGGTGTGATTGCCCCTGCCGACGATCCGGCTGCCGCTCGATCGGCGATCAATGAGACGATCGAGCGATTCGGCGCGTGCGACATTCTCATCAACAACGCCGGCACCAACCCGGCCGTCGGAAACCTGGCTGACGTCGACCTCGGCGCGGTCGACAAGACATGGGCCGTGAATCAAAGAGGGCCCATCGTCTGGGCGCAACAGGCATGGCACCAATGGATGAGTCGGAATGGAGGCGTCATCATCAATACGGCATCGGTAGGAGGCTTTGCGCCCGGACCAATGATCGGTGCGTACAACGTCTCCAAAGCGGCGCTGATCCACATCACCCGCCAGCTGGCAATGGAAATGGCACCCGGTGTTCGCGTCAATGCGGTGGCGCCTGCGGTGGTGAAGACGAAGCTGTCTGAGATGTTGTGGTCCCACGATGAAGCCGGGGTCGCCAAAACGCATCCGCTTAACCGGCTCGGAGAGCCGAGTGACATCGCCAATGCGGTGGTCTTCCTGTGCTCTGACAAAGCGTCCTGGATCACCGGGGTCACCCTGCCGGTCGATGGCGGTGTCGTCGGCGCCTCTGGGGCGATCGGCTGAACGCCACGCCACTCGTTCGTGCCTTGCTCGTTGCCGGTGCCATGGTGTTGGCAGCGTGCACAGCCGCGCCGTCGGCGACCAGCGAACCCGCCCCGGTGTCCGATACCGTCGCCGAGTCTCCGGAAGGGACGGCCCTGCAATCGGTGACGACTGCCAACAGCCCCGATGGCAATCGTATTGTGTCTGGCGCCGGGAGCATGCCGGCGGAGCCCACATCGATCGATCTCGGTGAGCGGCCGATGTGGGTGCTCGCCGTGCCCGACCGCGACACGGTGGTGTGGGTCGTGGTCGGGGAGTCGGGGTCGGTATCGGCGTACGAGCGATCTGAGTCCGGCCTCGTGGAACGATCGGTGAATCTCGAGGCTCTCCCCGCCGGAACACCCCCGGCCGCCGCTGTCGGGCCCGATGGCATCCTTCTGCTGGCACCGCCTCCGGTGGCGTCGGTGCTCACCAACCCGATCGCTCTGAGCGACGGAGGCCTGGCGTTCGTTGCGTCCGATGGCTCCGTAGTCACGACCGGCCGGCGTGGGAACCGGACGTTCGAGGTCGAGGCGTTGCCGGACGCCCGGCTCGTGGCCGGCGATGGGCTCGTTGCCGTGCTCACCGAGCCCACCGATCGCTATGCCCATGGGGTGCTTGGCGACACCCTGGAAGCCGCCTCATTGACTGTGCTGGACCCGGCGGGCCAGTCGATAGATCAGGTCGTCGGATTCGACAGCGCCGTGATCGAGGGTTTGGCGCCCATGTGGGCCGACACCGACGACGACGGGGTACAAGAGCTCGTCGTCACCCTCTCCGATGCCCAAGGAGGTGCCCGTCTGGCGGTGCTCAGCGAGAGCGGCGTGCTCTCTGCGGAGTCAGAACCGATCGGTCAGGCAGCCCGCTGGAGACACCAGATTGCGGTGGGTCCGGTCGGCCCCGACGGCGAGACGGAACTAGTCGAGGTCGTTACCCCTCACCTGGGCGGCATTGTCACGTTTCGGCGCATCGAGGGCGGCGAACTCCCCGAAATGGCGTCTGTGGCCGGTTTCACGTCCCACATGATCGGCTCGCGCAATCTCGATATGGCCATCGTCGGCGACGCCGATGGAAATGGCCGTCCCGAGCTTGTCATCCCCACGCAAGATCGCTCAGAGTTGGCGGGCATCGAGCGAACGAGCTCTGGTGCCGAAGTGGCGTGGAGCGTCGATCTCGATGGAAACATGGTTTCGAACCTCGCCGCCGCCGACGTCGATGGTCGCCTCGTCATGGGCCTTGGCACCGAGGACGGGCGATTGCTCGTCTGGGAGTGACTGCCTATTGGCCGAGCAGGTCCGGAGACCAGAGCTCCGTCTGCGGATGGAATTGGCTCCACGCAAACCAAAAGGCCTGATGGGTCGCCAGGGGTGTTCCGTCGGCGAGTTGAGCGCGGAGCCCGTCGCCGTCCAGATCCAATGTGACCCCAAGAAACTCCACGGTGTCGCCTTGCTCGAGCGTCGCGCGAGCCGCGTCCGCCGGGAAGGCGATGAAGAGGTCCTCGTCGACGGACACACCGAGCACTTGCTGCTGAACCGGGAGGCGGGGGTCGACGTCGCCGATCGGGAAGATGGGGCCGTTGTCGTCTCGCCCACGCAGCGGGTTGGCCGCGTACGTCCGGCCGATTCCTCCGTCTTGGGCGAGGATGGTCGTCTCCGGGTGAGCTTGGCGCCACGCTCCCCAGGTTGATGTGACGATCGTCACCATGTCCAATTGAGCTCCGGCGTCGTGGAGAGGCCCCGAGAGTGCCTCGCCCGTGAACGTATCGAAAGCCGACCACGTGTTGAGGTCGTACATGAGCTTGTTCGACCGGACCAACAGACCGGATGTCCTCAACACGGGTGCGTCGAATCCGTCTGGCACCGATTCCAGGTCGTATGCCTGGGCCGAGCCGCACAGCGTGCAGTAGGGAATGCCGAGCCGCACCCCGCCGACGGTGTCGATCACCATCTCGTGCACTTCCATCATGTTCTTGG
>Ga0224508_10004105_pt1 | contig 11959 bp, 6 predicted proteins | sample SF_Jan12_sed_USG_4_FD_170157 | JGI IMG/M metagenome (GOLD analysis project Ga0224508, IMG submission 170157) | Sediment microbial communities from San Francisco Bay, California, United States - SF_Jan12_sed_USGS_21 | ecosystem: Environmental > Aquatic > Marine > Sediment | place: USA: California...
CCGGAAATCCGCCATGGCTCCCATCAGGTCCTTGCGGACACCCTCGCCGACCGTCCGCTTCTCCCGGTCGATCAGTGCCGTGATGCCCATCTCGCTGCGCTCGATGATCGGTCGCATGTCCTGTTCGTAAAGGTTCCGGGCCGGTTCGTTGCCCGGCGTATGGGCGACCTCCTCGATCCACCACTGCCACTCCCGCAGGTCCTCCAGCGCCGTCGTCAGCGCCGACAACTGCCTGGGCGTGGCTACGTCGGCAAGCTGCCGGCCGAGGCGGCGGAGTTCGGCCATCGACGGATCGATCTCGTCGGTCCAGGCTGCCGCTCGAGTCGCCTTGAACGCCGGATCCCCGAGCACGATCCAGCCGCGCAAATTGGCAAGGCATTGCTCCAGGCCACGATGGGCGTGCAAGGCATTCTGGACCATCGGAGCGCGCAGGTCGGCCAGGCGCAGCGTGCTGGAGCGAACCCAGATTGCCGAGATCAGGCCGACGGCCAGCATGGCCAGGCCGATGACGGCGACCAGCCGGTGCGAGCCCATCAGCTTCTGACGAATGCTGCGTTTCATGCCTGTCAACAGTGTGGATTAAGGGGCCTCAACGGTCACCCACCGGCCGACGACGACCCGCCCAACCAGTCGGGCGCGGCTTCAACCTGCTTTTCCAGGTCGATCAACTGCGCCTCGAGAATGCCCGCACGCTGGTATACATGAGACGGAAACTTGCGTCCGGGGTAGTACGGCTCGATCGGCTCCTTGCCCGTGGCCCGACGGGCGTGCAGGTGGGCCAGTTCGGAGACCAGTAACGTTGCGATGTCGTAGACATCGGCCGGAGCGACACGGGCCTGCCCATCCGTATTCGTTCCGAGCTTGAGGACGGTGACGCCGGAACGCGCGGCGATCCTCCGCACCCGCTCAAAACACCCGACGAGCCTTCGGTGCACATCCGCCGGCTCCTTGCCCCGCTCCATCACCGGCGCTTCGGGGATGCGCGTGGCCCCGGGAAACGTGGCCAGCAGGTTCGCGGTGTAGCTGATGGCCACGGTGACCTGCTGGTAGACATCGGCCGGGGCGAAACGCCGATCGAGCAAAGCGTTTAACTGTCGATTCGCCTCGATAATGGCGCGGAAGACGTCCGTGGGCGTCTTGGTCGCGTCGCGTGCCGGGGAGGCCGCCTGTTCCCGGATCCCCAGTTCCTTCTTACATCGTTGAACCTGATCCAGGGCCGCCTTCACCGCCGCGTACACATGGACCGGCGTCAGTTTGCCCTCAGGCGGCTTCGGTCGCTGTCCCCGCTCCCGCGTGAGTTCCAGGGCCAGGCGATCCGCCTTGGCAAATAAGGTCAGGGCCTGGTAGTAGACCTCCCGGGGGGCCGCGCCAGAAACCGAGATCAGCGGACGAGAGGCCCCGGGCCTGCCCATCTCGGTGCGGATCAGTTTCAGTTCATTGTGAACCCGGCCCACCAGGACAAACACGTCGGGAGGCTTGATCGATCGTTCAGCGATCGCAGGCCCGCCCTCCTGCTGACCGCGGGCACCGGCAGTTGCCGAGCCGAGGACGCTCCCCAGGACAAGACCCACCAGCCAGGTTCGCGATTTCCCGCCCGACAGGGAGACCACGTGCCCCAAGCCAGGGTTGCCCAGCCGTGTGCACCCGCCGTTCTTCGATCGACTCATGATTCCGGTCCTTCCGTGAGCGTGGGGGCGACCCGGGGACGACGGCGGCGATCCGCTGAGATCCAATACGTTATACCGCTACTTGTCAAACATCGGACTGCGACGATCGCCCCGCGACAGCAGGTAGGCGATCAGGTCGAGAACCTCGTCCTCTTCCAGCAGGTTCAGCAGGCCCGGCGGCATCATGGAGATCGGTGACGGGGCAATCTTGTCCACATCGTTTCGGTCGACGGTGATGATCTGCTTCGGATCCATCATGTTCGGGTTGACGCGGTAAGTATCGCCCTTGAGGTTGATGATGCGACCGTAGATCGACGAGCCGTTCTTCAGCGAGATCTGCGTGGCTCCGTACTGGTCGGAAATCTCCTTGTTGGGCTCGATGATGGATTCGAGCACGTCCCGGGGACCGAAACGCCCCGCCAGGCCGGTCAGGTCCGGCCCCATGGCGCCGCCGCGGTTGTCAAAGCGGTGGCAGGCGAAGCAGCCCACGGCCCCGAAGAAGCGGCGGCCGCGATCGAAATTTCGACCGGTCAGGCCCTTTTCCACCGCCGGAGCAAGATCGCTTACGGTGTAGTTCTTGACGAACTTTCGTTCCCCCAGGCCCGCGAAGGGCGAAGGCGCCGTGGCCTTCGGCTTGGCCGCGAGGATCGGCTGCAGCGCCTGCCTTTCGGAAGGGCTCAGGCCCGCGATGGCGTCGCCGCGAATGTAATCCATGAACTTGCCGAAGCTCATGCCCCCGCTGTACGAAGCGCCCCGCTCGCTGAACCAGCGGAAGTACCGTTCCCGCAGGTTCGGCGTCCACCCCGCGCGCAGGAGGCGCAGCGTCTTGGCATAGGCGATCTGTTCTTCCTGCGTGGGGGCCTGCTCCAGCAGGGCCACGCCCTTGGCGGCAGCAGTCTTGGACTGCAGATAGACCAGCAGTTGCGCCAGTTCCGCGTCCAGTCGTGTGTTTCCCGTGGGGAAGACAGCATCCAGGCGGGCGATGGTCTGTTGTCGGAGGCTGGGAGCCGGCGGCCCCAGGCGGATGAACGCCATGGCATAGACCCGCAGCCAATCCAGTCGCTGTCGCGCGTCGAGCTTGGCCCAATCGTGTCGCATCAGCGCCGCCAGGACACGGCCCTGAAGCTTCGCCTGCCCGGGGCTCTGATCGTGGCCGTCGCCCCCGTAACTCGGCGCGGGTGGATCCAGGTCCACCTTCTTTCCCGCGGCAAGCTTGCCGCTTCGTTCCTGTTGTCGCAGCAGGGCCAGCAAGCTCTGCAGCGAGGCATCCGGCTTGGATTCGGCCAAGGCCCGCTGCTTCCACGATGCCACGGGCTGGTGCTCGATGGCCACGCGAGCGGCGTGACGGATGTGCCGATCGGCGTGCCCCAGGTGGGGCCAGGCCTTGTCCGCCGCACCGGCGACCGGTCGATGCAGCGACTCCAGTTCGCGGCGCAACTTCTGCAGGTCGGTTGGCCTTGACGGCCCGGAACGAACCGTGGACTGTGAGCCGGTGTAGGTCACACGGTAGAGCCCGGACTGCACGCGTCGCCCCCCGATGGCGAAGTACATCGCCCCATCGGCGGGGTTGATCACGATGTCGGTCAGCGGAAGCGGCACGCCGGTGACGAATTCCTCCGCTTCACCGGTGAACGACGCTCCGTCTGCCTTCAGGTGCACCGCATACAGCTTGCCGTAGGACCAGTCGCAGATGAACAGGGCCTCCTGGTATTTCGCCGGAAACTTCGCCCCGTAGCCGAAGGTCACGCCCGTGGGCGAGCCGGGCCCGATGGTGACCACCGCGCCCAGGCTGTCGGGGTAATCCGCCGGCCACTTGCCGCCGCCGTTGCGCCAGCCGAAATCCGCCCCGCTGACCACGTGGTTCACACGCGTCGGCCGGTACCACGGCGTATTCATATCCCATTCCATATCCGCGTCGTAGGCGAACAGTTCGCCCGTCCGGCTGTAGGCCGCGTCGTATTCATTGCGGAAGCCGACAGCGAGCAGTTCCCAGGCCTTGCCGTCGGGATCCGTTTTCGCGATCCACCCGCCCGGCGCGGGCGTGCCCTTCATGAAACCGCGGCCGTAGACACGCGGAAGCAGGTTGTCTTCGTCCCAGGCCTGCGGCACGCGCGACGCGTCGATTTCGGTGAGCTGCGTCTGGTTTCCGCAGACGACGGTCAGTGTCTTTCCATCCGGCGAGAGCATGACGGCGTGCGGGCCGTGCTCGCCACCGGTGGCCATAAATTCGCGGAGCATGCTCAGCTCGTCCAGGGCATCGTCCCCATCCGTATCCCGCAGGCGATAGAGACCGCTCTTGTACTCTCGCGTGTTGAGAACGATGTACAGGCTGTCAAACGCCCAGACCATGCCCTGGGCGTGCCCGATCTCCACGGCGACGGGCTCGATCTTGATCTGTTTCGTCCCCTCGATGCCCGGCGGCGTCACACGATAGAGCTTGCCATACTGATCACTGACGTAAAGACGGCCCTTGGAATCGGGGGTCATGCTGACCCAGGAGCCCTGCTCTTCCTTGGGAACGGAGTAGAGCAATTCGACTTTGAAATCCTTGGCGATCTTCATCCGCTCGATCGGCGTCGCCTCGGCACGCAGCGACGAAGGCAGAGCAACTGCGGCCAGGACGGCCGCGGCAAGCAGAACTCGAAGGACCATGAGCGCAGACCCCTTTCTTCCAACTCCTATGTTTTTTCCTGCGGCGAACTCCACCACGACGGCCACCGACGTTACCTACACACCCAGCCGGTTGCGGCGCATCAGTTCCGACGTGTCGCAGGCCCGCTGGGGGCGGTATCCCTTCAGCGGCAGGATGTGCTCGTGCACGGCGTCGATCAGGTCGGCCGGCTGCGGGAAGAACGTGTCTTCCACCTCGTCGGCGGGCGTGATCCAGTTGCGGGCGCCCACCACCACCGGCGGGGCGTCCAGTTCGTCGAAGGCGAAATGCGTAATCTTTGCCGCCATGGTCTGCAGGGCGCTGCCTCGCTCGCAGGCGTCGGAGGTCAGGATGATCTTGCGCGTCTTGGACACGGACTCGATCACCTTGTCGTAGTTAAAGGGCACGATGGAGCGGGCATCGATAATCTCGCAACTGAGGCCATGATCGGCTTCCAGCGTCTTGGCCGCGTCGATGGCTCGATACAACGTGGCCCCGATGGACAGGATGGTCAGGTCCTTGCCCACGACCTTGACGTCGGGCTCGCCAAAGGGAATCTCGTAGGATTCTTCGGGGACGCCGCCGGTGTGGAACAACTCGGGCATGTCATAGAGACGCTGGCTCTCGAAGAAGATCACCGGGTCCGTGCCGCGCAGAGCGGAGACCATCAGGCCCTTGGCGTCATAGGGCGTGGCCGGGAAGACCACCTTCAGGCCGGGGATGTGGGCGCACATGCTCGTCCAGTCCTGGCTGTGCTGGGCTCCGTACTTGGACCCGACCGACACCCGCAGGACCACGGGCATCTTCAGCAGGCCTCCGGACATCGACTGCCACTTGGCCAGTTGGTTGAAAATCTCGTCACCCGCCCGGCCCATGAAGTCGCAGTACATCAGTTCCGCCAGCACCCGGCCCCCGGACAGGGCGTAGCCGACCGCTGTGCCCACGATGGCTGCTTCGCTGATCGGGGAGTTGAACAGGCGGTGGTACGGCAGGGCCTCGGTCAAGCCGCGGTAGACGGCGAAGGCCCCACCCCAATCGCGGTTCTCCTCGCCGTAGGCGATCAGCGTGGGATCGGTGTGGAACGCTTCGTGGATGGCTTCGAACAGCGAATCGCGGATGGCGATGCAGCGACTCTTGGGAAGCGGCTTGTGGTTGTCGTCGAGGCCGAAGCGGCTGCGGCGGGCCAACTGCTTCACACGGGGATTCTCTTCACGGCTGATCTTGACCACGGGCACATCGTCGGAGAGCTTCGGCTCCTTGGCGTCGGAGAACATCACGTTCTCGAGCAGGTTACCCGGCGGCATCAGGTCGGCTCGCGGGGAAAGCTCCAGGTCGATGGCCTTGCGGTAGGCCCGGAGGATCACGTCATCAACCTGCTCCTGCATGCGGTCCAGGTCGGCTTGGCCACAGACACCGTTATCCATCAACTCGGCCGCGAACGTGTTGAGCGGATCAAACTCCTGCCAGGCTTCGATCTCGGTCTTCTCCCGGTAACTGCTGGCGTCCGACGGCGAGTGACCGCTGAAGCGGTAGGTCACCGTGTCCAGCAGCACCGGCCCCTGCCCTGCCTCGATGATCTGCTTCTTGCGGCGGATCGCGTCCACCACGGCCAGGGGGTTGTATCCGTCCACCCGCTCCGCGTGCATCTGGTCGGGCGTCAGTCCTGCCCCCATCCGGGCCAGGACCTTAAAGCCCATGGTCTCGCCCACCGGCTGGCCGCCCATGCCGTAGAAGTTGTTGACGAAGTTCATGATCAGCGGCAAGCCGCCACGGTACTCCTCTTCCCACAACTCCTTGAACTGGTCCATGGTGGCGAAGCACAGACCCTCCCAGACCGGCCCGCAGCCGGCAGAGGCATCACCGATGTTGGCGATCACCAGGCCCCGCTTGCGGTTGCACTTTTTAAACAGGGCCGCCCCCACGGCGATGTCCGCGGATCCACCCACGATGGCGTTGTTCGGGTAGATGCCGAAGGGCGGGAAGTAGGCGTGCATCGATCCGCCCAGGCCCTTGTTCACGCCGGCCTCGCGGGCGAAGATCTCGGCCAGGGCGCCGTAGACCAGGAAGTCGATGGCCAGATCCGTGACCGAGCCCTTGGCGTCATTCTCCACCGCCTTCAGGCAGGCGCCGTCGAAGAAACCGGTCATGACACCCATCAACTGCTCGTCCGCCAGCTTGTCGATGGCGCTCAAGCCCTTGGCCAGGATCTCCCCGTGGCTTCGATGCGAACCGAAGATGTGGTCGTCGTGGTCCAGCAGGTAGGCCTGGCCCACTGCCGTCCCTTCCTGGCCGATCGACAGGTGGGCCGGACCGCGGTGGTTGTACTCGATGCCCTGGTAGTTGCCCTGCTTCTTGACCGAGTCGAGCATGCTCTCGAACGCGCGGATGACCATCATGTCCCGCTGCATGCGCAGCAGGTCGTCCTTGGTCACCGTCCCCGCGGCCAGTTCATCGGCCATGGTCCGGTCGTACTGGTTGATGGGGATGGGCTGGAACTCGACGAAACTGCGCGTGCGCGTTTCCTGGGGATCGATCATCAGGTCCTTGGGCATGGCGAAACTCTCCTGGGCGAACGAGCCGACAGGGCGGCGCGTCGACGTTCTAGGCTGACAGTGATTCCGCTTCGCGCGGACAAAGGATCTCGATCTCGCAATCCTGAAGGAAAGACACCCACTCGGGGTTCGGGTCGCGATCGGTAACGAGGTAACGGAAGCGGGCCCACTCGGCAATGCGGTGGCCACTGGGGGCCTGGAACTTGGTGTGATCAACCAGCAGGACGGCGTCCCGGGCATTTTCCACGACCTGCCGATACAGGTGGGCGCTTTCGATGTCCACGGCCGAGGGGCCGAAGTCCATGCTCAAGCCGTCCGCACCGATAAAGGCGCGGTAACCACGAAACTCCTCGAGCGTCCGCAGCGTGATCGGCCCCGCCGTATCCATCCGCGCGGGGCGGTACTGCCCGCCGAGGAGAATCAGCCGATGTCGCCCCACCGCCACTTCCGGGGCAAGGCGGGTTGAATTCAACAGGATGGTGACCTCACGCAGGCGACGGAGCGGCCCGGCCATCTGGAAGCAGGTGGAGCCCGAATCGATAAAGACCTGGTCCCCGTCGGTCACGAGCGAAGCGGCGAGGGCGCCGATCTGCTGCTTCGCCTCCACCTGGCAGAGGGTTCGGGCAGCGAAAGACGAATCGGCCCGATCCGGCAAAGCCGCCCCGCCATGCAGCAGGCGGACCTGGCCCTCCTCGGCCATGGCCCGCAGGTCGCGGCGGGCCGTGGCTTCGCTCACGCCCATTTCATCCACGAGATCTCTGACTGTAACCTGCTTTCTTTCAAGCAGATACGTCATTATCTGGGCTTGGCGTGCTCGCGTTGCCTGGCTCATAAGGCCTCCATGTCCAACCGCGACGCCACAGGCGCCATTCCTTGTATCTAACCTGTTCGATCAAAAAAGTCAACAAAACGGTCAACTATTTGATTTGACAATGCTCGCAGAATGACTATCTTGATTGGATTCGCCGATTTTCGTCCCTTCCCATCTGGTGCCGGAATATGACACGGATCACGCTTCCCGCCCTGCCGAAAGACGCCGCCCACGCCACCGTGCGTCGCTGGCTCTGCTCCTCCGGTGCGGCCGTCGAGCAGGGGCAGGCCCTGGTGGAACTGGAGGTCGAAGACGCATTCGTCCAGTTGGAAGCCGGGGCCGCCGGCGTGCTGACGGAGATCCTGGCGGCCGCGGGCCAGACCGTTCGCCCCGGCGCCGATCTTGGCCATCTCAGCCCGGCGGGAACCGGGACGGCGCCCACCACAGGTCCGTCATCGACCGCGCCCGCACCCGCGCCGAAAACCATGCCGGCCTCCGTCACACCCCTGCTCATGCCCCAGGCCGGCAACTCGATGGAAGAGGGCACCATTCTCAAGTGGCGGGTCAAGCCGGGCGATGCGATCGAGGTCGGGCAGATCATCTGCGACATCGAGACCGACAAGGCCGTCATCGAGCACGAATCCCCCGCCGCCGGGCGCCTGTCCCGCATCGTTGCCGAAGCCGACCAGACCGTTGAGGTCAAGCAGCCCATCGCCTACCTCGGGGATGACGACGCTGAAGTCGATGCCTGCCTCGCCGGCCCCGATCCCGCCGCCGCGGCTTCGACGGCGCCACCCACCGCCGCAGTTGCGGCGAACGACTTGCCCCAGGACATCACCCCCATCCTCATGCCCCAGGCGGGCAACTCCATGGAAGAGGGCACCATCGTGGAGTGGCGGGTGAAGGCGGGCGACACGGTCGAACTCGGGCAGATCATCTGCGACATCGAAACCGACAAGGCCGTGATCGAGTACGAGTCTCCGGCTGCCGGACGCCTGGCTCGCATCGTCGCCCAGGCCGACCAGACCGTTGAAGTCAAGCAGCCCATCGCCTACCTCGGAGATGATGACGCCGGCCTCGATGCGTTCCTGGCATCCGCTGCCGGCGCCGCGCCCGCTGCGGTTGCCGCCGCGGAGGTCTCAGCCCCGAGTCGCGTCGCTGCGGCAACAGCGGCGCCGACGGTGGTCGCGGCTCCCACCGTCGCCGGCGGACGGGTCAAGGCCTCACCGGCGGCGCGTGCTCTTGCCCGCGCCAAGCAATTGGACCTGGCCACGGTCAGCCATGGGTCGGGTCCAGGCGGACGCATCCTCTCCACCGACCTTGCCGGCATCGAACCGGGCTCGACCGCGACCACAGCCGCGGGCGACGCGGTGCGGCGCCCCATGAGCCGGATGCGCCGCGCGATCGCCGCCAACCTGCAGGCTTCGAAACAAACCGTTCCCCACTTCTACGTCCGCCAGACCATTAGCGCCGGCCCCATGATGGCCTTCTATCGGGAAAACAAGCCCACCGCCGGCTGCACCGTCAACGACGTCATCCTCCTCGCCGTGGCCCGCACCATGGCCGAGTTCCCCGGCTTCCGCAGCCGGCTCGATGGCAAGGATATCCTCGAGCACCCCGCCGCCAACATCGGTATCGCCGTTGGCATCGAGGACGGCCTGGTCGTCCCCGTCCTTCCCGCCGTAGACCGCATGACCCTGGCCGAAGTGGCCAAGGCCTCCCGCGCCCTGGTCGATCGGGCCCGCGGCGGCATGGTGGACAACATGGGCCAGGGCGCGTTCACCATCAGCAACATGGGGATGTTCGGCGTCGAAGAATTCACCGCCATCATCAATCCCCCCGAATCCGGAATCCTCGCGGTCAGCGCGATCCGTGATCAGCCCATCGTGGAAGACGGCGAGTTGAGAGCGGGGCAGGTCATGACCATGACGCTCAGCGCCGACCACCGCATCGTCGATGGCGTGCTGGCGGCCCAGTTCATCCGCCGCCTGCAGGAGATTCTTGAGAATCCCGGGCAACTGAAGGACTGATCGAACGCACAACGAGCACCAGCCCATGAGCGAACACTACGACATCGCCGTCATCGGCACCGGACCCGGTGGCTACGTGGCCGCCCTCAAGGCCGCCCAACTCGGCGCCCGCGTGGCCGTGTTCGAGAAGCGCCATCTCGGCGGATGTTGCCTGAACGAAGGGTGCATTCCATCCAAGTCGTTGCTCAGCTCCGCCGAACTTCTTCACCAGGTTCAACATGCCGAGACCTGGGGCATCCAGGTCGGCGGCGAAATCGGCCACGACTGGAAAAAGATCCAGAAATACAAGGACAAGGTGATCCGGCAACTGCGGGCGGGCATCGCCAGCCTTCTCAAGGGCCGGCAGGTCACACTGTACCAGGGCCATGCCCGGTTGAACGGCCCCGGCCGCATCGAGGTGACGTCCGCGGAGGGTGAAACGCAGGCGATCGCCGCCGACGATGTCATCCTCGCCCCCGGCTCGGCGCCCATCCGCATTCCGGGGTGGCCCGACGATCCCAGGCTCGTCTGCACATCAGATGAATCGGTGCACTGGGACACGCTGCCCCGCCGCCTGCTCATCGTCGGGGGCGGCGTGATCGGCTGCGAATTCGCCTGCATGATGCAGCCGTTCGGCGTCGAGGTCGTAATCGTGGAGATGCTCCCCACGCTTCTCGGCGGCATGGACGGCGACCTCGGCGATGCTCTTAAGACCAGTCTCGAGCAGCGCGGCATCGTGTGCCATACCGATACCAAGGTCGAGCAGTTGGCCGTGGCCGGCTCATCCATCACGGCTCAGCTCTCGGGCGATCGGTCGCTCGAAATGGACCGGGTCCTGGTGGCCGTGGGCCGCCGGGCCAACACGCAGGACCTGGGACTCGACACCGCCGGCATCGACCTCGATCCACGGGGCTTCATCGCCGTCGATGACACACTGGCGACGAGCACACCGCATCACTACTGCATCGGCGATGCCAACGGCCGCTGCCTGCTGGCCCATGCCGCTTCCGCCCAGGGCGTGGCCGCGGTTGAAAACGCCATGGGGACGGCCCACCCCTTCACCGCCCCCATTCCCTCCGCCGTTTACACCTTCCCCGAAGTCGCGGCCGTGGGGCTGACCGAAGACGAGTGCCACCAGCAGGATCTGCCCATCGCCATCGGTCGGTTCCCGCTCGGCCACCTGGGCAAGGCCATGGCCACGCACCACACCGAAGGTTTCGTCAAGACCATCCGTCACCGGGAGACGGATGAGTTGCTCGGCGTTCACATGATCGGCCACAACGCCACCGAGTGCATCGGCGCGGCCGGCGCCCTGCTGCATCAGAAGGTGAAGATGCACGACCTGGCCGAGACCGTTTTCGCTCATCCCACCATCAGCGAATCGATCAAGGAAGCGGCCGAGGATGCCCTGGGCATGGGCCTGCACCTGCCGCCACGGAAGATCGTTCGCAAGGTGGCCACGGCCACCGCCTAAGGAAGACCTCCATGGGACAGGCAGTTCGAGACACGATGACGGCGCTGCGGGAACTGGGAAGCGTGGCCGACCTCCGCGCCCTCGCCGCCAAGGGTTACGGGCCGGATCGGCCGCCCTCGGTCAACGCCCACGTCCACCTGCCTCCGAACTTCTCTGCCTTCCAGAGCGTCGAGCAGGCCGTGGACCTGGCTGCGGGCGAAGGCGTGGGCGTCCTGGGATCAACGAATTACTACGACTACGACGTCTACGGGCCCTTCGCCGCCAGTGCTCGCCAGCATGGCATTTTCCCACTATTCGGTCTTGAGATCATCAGCATGGATGCCGCCCTGCAAAAAGCGGGCGTCTTGATCAACGATCCAGGCAACCCCGGCAAGTTCTACGTTTGCGGCAAGGGAGCGACACTGTTCGACCCCATGTCCGAACGTGCCCGCGAACTGCTTCAACGCATTCGCGATAACGACGTGCAGCGTATGAGCGAGATGATCGATCGCACCGCGCGGGTCTTCGCCGATCGAGGCCTGGTCACGGGCCTGACCACTGATTCGGTCATCGACATGGTGGTCCGCCGCCATGGCTGCGAGCCGGACACCGTCTACCTGCAGGAGCGGCACATCGCCCAGGCCTTCCAGCAGGCGATTTTTGGCGCTGTGGCAGCACCGGACCGGCCACAGCGATTGCGTCAGATCCTGGACGCGGAACCCAAGGCCACCGACCCCGAGGATTTCGTCGGCATCCAGAATGACATCCGCACCCACCTGCTCAAGGCGGGCAAACCTGCATTTGTCGATGAAGCCTT
>Ga0224508_10004106_pt1 | contig 11953 bp, 12 predicted proteins | sample SF_Jan12_sed_USG_4_FD_170157 | JGI IMG/M metagenome (GOLD analysis project Ga0224508, IMG submission 170157) | Sediment microbial communities from San Francisco Bay, California, United States - SF_Jan12_sed_USGS_21 | ecosystem: Environmental > Aquatic > Marine > Sediment | place: USA...
CGATACTGTAGCCATGGAGTTCCAGAGCTCACTGATCAATCAGCTGTTGATCGCCATGCCGGGCATGCCCGACCCGAATTTCAACAGCACCGTCACCCTCATTTGTGAACATAATGACGAGGGGGCCTTGGGGATAGTAATCAACCGCCCCATGAACCTGAAACTGGGTGGGCTGTTCGAACAATTATCACTCGATGAAGTGGATTCATGCGCGGCAAAGCTTCCGGTCTTGAGCGGCGGTCCCGTCGCCCGCGAACGTGGCTTCGTCTTACACAATCCCGGCCGCGAATTCGAAAGTTCCATGCCGGTATCCGACAACATTCAACTTACGCTCTCTCGGGATATTCTCGACGCGCTTGCGGCCGGCAAGGGTCCCGACAAATCCCTGGTCGCCCTCGGCTATGCCGGCTGGGAACCCGGCCAACTCGAAGCCGAGATGCTCGCCAACACCTGGCTCAATGTTCCTGCAAGTCCCGAAATTGTTTTTGATCTTCCATTTGCCGACCGCTGGGCACACGCAGCGGACAACCTCGGTATCGATATCAGCCGCCTGTCACCTCATGCCGGGCACGCCTGATACCAATCCTCCCGAGACAATAGTTGCTTTCGATTTCGGGCTTCGCCGGATCGGCGTCGCCGTTGGTCAGGACATCACGGCGTCCGCCAATCCCATCGCAGCAGTCAGGAACAGTGACACGGGACCGGACTGGCACGCGATCACCACCATTATCAATGAGTGGCGCCCTGCGCGGCTGATCGTCGGCTTGCCCTTGCACGAGGACGGTTCGCCATCGGAGATGGCTTATCACATCAAGCGGTTTGCCGGTGAACTGGAGCGCTTTGAGCTGCCGATAGAGCAAGTCGATGAACGCTGTTCATCACTCGAAGCCAACGAAATGCTGAAGTCAGAGCGCGCATCAGGGCTGCGCGGGCGAATAAACAAGGAAGCAATTGACAGCGCGGCAGCGGCGCTCATCGCAGAGCGCTGGCTCAAGAGACCCAGGTAAGGCGATGCTGGTTTTGCTGCATGCGCGTCTCGCCGTTAGAATTGCGACGCCATGAACGTCACCGAACTATTTGAAACACCGAGCATCATCGACGAATCAGACCTGCAGATCTCCCCCGACGGCCGATTACGGCACCTCCTGACGCTCAAGGGCCTCAGCAAAGAGCACATTTGCCGAGTCCTCGACGAAGCCGAGGCATTTCTTAGCCCTCTCGGGCATCCCGCGGTCCGAACCCGGGCGCTTAAAGGGCGCACCGTCGCCAACCTGTTCTTCGAACCCAGCACCCGAACCCGGGCATCCTTTGACCTGGCAGCAAAGCGACTCGGCGCAGACGTGCTCAATCTCGACGTCAATACCTCGTCCCGCAAGAAAGGCGAGAGCATTCTCGACACCATCTACACGCTGCAGGCAATGCAGGTCGATGTGTTCGTCGTGCGCGACGCCAGCGCAGGCGTACCTGCCTATATCGCACGCAACGTCAAGGATCACGTCAGTATTCTGAACGCCGGTGAAGCCGAAGTGTCACATCCGACACAGGGCCTCCTCGACCTTCTGACGATGCGGCAACACAAAGCAAATTTTGAAGATCTGACTGTCGCGATCGTCGGCGATATCGCCCACTCACGAGTGGCGCGCTCGGCGGCTGAGGGCCTTACAACAATGGGTGTCGGCGAACTCCGACTCGTATCCCCGCCAGCGCTTGCACCAGACGCCGATGAAATACCTGGCGCGAGGATTCTACACAAGCTCGGTGATGGCATGCGTGGCGCAGATGTCGTCATGGCGCTGAGAATTCAGCGCGAGCGTATTGGCAGCCTGGATGGCATCCCCGGCATCGACGAGTATTTCGCCAACTACGGCATTAGTCACGAGCGCATGAAACTCGCTGCGCCAGACGCCATCGTCATGCACCCCGGTCCCATGAACCGCGGCATCGAAATCGAATCGAGTCTGGCCGACAGCCCGAAATCGGTCATAACGAATCAGGTCACTAACGGTGTTGCAATTCGCATGGCCCTCCTGACCGCTGTCACGAAGACCATGGAGTCATCGTGACAGAAACTGCGATCGCAGCAGAAGAAGCTCAGAGAAACCGCGGTACGATCTTTGTCGAAGACGGCGAAGTCATCAACGTATCCAAGTTTCCTGGAGAACAGTACATATTTCGCCTGGCGGCGCCGCTTTGTGCGAGCCATGCACGAGCCGGAAGTTTCGTGCACGCGCAATGCGGCATCGAATTGCCGATGCGAAGACCACTGTCGATCATGCGAGCGAACAGCGACGAAGGCTGGATCGATCTTCTATTCAAGGTGGTCGGCGAAGGTCTCAGGCTGTTCGCTGAAAAAAAGCCCGGCGCCAAATTAAGCCTGATCGGGCCGATCGGCCATCCGTTCGAACCCGACACTAATCGACCCAACACATTACTCATCGGCGGCGGCGTTGGTATACCACCGATGATTTTTCTTGCCGAACAGCTCCTGAATGACAAGAATAACTGGCAACCCTTGATCCTGATGGGTTCCGAGATTCCATTTCCGTTCGAACTGCAGGAATCAGCCATTGAATGCGGCTGGCTGCCGCCCGACATCAACAGTGCGATGCCATTGCTGGAGCAATGGAAAATACCGAGCCGTCTGGCGAGTCTTTCTGAATTTGACGGGTGTCATCGCGGATTTGTAACGGAGCTTGCGGAAAAGTGGCTCGCCGGCCTGTCGCCTGACGAAAAAGCGAAGTCCGGCATCTTCGCCTGCGGCCCGACAGCCATGCTCAAGGCAGCTGCTCAGCTTGCCCGAATATACGATGTTCCCTGTCAGGTATCGCTCGAAGAATTCATGGCCTGTGCGGTCGGTGGTTGCGCGGGATGCACCGTTCTCGTTCAAACGCCCGAAGGCCCCGCCATGAAACGCGTGTGCGTAGATGGCCCGGTCTTTGACGCCGCGACCGTTTTTCCAGCCGAGTAGTTCTTTCCGAAGTCTGTTTTTCGTCGCCGGGTACCGCAAATCACGATGTGTTATTAGCCGCCGAAATTGACCTTTGCTTCGAGGTTGGAGCGAGAGTCCGCGTGAGTCATCGCCTCTTCGAGCGTGATCGTACCGGCCTTGTAGAGGCCGAGCAGCGCATCGTCAAAGTTCTGCACACCCTTGTCACCACTGTCCTTAATGGCTTCCTTAACCTCGGAAATATCGCCTTTGAGGATGAGATCTTTTATGTGCGGCGTGTTCAACATGAGTTCGACTGCTGCGACGCGCTTGCCGGTCCGCGCGCGGACGAGCCGCTGTGAGATGATCGCGCGCAGATAGTGGCCGAGATCCATGAATACCTGAGAATGCTGCTCTTGTGGAAACATGTTGATGATACGGTCCAGTGTTTCAGGCGCGTTGTTTGAGTGCAGGGTAGCCAGGACCAGATGCCCGGTACCGGCCATATCGATTGCGGCCTGCATCGATTCACGATCACGAATCTCGCCGATTTGAATGACGTCCGGCGCGGCCCGCATCGCGCTCTTCAGAGCACGCCCGTACGACTTCGTGTCTAGCCCGACTTCTCGCTGATTGACGATCGATTGCTTATTGGGATGCAGGAATTCGATCGGGTCTTCGACTGTAATAATATGCGACGAAGTTTTTTCGTTGCGGCAGTTGACCATCGCAGCCAGCGTCGTTGACTTGCCGTTTCCGGCGGCACCCACCATCAGAACAAGGCCGCGCTTCAGCATGACCAGTTCTTTCAACTGGTCAGGCATGCCCAGCTCTTCAAGCGTCGGCATCTCTGCGGTGATGTAGCGTAAGACCATCGCAACGTTGCCGCGCTGGTGGAAGACGTTGACGCGAAAACGTCCCAGTCCAGGCTCCGATATGGCGAAGTCGACCTCAAGCTCCCGCGTAAACACGTCGAGAAGGTTTTCGTCCATCAATTCGATCGCCGCTTGCTTTACCATTTTCGGTGTCATCTCAAGTTTGTTGACGGGCATGATCTTGCCGTCAATCTTGATCTTGGCAGGAGCAAACGGTGCGAAGAAAAGGTCGGAAGCCTTTTTTTCCACCATCAATTTAAAAAGCGGTTTTACATTCATTGCCTGGCCATCAATTATCCGTATTCACGGCTCAAAAATGTTGAGCGGAATCTTCTTCCATGATTTTGAGGCTCTCAGTCTGCTGATCGGCCACGTTGGCTTCGCGCTTGCTTTCAAGTTTGACCCTGAGACGCAGCTCGTTCTTCGAGTCAGCGTTTCTCATCGCTTCTTCGTATGAAATCGTGCTTTCCTCATAGAGCGTGAACAGGGCCTGGTCGAAGGTCTGCATGCCAAGACGCGTCGACTTCGCCATGATCTCCTTGATCTGGCCGACCTCTCCTTTGAATATCAGGTCCGCGATCAAGGGAGAATTGAGCATGATTTCCATGGCGGCGACTCGGCCAACGCCGCTTTCGCGTGGAATGAGCCGCTGCGAAACGAATGCCTTGGTATTCAGGGACAGGTCCATAAGGAGCTGTGTACGTCGCTCCTCCGTGAAAAAGTTAATGATTCTGTCCAGGGCCTGGTTCGCGCTGTTGGCGTGAAGCGTTGCCAGGCATAGATGGCCTGTCTCCGAGAACTGAATGCCGTATTCCATCGTTTCCCGGTCGCGAATCTCGCCGATCAGTATGACATCAGGCGCCTGCCGCAGTGTGTTCTTCAATGCAGCATGCCAGGTCTCTGTATCGACACCCACCTCGCGCTGGGTGATGACGCAGCCCTTATGAGGATGCACGTACTCGACCGGGTCCTCGATCGAAACGATGTGACCCTTTGAGTTCTCGTTGCGGTGCCCGATCATCGCCGCGAGCGTTGTTGACTTACCGGAACCGGTGCCACCGACGACGATGACGAGACCACGCTTGTTCATTACGACGTCTTTGAGGATCGGGGGAAGTTCGAGATCCTGCAGCGTTGGAATCTCTGTGGTAATGGTTCTCAGCACGGCGCCCACCATACCCTGCTGAATAAATGCACTGACTCGAAATCGGCCTATTCCCTGCGGAGCGATCGCAAAATTGCACTCCTTGGTGGCGTCAAATTCCTTGATCTGTTTATCGTTCATGATAGCTCGCACCATCATGGCTGACTGATCAGCCGACAGTGGCGTATCGGTCGCCTTGTGGATCGCGCCGTCTACTTTGATCGCCGGGGGAAACCCGCAGGTGAGAAAGAGGTCAGAGCCTTCTTTCTCCACCATCTTACGCAACAGATTTTGCGTCAGCCTTACCGCTTGTTCGCGTTCCATATTGTCTAACTCCTCCAGGACAGAGCGGCCTCACGCCGTCGCCGCTAGAAATTCTCCTTGTTCACTGCGCGGAATCGCGCTTCTTCCTTGTTAATCAGCCCCTTCGACATCAGCTCGGCAAGGTTCTGGTCAAGCGTTTGCATGCCCTGGCCGTGTCCTGTCTGAATCGCCGAGTACATTTGCGCGATCTTGCCCTCACGAATGAGGTTCCTGATTGCGGGCGTGCCAATCATGATCTCATGCGCGGCAATTCGTCCGCCACCGATCTTCTTCAACAATGTTTGCGAGATAACGGCCCGAAGTGACTCCGACAGCATTGCGCGAACCATCTCCTTCTCCGCCGCCGGGAAAACGTCGACGATTCGGTCGATGGTCTTGGCAGCGGAACTGGTATGCAGCGTTCCGAAAACGAGGTGCCCGGTCTCGGCTGCCGTCAGTGCCAGGCGGATTGTCTCGAGGTCGCGAAGCTCGCCGACCAGAATGACATCAGGGTCCTCACGCAGCGCCGAGCGCAGAGCTTCGTTGAACCCCAGCGTGTCGCGGTGCACCTCACGCTGGTTGACCAGGGACTTCTTGCTCTCGTGTACAAACTCGATCGGATCCTCAATCGTCAGAATATGATCGGGTTTGTTGTCGTTAACATAATCGACCATCGCCGCCAGCGTCGTGGATTTACCGGAGCCGGTCGGGCCGGTCACCAGCACAATACCCCGCGGGTGCATCGAAACATCTTTGAATATAGCCGGCGCACCCAGGTCGTCCAGCGACAAAATGTCCGATGGAATGGTCCTGAAAACGGCAGCCGAACCCCGGTTCTGGTTAAACGCATTAACGCGAAACCGCGCCAGTTTCGGTATTTCGAATGAGAAATCGGTTTCCAGGAATTCTTCGTAATCCTTACGCTGCTTGTCATTCATGATGTCGTACACCATGCTATTGACGTCCTTGTGGGTCAGCGCGGGCATGTTGACGCGCTTGATGTCGCCATCGACACGAATCATGGGTGGAACCCCGCCGGAAAGGTGCAGGTCGGATGCGTTGTTCTTTACCGTGAACGACAATAGCTGTGCAACGTCTACGGCCATATTTCTCCCTCTTTTCAGGTGCCGGACTTACCATAACCCGGTACTCGTTGGCTGCCTAGTATAGCGAAGCACTCGGAGCAAAACGTGATAAGAGTCACGGAAAACTTTCGAAAAATCCAAGATTTGCTGGCAAAAGCTGCCACTGATGCTGGTCGGTCCAGGGAGCAAATACGGCTTGTCGCGGTCAGCAAGACAAGACCTGTCGAAAGCGTCCTCGAGGCCGCATCAGCCGGCCAGCGCGATTTCGGCGAAAATTTCGTCCAGGAAGCGCTGACAAAGATGGATGAGGCCGACCGGGACGACCTGATCTGGCACTTCATCGGCCACCTGCAAACCAATAAGACCAGGCCCGTAGCCGAGCGATTCCACTGGGTCCATACGGTCGATCGCCTGAAGATCGCGGAGCGACTGAGCCGGCAACGGCCCCACTACGCCGCCGATCTCAACGTCTGTATCCAGGTAAATATCGACGAGGAAGCGACCAAAGCCGGCGTTCCGACGGCGGACGTACTGGGGCTGGCTCAGGCAGTATCTGAGTTACGCGGCCTTAGGCTCCGCGGACTGATGTGCATACCTGCTATCCGGCACGGCTTCGCAGAGCAATGTAAGCCTTTTGCGAAAATGCGGACGCTGTCCGAATCACTGCGGGAATCGGGGATAAGTACTGATACGCTCTCGATGGGAATGACGGCGGACTACGCGGCGGCGATCCACGAGGGCGCCACAATCGTTCGCATCGGAACGGCGCTCTTTGGTGCGAGAGAAAGCCAGCCCGCATAATGCCCGGGCCCGGGCTTCCAGGGGTTTGAAATGATCAATCACAAGGTAGGACTGATAGGCGGCGGCAATATGGCACGGGCGATAGCTGGCGGCCTGCTCCGCGGCGGCATGCATGCCACGGATGTTCTGATCGCCGAACCCAGACCTGAGCAGTGTGAGCTTCTACGGCAGGAAATCTATGGCGCAATGGTCAGTGACGACAACTCTCTGGTTGCAGATCAGGCGGAGACTTTGTTGTTCGCCGTCAAGCCGCAGATTCTCAAGAGCGTCTGCCGTAATTTGGCTTCGACCGTGCAAAGACACAAGCCGTTGGTCATTTCCATCGCAGCCGGACCGCGCATCGACGATATTGACGACTGGCTTGGTGGCGGCATGCGCGTCGTCAGGGTGATGCCTAACCAGCCGGCGCTCATAGACCAGGGCATCTCGGCACTCTTTGCAAATGAACTCACGGACGATGCAGGCCGCGACCTGGCTGAGAAAGTCATGTCGGCCGTCGGTCAGGTCGTCTGGCTTGAGAGCGAAATGCTGATGGACGCCGTTACCGCGGTGTCCGGGACAGGGCCAGCCTATTTCTATTTGCTCATCGACGTCATGATCGAGTCCGCAATCAGCTTCGGCATCGATCCTGAAACCGCGAGGTCGCTGGCGGTCGAGACGGCGCGTGGTGCAACGGCACTTGCTTCGGCCGAGACCGAATCAATGTCATCGCTCATTGAACGGGTACGATCGCCGGGTGGCACGACAACGGCTGCCTTCGAGTGTCTCGACGTCGCAGATGTTCGTGGTATCTTTGCCGAAGCAATAGAGGCCGCGCGAGACCGTGCAGCGGCCCTGGCTGACGAAGCCGATACAAGCCGAACCTGACGAGATAACGCAAGAAATGCAGCAAGCCCTGTACTTTATTATCAAAACGCTTACGCAACTGTACCTTCTGGTGTTGTTGTTGCGATTTTGGCTGCCGATGCTTCGCGCCGACTTTCGCAATCCGCTTGCCCAGGGAATCCTGCGCATCACATCGCCGCTTGTTGTACCCTTGCGCCGGTTTGTGCCTGCCATCGGCCGGTTGGACACGGCAACGGTTCTGGTTGCCTGCGTCATTCAGTATCTGACCGTACTCTTATTGCTGGTGATTAGAGGACATATGGTTGACACGGTTCCGATTTTGGTTACGACCCTCATCGAACTGATGATCCTGAGCCTGAATCTGTTCTTCTTCGTTATCCTGATCAAAATAATCCTAAGCTGGGTTGCGCCCCATACCTACAATCAAGCGACTGCGCTGTTGACTACCCTGGCAGAGCCCATCCTGCGTCCGTTTCGACGAATCATCCCACCGATCGGGGGCCTCGACATCTCGCCAATCTTCGCGATAATTCTGTTGCAGGCTGCGGTCATCTTTCTCCAGACGCTGAAGCCCATTCAGATCTGAGGGATACGGCGCATGGGCTGCGACAATGGTTTATAGTGGCGAAAACAAGAAAACCGGGGAGACACGTATTATGAAGTTCATAAACGCACTGGTCACTCTGTCGATCCTTTTTTTGATGTATGGATGTGGAGGCCCCGGGCAAGACGCATCCGTACCCCAGGCTCAGCACGCAGCGGCCTCGGATGTGGATATCGGCGATTACATCGTCCATTTCAGCGCCCAGTCGACTGACCATTTGTCGCCTGAAATCGCTCGCGCGTACGGCATCGTGCGCAGTAAGAACCGGGCAATGTTGACCGTGTCTGTTCTAAAAGAAGGCAGCACCACCGGAGTATTGGCGGACATCACGGTGGAGACGGTAAACCTTGCGGGTCAGCTGAAGAATGTCACGATGAGAAAAATCCAGGAGCAGGATGCTATTTACTATATTGGCGAAACTGCCGTTGCAAATCGCGAGACGCTGATTTTCAACATCAGCATTACTCCGGAAGGGGCGACAGATACCTCGCAAGTTCGCTTCACGCGGGAGTTTTATACCAATTAACAGCGCGATTTTTTGAATGAGGAGCCGGGCTCGCCCGGCTTTTTTGCTTTCTGGCCCGGTCAGGATTTACTAATCGCGTTGTTCCTCAACGAAGGTCTCCACCGCCTGCCTCAGAAGCACCAGTTTGCCGTGAAAGAAATGGGTCGCGTCAGGAAAGGCCGCCAGTTCGGGGCCCGGTTTGAGCCGGTTGACCCATTCCACCGTTTCGTCAATATCGACCACCTCGTCCTGATCGCCATGGATGATTAACCACGGACAATCGGGCTGCGAGTCCGTCATGTCTGCAAGACGCGAAGCGGCGGGTGCAACGCTTATCAGCCCCTGGGGTTGAGTTTCAGATGCTGCGCGAATGGCAATCGTTGCGCCAAACGAAAAACCTGCAAGCCAGAACGGCAAATCCGGCTCGCGTTCCCGTATCCATCGAACGGCCGTCAGCACATCCTGCAATTCACCCCGCCCTTCGTCGTACTCGCCCTCGCTCTGACCTGTGCCGCGAAAGTTGAAACGCAAAACGCCAAATTGCAAGCCGATGAACGCACGCGCGAGTGTGTGAACAACCTTGTTATGCATCGTTCCGCCATGCAGCGGATGGGGATGGCATATCACTGCGCTCGCGACTGGAGCCTGGTCCCGCTGAGTTTCGAATAAGCCCTCGAGTCGTCCGGCAGGACCTTCGAAAGTGATATTTTCAGCCGACCGGCGCATCAACAGTTTCCGACACCGGGGATTGCCCTGCGCGCGCAAAACAGACGATGGTATCGCCCGCCTCAGGATCAAGTGGCCGCTGCGACGAGCTGAACTCCACGTCCTTTTGATCATTCATGATCAGGACTTCCAAAGCGTCCTCCGGCTTGTCCCTGCGGAAGTCCTCATAACCATAATTTTCGGAAATCCTGGTCTTGGAGAAAGTCCAGCCCCTGACAAAAAGCCTCCAGAGCTTTTCGAAGTCGGCTTCGATGTGGAACGCGACGTCACCTCGCCTCGGTCGTGCCAGAGCCTTTGGATCTTCCTCGGCATCACCACCCAGCGCCAGTTGCAGCACACGTCTTTGCCCAATCTCCGGCGCAATAGCCGTGCAAACGAGTGCGTTATACGCATCATTGCGAGTCGCCGCGAGAACGGTGCGAATGTGTGCAAGCTCGACCGACTCTTCGGCGAACTCCGACAGAATCTCTCCATAAAAAACCGGTATACCAGCCAGGCGTGCCGGCCGAAGGTTATGCCACGAAGTATCGGACAGCAACACATTGACCTTCATGTCGTGCAGCATTTGAGCAAGTGCAACGGTCCAGGGTGACGCACCGACAATTAGCACTCGATCACGATGTTTTGATGCGAGCCCAAGCTTGTTTGCCAACCAGTTTATTGTCAGCCCATGGCTGAATACTGTAGCGAAAATGATGGCGAAAACGAGCGGCAAAAGCACCTTGGCATCGTAACCTGCGTCGACGAGGCGCGGTCCCATCAAACCTGCGGTCGCGGCGGCCACGATACCTCTTGGCGCAATCCAGCTAAGCAACAACCGTTCATTGAATTCCATTTTGGCACCAACGGTCGCGAGCATGATCGCCGCCGGTCGCGCAAGAAACATAATTGCCACGATAATCCCGACACCGCGCCATCCGATTTCGCCGAGGGAACCGACATCGAGATCCGCCGTCAGGGACACGAACACAACTGACACCAGCATGATCGTGATGTATTCCTTGAACCGTTTCATGTCGCCAATGCCCGGAATATTCATGTTGCCGACGACAATTCCCATGATCGTGACCGTAAGTAGCCCGGCCTCCTGTTGAATCAGGTCGGACACGGCATAAACGACGAGGACCACACCGAGCATGACAGGGCTCTTCAGATATTCGGGTACCAGGCCTTCGCGAAACGTTCTGCCAATCAACCAACCGCCGATTCCGCCGAATACCAGCCCGGCAACGATCGCCAATCCGATGCTGCGGATCACTTCCTGCCAGCCGGAACCGGCGCCCTGAAAAATGAAAAACTGAAACACCAGCACCGCAAGCAACACACCAATTGGGTCATTGATGATGCCTTCCCACTTGAGGTACGAGGCAATCCTTCTGTTCAGCGCCGCATGCCTCAGCATCGGCATGATCACTGTCGGTCCGGTAACCACCATGATGGCCCCGAAAACCAGGGACACCGACCAGTCGAGCCCGCCGATGTAATGTGCGCAAAGACTGGAGAAAAACCAGGCGAGGGGCACACCCATGTAGACCAGGCGCCGCACTCCGGTTGCCGCTTCTTTGAGCTCCCGGAGCTGCAGGCTCAGACCGCCCTCAAAGAGGATGATTGCGACACAAAGGCTGACGACCGGCCTGAGAAACTCTCCGAAGTACTGGCTGGGGTGAATCAGATCGAGACCGGGGCCCATGATCAGCCCTACCGCGGCGAGCAGAACAATCGCCGGCATCTTCAGGCGCCACGCAAGCCACTGAGCCCCCACACCGAGGCCAGCGACCGTGACGATCGACAGCACTATCAGGTGCTCGTTCACGGACTGGGCGATTGTGCTGCGGCGTCGGCCATCTGATTAGACTGTTTCAAGTTTACAGACGAGGCAAGTTTCCGGCTGGCCGGAACTCAAATCAGCCGGATTCAGCTTAGCTGGCCTGATTGCCCTTTATTGCTGTAAAATTATGACCTTATGCGATCCACTGGCGTTTTGTCCGGAAAATCGCCGGCACCGGGTATCGAGACTTATGAATTACCTAATCGACCTAGAAAACCAATACTGCGCGCGGAATTATCTTCCCCTGCCGGTTGTGCTGACCCGCGGTGAAGGTGTCTTTGTGTGGGACGACGAAGGCAACAGGTACCTC
>Ga0224508_10004107_pt1 | contig 11951 bp, 6 predicted proteins | sample SF_Jan12_sed_USG_4_FD_170157 | JGI IMG/M metagenome (GOLD analysis project Ga0224508, IMG submission 170157) | Sediment microbial communities from San Francisco Bay, California, United States - SF_Jan12_sed_USGS_21 | ecosystem: Environmental > Aquatic > Marine > Sediment | place: USA: California...
GCATTCCCGCGGCGGCGGCGACGGCGGTTTCCGGGTCGTCGGCGAGGATAACGCCTTTTCCGGCAGCAAGACCATCGGCCTTGACCACCAACGGATATCGCGTCCCGGGGGATTCCAAGTAGGTCCGGGCCTCGCCCGGATCGGAAAAAACTTGAAAGGCCGCGGTCGGGATCGCGTGGCGTTGCATGAACAGTTTGGCGAAGATCTTGCTCCCCTCGAGCTGCGCCGCATCCGCAGACGGACCGAAGACCGTGATCCCCTCACGCTCGAGACGGTCGGCGAGACCGGCCACGAGCGGCACCTCGGGCCCGACGACCACCAGGTCGTAGCGTTCCCGAGTCGCATGCTCGACGAGACCGTCGACATCCTCGGCGGCAATCGAAATGTTGTTCGCGTGGCGGGCGGTTCCGCCGTTTCCGGGCGCGCAACACAACCGGGTGAGTCGCGGGCTGCGTGAGAGCGCCCAGGCCAGCGCGTCCTCACGCCCACCGCTTCCGATCAGAAGAACGTTCAACTGCCGGACCTCAGCCCGAGGCGGCTTTCTTCGATTTCTCGGACTTGCTTTCTTTCTTCTTGTCTTTGGTTTTCGCTTTTTCGGGTTTTGATGCGTCGCCGGATTTCACCGCTTTGCCCCCACCATCGCCATACCCGTCGGAGTACCAGCCGCCACCCTTGAGATGGAACGACGTCCGGGAGATCTTTTTCTTCAGCTTCCCTGAGCACTTCTCGCAGCGCCCCGGAGCTCGTGCGTTGACCTTCTGGATGACTTCGATCAAGTTCCCGCAATCGACGCATTCATATTCGTAGATCGGCATCGGATTCGTCCTCGAAGTCAACTCTGGGAGGTCCGGAGACTCCCTGTCAAGCCATCAGAAATAGCAGCCCATTCAACCCTTTTGCCAGCGTGCGCCCCAGGATCGGTCATTTCGGCGGAGTTTCGCCGAAATGCAGGAAGAGTGAACGGTAGACCGCGCGCGCCAGACGCTGGCGTTCCTTGGCCCGTGCCAGCAGTTTTGCGTCGTCCCCGTTCGAGATGTTGACCATTTCAATCAATAATTTCGTCGGGATCGCATTGCCGCGCAACACCGCGGGCACGAATTTCGATTTTCCGCGGATGATGCGGTTACGGACCGGCTGATACGGCTGGACCGGCAGATTCTCGCTGCGGAACGTCTTGATGACGGCGTTCGCCAACGAGTTCGAAACTGCCTCCGAGCGCAAACGGTTTTGTTTGGAGAAGCTGACGTGTTTTTTCTCCCGAACTTCCTTGAACTTGGCGTACGCCGAGGAGTTGAACCCATAGGTTCGCGAACGGTACGCGGCACCCGGAACGTAGGCCATGACCCCCCGCAGCGAGCGGTGCCGGGAATCGGCGTGTAGCGATAGGTAGATGATGCGGTCACTGCGAAAATTCTGCTTCAACGCGCGGCGATAGATCGAATTGGCCAGGTACCAGCGCAGGTTCACGCCCATGTCGGTTTGGCTGCGGTCTTTAACCAGGAACGGCGGCGAGGTCAGGATCGTGCCCTGCAAGTTTTGCGTCAACTTGTCCGTTCTCGACGGCGTGCAGCCGGTCTTCCGATCTTCCAGGGTCATCTTGACGATTGCTTTCGTTCGGGTCTCGAGCATCTGTTTGAGGCGACAGCCGACGTCATAGACGTAGTCGTGCTCCCAGATCCCGTTGTGGTTCGTGCCGATATCACGTCCGCCGTGGCCCGGATCGATAATAATCAGGACGCCTTCCAGCCCCCCCCGTGTCCCGCCCACAGGTTTGCGTGCCAGTTCGGCTTCCAGCGCGCGATTGGAAGCTTCGGCCTCCAGCCGTCGTGTGTGCCCGGCCGGAAGAAACTGAGGTTCCAGTAATTCGAGCGGGATCTTGATTCGAAAACCGACGGGTATGTCCGAAAGATCGCGAATTCCGCTTCGCCGTCCCACAAGGTCCGCGGTTGCTTGAACGTCCTCGCGTTTGGTTTGCCCGGTAAACCGGACGACGACGGAAGAATACAGGGCTTCACCCGGCTTGAGCTCGTAACCGGCGAACGGCCCCTGCGCATCGGCGTCGTAAGTCAGTTCCCCGCCTTCGGAACGCTTCAGGCGGGCGAACGCCGGGTGCAGGAGCCGTGCGGGGATGCGCACGATCTGGCCCGCGACCAGTTCCGGTGTGTCCAACCCGTTGGCTTGCATCAACTCGGTAAAACGGTCTCCGCGCCCCGTGAACCATAGGGCGGTCTCCCACAACCCCTCATCGTAGAACTTGCCGCTTCCGCTCTTGGCGTGATGCACCCAGTCGGCCCCGTCGAGTCCGTCCTGAGGGAACAAAGCTGTGAGTACCAACCGCCGCACTTCCCGTGAGAGGAGTCCAAACGGAACGGCGGTCCAGCCGCCGATCAGCGGCCGTTCGTTGTTGTTCCAGGCTGCCAGTGCGGCAGCTGTCTCGCTGCCGCCGCAGACTCTCTCGCCCAGGGACTCATAGCTGTCGCTAGCGAGCGCGCGGATCTCGAGCACGATTTCGCGGCCCGCATCGACTCGGACGCGCAGATCGGAACTCAGTGGAACCGTTCCTTCTGCATCGTTCTGGGCGTAGACCACACCGGACAGCGCGAAGAAAATCCATCCACAGACTCCGACGAGGCGGTGGGCGACCCCCGGTTTGCGGAGTTTGAGCACTAGAATCGCGGGGTCACATGAAAACGGTAGCCGACCGGCGGATCGCCGACCGTCGCGTTGACCGGAGAAGTCGCACCACGGTTGACAATCAGATTGTCCTCACGGGCGAGGACGGTTATTCCGTCTTCGCCGGGCAGCCGGCCGGCCAGGTTGATCTTGATTTCGACAAGGTCGTCGATCAGTCGCATGGGTGTGAGGCTCAGGGTCAACGCCTCGTCGCCGGGGTCCGGACCGCGGGTGAACTCGTAACGCACCGGCCGGTTCACGAACGTGTTCAACATGTTTCGCTCGAGGCTAACTTGTGCGGCGCCCTGGATGCGCACAACCTCGATTTCGAAGCGTACCGGGGCCCCGACCGACGGCGTTTGCACGATCTCCCAGGTCTCCGAGAGTTCCGCGTCGATCACCAGCGTAAAAGGTTGCTGATCCTGGCGAAACAACTCGAACAGGATCGCTGCGCGCTGGTTGACGGTGGCCCGTTTCGAGGCCTCGATCTTTCGTCCGTCCGGGAGGCTCGACAGCGCCTCGATGGTCACGGTCATCGCCCCCTCCACGCCGGCCGGTTCGGCGCGCGCGACGAGTTGCAGTTCGACCTCTCCGAACCCCTCCCACACAGTCTCGAACCGCAGTCGGGAAGGTCGACCCGGCCGGACCACAAGCTGGCGGGGCTCGACGTTCGAGGGGCCGGTGAGCGGTCGGATGTCGAGCTCGACGAGGGGGACCTTGGTCACCGGATTCTCGGCCGCCCCGGGCTGGCTACATGCGATCGCGATCGCGATCGTTCCGGCACGGGCAAGAAGGCTTGGGAACTTAACCTGCATTCCGCCTAACTTTATGTAAATATGAGGGTTGTAATTGACAACCCTTCCGGCGACATTCTAAACTTTTCTTCTGGTCTCCGAGGAGAAACGGGACCGAAATGAAAAGAAACTGCCCGAAAAAACGCCGAGGCCTCGCCGGCTTTGCGTTGCTTGCCGCTCTGCTGACCGGTCCGGCCACTCTCGGTGCGGACGCAGGTTTTTCCGGCGCGGTCCAGGACACCGTGGGCAACGTGCTTGCGGATGTCGAAATCCTGATCATCGCCCCGATCACATCGAGCGAGCCCGTCCGTCCACTGGCGACCGTTCGGACCGATTTCCAGGGCAAGTTCCTCGTCGAACGGTTGCAGGCCGGAGCCTACCAGATCGCCGCGATCAAACGCGGATATCGAACGTACATCGGCCAGGTCAATACGCGGGTCGATCGCTGGATTCAACTCGTTCTCCAACCCCAAACGCGGCTCGATGCCGACGGCGTGCCATTACCCGAAGACGACGCGTGGGCGCTGCGGCTCCCGCGTCGAAACATTCTTCGCGAGACCGAGGCGGTGCTACCCACGTTCGAAACCAGGCCGTCGAAAAGACCGGCGATTTCCGACCTTCCGGTCAGCCTCCAGGTCGACCAGCTCTTCAAGGTTGCCACGGATCTGCAGCGCGCGCCGCAGGACGAGTCGGTTGTTCAGGGAATCGAGACAAGACTCAGCGTCGCCGTGCCCCTCGGACATCGCGGCGACGTCTCGGCAGAACTCCACCGCGAACAGTTGGCGAACTCCAAATTCTTCGATGGCTCCGCACCGGCCAGTCGTGAGAGCGACGGCCTGAGCGCGAAGTTTTCCTATGAGACTTCGGTCGATACGCGAATCTCGGTGGAAGCCGAGTACGCCAGTCGCGGCGCCCGCTGGTTCCCGCAGGACGGCGTGGCGCCGGCTCTCAACCATAAGCAGGAGAGTTGGCGCGGCGCAGTCGGTTTCGAAAAGCGGTTCGCCGACTCGACGCAGTTGCTCGTTGGGCTCGATTACGCTTCCAGTGCGCTGAGGTTGCCCGATGCTGAATTTTACTTTCCCACGCTGGAACCTGCGCCGGGCAATCAAGCCATCGAGGGCTTCGGGCGTCTGACGTACCACGGTCAAAGCGGCCGGCACTTCGAGCTCGACTTCAACGTCCGCCACCTCGACCTGTCTGCGGCAAACCTATACGCGAGCAGCGGCCGCGCGCTGCTGGATTTCAGCGGGCAGGCCGGGTGGACAGGCGACATCCGAGCCCGCGAGACCCGGAACCTGGCGCAACGCTTTTCGTTGATTTACGGGATCGGTTACCGCCAGGCAGTGCATGATCGCGATGAGGATGCGTCGTTACTGACGCCGCATCTCGGCGGCCTGCTCCGGTTCGAGCCACTGCAACTCCAATGGATCGCGACGTACTACGGGATCGGCGATTGGAACGCTGGGTCCGGCGCCACGGGCGGACCGTGGGAAACGCGCAGACGATTGGGTTACGAGGCTGCGCTCGAGATGTCGCTGGCGAACAACTTGACGCTGAGCGGTTCCCACGAGTCGCATCCCGTGATGGCCAATCGGATCGAGAGCCCGACCGCCGTCATCGGCCCGGTCTACCTCACGGACGGTAACGCCACGCTGGCCCAAAACCGCTTGGCGTTGACGCGAGAAATCGGCGGTCTGATGTTGTTTGCCGAATTCGGCCAGGGCGCGATTGAAGGTTCCGTCGCCGCGGCTTTGCCTTACGATCTCCCGTTTCAAAGAATTGCCGACCGCGACCTGCATTACCACAACGGCCGGGTGGGGCTGCGTTTTGTCCCGCAAGGAACCGTCGTGACCCTCGAGTTGCGTGAAATCGAGGAATCGCGCAGGGCCAACCCCGAGTCCGAATCTGGACAGCGACTGGTCGAGTTGACCCTGAGTCAAGACTTGATTCAACGGGAAGACCTGGGTCGCTGGCGTTTTCTCATGGGTCTGAGCATGGCCGAATTGACCGCCGGCGATCCGGAGGACCTGCGTCAGATTTTCTCGGCCGATCGACTCGACACGACGGACGGAAGACTTTCCGCCGGATTGTCACTCGAATTCTAGGACCACCATGGCACGCACTCGTTTCGGTACCCGCGAGACCCTGATCGTCATCGCCGCGCTGGCGCTGCTGGGGTTCGGCTTCGTCTCGTTCCTGTACCGTATCGAGGCCACCACTCCGACGTTGGGTGTGCAATGGGTTCAAAGCGGAGAAGGCCCCCTCGCGCTATCCGTCGATCCCGAAGGCCCGGCCTGGCACGCCGGTTTGCGCGCGGGCGATCTACTCTTGCGCAGCGACGGAAAGACGATCGCTTCGGCACTCGACGCCGGCCAGTTGGGTTGGTCGGCTCCCGCGCCCGATCGGTTGGAGCTTTCGATCCTGCGGGGTTCGGAAGAACATGACCTGACGGTGATGGTCGAAAGCCGCGCCCGCAGCGAGCCCTACACGTACCTGTCGATTGCCGGTCTGGCGTTCTGGGTCTCGGGACTGATGATCTCGCTGCGCTGGCCCAAGGTACGAGGGGCCACGACATTCTCTTTGTTGGCGTTCGCCATGTTCGCGCAGCTGTCGCTGAGCCACACGGGACGGGGAGACCTGCTGGATCGTTTGATCTACTGGACCGACGTCGTGGTCGGAGCCCTGATACCGGCCCTGTTGCTCCATCTGGGAATCGTAGTGGCCCGGCGCACGGTGGCGGCCCGCCGTTGGTGGATCGGCGCCGCCTATGCGGCGTCCGCGTCCGTTCTCGGAATCTCCTGGTGGATTGCCCCCGACGGCTTCGGGGGCGCTTACGCGTTCGGCGACCCGGTCGGCGCGCTCGAGATGAGCCTCCGTCTGGAGCCGCTGCTGTTGACGGTTTGTTTCGGTGCCACGGTCTTCGTGCTGGCGCGCGCCTACTCGACGATTTCCGGAGCCCGCCATACTCAGGTGCGTTGGTTGCTGCGCGGGGCGTTGCTGGGGTTGGGCCCGTTCGTCCTGCTTTACCATCTGCCGTGGGCCCTGGGTGCGACCGAACTCCCGCGCTGGGCACAGTTCGCCTCAGTCGTCCCGCTCATGTTCACCCCCGCGTCGTTTACCGTCGCCCTGGCGCGCTACCGGCTCAACGACCTCGATCTGCTGCTGATGCGCGGTTTCAAAGAGGCCACGTCGGTGTTTTGCGCATTTGGTCTCTACTCCGTATCCGCGTTCGTCTTCCGCGAGGCATTCGGTGACCTGCTCGACCTTTCCCGAAGCGGGGCTCGGTACACGGGACTGCTTGTCGTCGCGCTGAGTTACCCGTCTGTGCGGCGGCTCGCTCACATCGGTGTCGAAAAAGCGTTCTACCGAAAACGCTACAGCTACCGGTCGACCCTGCTCGACTGGGCTCGGGAACTGTCCGCGGAAACGGATCTGCAATCCTTGTTGATCCGTTTGCGCCGCCGCGTCCGGGAGACGCTCGACGTTGATGAGGCCGTTGTCTTGGTGCGTACCGGGCCGCGGCGGTTCTCGGCGCCGGTCGACAGTGCCGCGATCGAGTTGAGCGATGGCGAGATGGACTGCCTGCGCGCCACCGCGGTACTGGAAGTTGCCGCCGGTAGCTTGCCTGCCGCTCCATGGGCCCGCCACCTCTTCGCAATGAAAGTCAAAGGAAGCATTCGGGCGCTGCTTGCTGTTGCCGAACGAAATACACCGGGTCAACCGTTGACCAGCGAAGATCGCGCTCTGCTCGGCACGCTCGCCGCGCACGCGGCGACGGCGATCGAGGCGGCTCGGCTAGTCCAGGAGGTTCGCCACCGTGCCGGAGAGATCGAGCGTCTGCACGCACGCCAGGCAAAAATCCTCGAGTCGAGCGCCGTCGGCCTGCTGTTGCTTGACGCCGCGGGCACGATCCAGGCCTGGAATCGGGCGCTAGAGGCGATCTACGGACTCTCGCGCACGGAGACGATCGGCCGTCGTCTCGCCGACGTTTTTCCACTTCACGTCGTGCGCCGGCTCGAACAGGAAAGTCGTTCCGAAGCGGCTCCGGGGGAAGGCCGGATCTTTCGCCTCAGCCTGGTCAATAAACGTGCCGAGAGGATCATCGCCAATCTCTCCGTTTCCGCGGTCGACGGCGAGCCCGGCGCCGACGCCTCCCGCGTCGTGACGTTCGACGATGTCTCAGAACGCGTGAAGCTGGAGGAACAGTTCTTGCGCCAGGAACGGTTGGCCTCGTTGGGTCTGTTGGCGGCGGGAGTCGCGCACGAGATCAATACTCCGTTGACCGGCATTTCCAGCTACACGCAGATGTTGCTCGAGGAGTGTGCCGCCGACGACCCGCGCCGTGAGTCCCTGCACAAAATCGAAATGCAGACTAGCCGTGCCGCGGAGATCACAGGGTCGCTGCTGAATCTGGCGCGACCCGAGGAAACCAGCCTTGAACGCGTCGAGTGCAGCCGCACGATTCACGAGGTGGTGCAGTTGTTCGAGCCGCAGGTCCGCGGCCGTGGGATCGACCTCGAACTCGATGTGGAGGAGGAACTCCCCGCGATCCCGGGTCACAAGGGCAAGTTGCAGCAGGTTTTACTCAACCTGTTGATGAACGCGCGCGACGCGGTCAAATCGGGTGGCACGATCAAGTTGGTCGGCAGGGTCCGGAACGGAATGATCCAGATGCTGGTGGAGGACGATGGGATAGGGATCGCGGAAGAAGATCTCGGCAGCATCTTCGACCCGTTCTTTACCACCAAGGGGCGGGGTCGTGGGACAGGTCTGGGTTTGTCGATCACCTACGGCATCGTCCATGAACACGGTGGCGAGATTCACGTCGAAAGCCGTCCCGGCGAATTCACCCGTTTCCGCGTCGAACTTCCGATCGCGCCGGGCGCACAGGCGACTGCGTGAGCGGGACCCGCGAAGCACCGAAATCTCGAGATGCGACCGAGGCGAACCCCGCCCGTGGCGGTCGTGTGCTCGTTGTCGACGATGAACCGGTCGTCGTCGATGTGCTTCGCCAACTGCTGACCAAACAGGGTTACGAGGTCCATGTCGCCGGGAACGCCGCCGGCGCACGGCAATTGCTCGAAGACGACGCCTGGGATCTCGTGCTGCTCGACGTGATGTTGCCTGACGCCGATGGGATGCAAATCTTGCGTTGGATTCACGATCTCCATCCCGAACTCGCCGTCGTGATGATCACCGCGTTTGGAACCGTCGAGTCGGCGGTCCATGCCATGAAGGGTGGCGCGTTCCACTACGTCACCAAACCTTTCAAGAACGACGAGGTTCGTCATCTCGTTTCCCGCGCCGTACAGACGACGCGCCTGCGGCGGGAGAATCAGAACCTGCGCCGCGCGCTCGAAGAACGTTTCCGCTTCGAGAAAATTATTGGCAAGTCACAGCCCATGCAGGAGGTGTACCGCTTCATCGAACAGGTCGCGCCGAGCCGTTCGACCGTCTTGATCGAGGGCGAATCCGGGACCGGCAAGGAACTGGTCGCTCAGGCGATCCACCTCCGCAGTTCGCGAAAGGACAAGCCGTTCATCGTGGTCAATAGTTCGAACATCCCGACGGAGTTGCTCGAGGACAATCTGTTCGGGCATGTCAAGGGCGCCTTCACCGGAGCAACAAGCGACCGGCAAGGTTTGTTCGAGGCTTCCGACGGTGGCACGATCATGTTCGACGAAGTCACGACGATCGGCCCGGACGTCCAGGCGAAACTCTTGCGTGTCCTACAGAATCGTGAATTCATCCCCCTGGGTTCCGTTGAGCCGCGCAGGGTCGACGTGAGGATTCTCGCGGCGACCAACGAGGACGTGAAGGAGCAGGTCGATGCGGGCAAGTTTCGTGACGATTTGTACTACCGGCTCAATGTCCTCGCGATCACGGTTCCGCCGTTGCGCAATCGCCTCGACGACCTGCCGCAGCTCGTGACCCACTTTCTCGCCAAATACAACTCGGAGAACGACAAAGACGTGGAGTCAATCGAACCGGCGGTGCTCGAGCGATTGCTCGACTACAACTGGCCGGGCAACGTCCGCGAGTTGGAGAATGTGATCGAACGTGGCGTGGTGCTCGCGACTGGCTCGCAGATCGAGTTGTCCTCGCTACCGAAGGATCTGGGGGAAGGCGCCGTGATGCCCCCGACCGTTTCCCCCCTTCCGGAGGGGGTCGGTCTCTATGAAGCGGTGGGACGGTACGAGCGGCAATTGATCGAATCCGCGCTCAGGCGCGCCGGCGGAATCCAGAAACAGGCCGCCAAAATCCTCGGCCTAAAACCCACGACTCTCAATGAAAAGATCAAAAGATTGGGGATTCGGGTCTAACCCCCTTTTCGGCCTGCTGCACGGGCTCCGCACCGGATCGGCGACCGGGAACCCTTTGGATGGTTTTTAGCTTATAAAAACAATGTGATCAGGGCCCGCTCGGTTGACGATCGTTGGAGCGGGTGGTACATAAAAGCCGCCGGATGCCGTTTAAAAGCGATCGCCGGTCTTAATCTTAAGAAGAGTAGAGAATAATGTCGTCGGCGCCGAGGCGGGGGCTTGAACACGGCGCGGATGCCTGGCTTGGTCGGCAGGAGGACATCATGAAGTGGATCCGTTTTGCTCTGGCGATAATGGTCGTGGGGCTCGCCTTCACTGCGGCCTCCGCGCAGTCGGGTGGCATGACCGTTGTGGTCTCCGATGAAGTGGGGCCGCTACCCGGGGCCATCGTGACGATCAGTCACGACACCAACTTCGTCAAGACGACCTCCGTTCAGACCGACGCCCGTGGAGAGGCGGTGTTCCCGGTACTTCGGCCCGGCAAGGGCTACGTGATCGAAGTCTCGATGAACGCCTTCGGCACGCAACGGATCTCCGACATCCATGTCCGAATCAGCGACCATCAGACCATCCCGGTCGTGCTGGCCTCGGAGATGGTCGAGACGGTCAAGGTCACGGCAACGGGCGAAGTCGTCAAACTCGAAGACACTCAGAAGACAACCAGGTTCTCGGAAGAGTTTGTCCAGGATTTACCCGTTCCGGGTCGCTTCTATCAGAACGTGCTGACGCTGGCGCCGGGAGTCCAGGATGCCGATGGAGACGGCAACCCGAACGTTCATGGTTCCCGCGACCGTGACTTCAAGACAAACGTCAGCGGCGTCTCGAACGTCGACCCGTTGACCGGCCAACAGATGAGCCAGGTCAACCCGAACTCGATCGAAGAGATGGAAGTCATCACCGCCGGTGCAGGTGCCGAGTTCAGCCGCGCCCAGGGCGGGTTCGCCACCATCATCCAAAAGCAAGGCAGCAACGAGTTCGAGGGCGTCTTCGAGTTCTACTACCGTTCCTATTTGCTCGATGGCACCGGAGCTTTCGATAATGCACCGAATTTGCCCGCCGTCGAATTCAGCGATCTTCAACCGTCGTTCCAGCTCTCGGGGCCGATCTTCAAGGACAAGTTGTGGTACCGACTGTCCCACGAGCTCATCGACAGCGAAATACCGATACCGACATCGGGCGGCATCGTGGTTCAGACAGTCGAACAAGGAATCCATTCCGACCAGTTGACCTGGCAAATGTCCCCGCGCAACAAACTGGCCCTACAACTTCAATCGGATCCGCGAGAGATCACCGGGTTCGGTGTCAGTTCGTTGACCCCCTTCGATTCGTCGCAGTTTCGCGATCGCACCAGCCATACCACCCAACTCAGTTGGACCGCTCCGTTATCACCAAAGATTTTGGTCGAGAACATAGCGTCGTGGCAGGACCTGAATTCGATCATCAAACCGACGACCACGGGGATCGGCAACGGCTGCGCCGTGGGCGAGCCGTTCCTCGAAGACGCCCAGTGCTTCGACACCAATAGCAGTGAGGTTACGGGGTCGTACTTCCAATCCCATGACGATCACCGCCAGCGCTTGACCGTCTCGAGTAAGGCCACGCTCTACGGCGGGCGGTTCTGGGGTATGAGCCACCAATTCAAACTCGGGCTGACCGCGGAGAACGAACGGTACTTCCGCCGTCTCGACCGCCGCCCGAACCTCACACGGACTCTGTTCTTTGATCCGGAGGATCCCGAGCCCGAAGTTCTCGGGATTCTGTTTGCGAACGTGTCCGTTCCGAGGGCTGCGGACGTCCGCGCCACCGGGACCAACTGGGGCCTGTTCGTGGAAGATCAGTTGCGCATTCGACAGAATCTGTCGATGACACTCGGGCTCCGTTTCGACCGCGAGGAAATCAACTCCAACGGCAACTCCCCGATCGATCCTGAGGCTGAACTCAAGGGATTTATCGACCGTCTCTCCCAAGGCGGTGGTGTCGACGTCGATACGGCGCTGGTGCAGTTCTTCACCGGCTACGAAAGCGTCGACGATTTCGCGAGCCAGTTGGAGCAGGACCTCGGTATCGGAGAGGGCAACTTGAACCTGTCTCAGGTAGCCAAGCAGAGCAAGTTCTGGCGGCGCCTGCGGCGTAAAGAGAACATTTCGATCGTCAACAATAA
>Ga0224508_10004108_pt1 | contig 11951 bp, 8 predicted proteins | sample SF_Jan12_sed_USG_4_FD_170157 | JGI IMG/M metagenome (GOLD analysis project Ga0224508, IMG submission 170157) | Sediment microbial communities from San Francisco Bay, California, United States - SF_Jan12_sed_USGS_21 | ecosystem: Environmental > Aquatic > Marine > Sediment | place: USA: California...
ACGAAAGACCCGTGATGTAGAAGTGGAGCTTCGACGCCCAGAACCACGGATCGAGCTGTTCGGGATCGAGCGCGTCGCCGTACCAGGCGACCTGCTCTTCGTGCATCAGTTCGCACAGCCGCTTCACCGACAATTCTCCGTCTGCGCGCTCTTCGTAGAGCCGAGACTCGAACGCGAAGCGCATCGGGATGTTGAGCATGAAGGCGGCTGCGTCCTGGAGACGCCGATCGAGCACCTCCCGCCGCTGGTGGGCGCTGACGCCGGGGTCGTCGAGTTGGGCCTGGTTGACGACCTGCTCGGCGAAGGTCGACGCGGTCTCGGCGAGGGTCATCGGGTAGCGCCTCGCCCAGGGCCGCTGATCGCTCATGACCGCGCCGTGGAACGCGTGTCCGAGTTCGTGAGCGAGTGTCGAGACGTCCCCGTTGCTGCCGCCGAACGTCATGAAGATGCGTGACTCGTCGCGCCAGACGGACGTCGAGCAGAAGCCGCCCGGGCGTTTTCCGGGACGTGGCGTGTGATCGATCCAGCGCGCGTCGAATGCGAGCCGGGCGAGGCTCCCGAGGGGCGGGTGGAACGCCTCGAAGGCCCGGAGGACGCGATCGCGCGCGTCGGGCCACGGAACCTCCTCCGCCTCGCCGTCGTGCGGAAGGGGCGCTTCGAGATCCTGAAAACCGATCCGGGGCACTCCGATCGCGCGTGCCTTGGCACGCAGGTAGCGGCGCGGGAGTTCGGCCCGCTCGCGGACGGCCTGGAGCATGGCGTCGAGCGTCGCGCGAGTGATGCCCGCATCGAAGAGCGCCGGATCCAGGAAGTGAGGGATTCTGCGGCGCCGGTAGAGCTCGAGACGGGTTCCCGAAATTCCGTTCAGACAAGCCGCGAGCACGTCGCCCTCGGATTCCCAGGCGGTGTTCGCGCCCTCGAGTGCAGCGCGGCGTACCGCGGCACTGGGGTCGCCGAGCAGGCTTCGCGTCACCGACACGGGCAGGCGCCGGGTCGGTTGCCCCTCGACCTGCAGGTCGAACTCGAGTCGTCCCGATACCTGGTCGTAGAGTCGTCCCCACGCGGAGAAGCCGGACACCTCGAGGTCGGCAGCGAGGTCTTCGAGGTCGGCAGACATGCGCTGGCGGGCCTGCTCGCGCAGACGGCCCAGGAAGTAGGCCGCGTGCGCGACGGCGGGGTGGCCGGTGATGGCCGCGAAGTCGGACTCGCTCGCTGCGCCGAGCTCCGTCCGCACACGGGTGAACAGCTTCGTCACGCGCGCGCGCAGCCTCGCTCCATCGGCGACGTCGCGGGAGACCGCGTCGTCGCGCGTGTCTGCTGCGCTCAGGCAGCCGAGGTACGAGCCCAGATGGCTGTGTCGCGTGCCCCAGTCTTCGAGACGAACGAGCCATTCCGCCCACGGTTCGCATGTGGCGGGCCCGATCGAGCCGAGCGCCCCGCACGAGGTCTCGAGTTCGGCCAGCTCGTCCTCGAGCTCCGTGCGAAATTTCAGGTACTGCGGGCTCGCGAAGGCGTCGAACCACGCGGTCATGTCCCAATCGGGAGCGGCGGACTCCGGCGACAGGGCGCTCGTCACTGAGAACGATCCTCGGGCTCGGTGGTCGGGCGCATCAGCCCTTCCTGGGCGACCGAGGCGACGAGGACGCCCTCGCGCGTGAAGATCGTGCCGCGCGCGAACCCGCGCGCACCCGCTGCGGCGGGGCTGTCCTGGACGTAGAGCAGCCAGTCGTCTGCCCGGGTTCGGCGGTGGAACCAGATGGCGTGGTCGAGGCTTGCGGTCATCAGCGGTCGGCCGGGTGCCGTGCGCACGTAGCTGCGCACCATGTTGTCGATCAGTGACATGTCCGACGTGTAGGTGATGATGCATTGATGCAAGAGCGGATCGTCCGCGATCTCACCGTCTGCTCGGAACCAGATGAGTCCGGGACCCTCGAACGGGTCGCCGCCGAGGTAGCTGGGAATCTGCACGTGCCGGAGGTCGATGGACCGTTCGCGGTGGACCCACGGCATCACCCTTTCGGGCAGCTTGGCGCGCTGTCGATCGACGAGCTCGGGCCAGCTCGGCACTTCTTCCGGCGCCGGTGCGTCGGGCATCGGGAGCTGGTGTTCGTGGCCGGGCTCGTCGCCGTGAAACGAGATCGCGGTATTGAAGATGGCGCGCCCGCCCTGGAGCGCGACGACGCGGCGGGTGGCAAAGGAGCGCCCGTCCCGAATGCGGTCGACCGTGTACAGGACCGGGCGGGCCGGGTCGCCCGGCCGCAAGAAATATCCGTGCAAGGAGTGCGGGAACCAGTTCTCGACGCTGCGCCCCGCCGCCGCGAGCGCCTGGGCGGCGACCTGTCCGCCGAACAAGCGACCTTCGCGATCGGACTCGTTCTGGCCGCGGTAGACGTCGGTGTCGATCTCTTCGAGGTCGAGAAGGTCGACCAACTCCGCAAGTCTGGGGTTCATGGGCGACGCTTAGCACGGGGCCCTGCGGTTCGCCTACCGTCGGAGGGTGGCGAGACCCGTACCGATCGACGTTTCGATTCGGGACGCGCGTCGATTGCTGCTTTCCGGTCAGGGACTCACGCTCGACCCGAGGCGCCCTGCGACGCGCGCCGCAGTCCGAAAGACGGTCTCGGATCTCGGCTTCGTCCAGGTCGACGCAATCCAGGCGGTCGCGCGTGCGCACCACCTGATTCTGGGGTCTCGCCTCGACGGGTATCGGTCGGAAGACCTGAAGCGACTGCTCGAGGGAGATCGCGCGCTCTTCGAGCACTGGACCCACGACGCGTCGATCGTGCCCACGCCGTGGTTGGGTCATTGGGTGCATCGCTTTCGCAGCGCCCGCGCGCGACTGTTGAGTCCCAGCTACCGCTGGCGCGCGCGCCTCGGGCCGGATCCGGAGCGACTCCTCGCGGAGGTGGAGGCCCGTGTCACCGAAGAGGGCCCTCTCCAGACTTCCGACTTCGAAGCCCCGCCCGGAGGTGCGCCTCGGCACTCCTGGTGGGGCCGGGCCAAGCCCGCGAAGTTCGCGCTCGAACTGCTGTGGCATTGCGGGCGGTTCGCGATCACGCGACGCGACGGATTCCAGAAGGTCTACGACCTGCTCGAGCGGACGCTGCCCGGGCCGCACCCGCGGTCCGCGACGGACGAGGCCGACCATCTGGACTGGGCCTGTACCGAAGCGCTGCGCCGCCTCGGCTTCGCGACGCCGACGGAGCTCGCCCGCTTCCTCAACGCGGTTCCGATCGCGGCGGCGCGCTCCTGGTGTGAGGCTTCGGTCGCCTCCGGACGCCTGGTGCCCGTTCGGGTGGCCGACGCGTCGGGAGCCGAGCCGCGAGCCGCGTTCGCGTTCGCGGATTGGCGCCGCCGCGTCCGTGACGTGAGGGAAGCTCCGCGCAGAATCCGCCTCTTGTGCCCGTTCGACCCGCTGCTGCGAGACCGCGAGCGGACGGTGCGGACGTTCGGGTTCGAGTATCGATTCGAAGGCTTCGTGCCGGCCGCGCAACGGCAACACGGGTACTACGTGATGGCTCTCCTCGACGGCGAGAAGCTGGTCGGGCGACTCGATCCGCGGTTCGACCGGAGTCGCGGGGTGCTCGAGGTCCGGAAGTTGCGCTGGGAGCGCGGTTGCACTCCGAGTGCCACTCGCCGGCGCCGGTTGGAGCGCGGGCTCGATCGCCTCGCCGCTCAGATCGGGGCCGATCGCTGGTCCGGACGATTGTCGTAACCTCCGTGCGGTCCGGACCGTATCCGGACTCTGGGGACTCGTGCTCGAAGTACCCCGCGGAGGATTCGATGATGAAGAACTTGCTCGCCAAGACGCTCCTCAGCGCGATCGCAACGCTCGCACTCGCAGCCGCGGTTCAGGCAGACCACCACGAGGAAGCGGAGGGAGAGGTCCCGCTGGTCGTGAAGATTCACGCCGATTGGTGCGGAACCTGCGTCAAGCTGAACCCGACGATGGCGGAGCTCGGAAAGGAGCTCGGGTCGACGGCGCGAGTCGTCGTGCTCGACGTCACGGACAAGGATGCGGTGGCGAGGTCGTCGGCAGAGGCCAAGGCACTCGGCATTTCCGCGTTCTTCGACGCCTACAAGTCGAAGACCGGAACCGTTGCAGTCCTGCGCCCGGGGACCGAGGAGCCCGTGGCCGTCTACAAGGGGGAGCTGGCGACGGAGCCGTACCTGGCCGCGGTCGAGAAGGCGCGGCAAGGAGAGGTCTGAGTCGATGGCGGAGTCGTTTTCGCAGACTCCGCTCTGGAGACACTCGGCCTTCCTGGGGCCTTTGGCAGCCGCCGCGTTCGCGGCGGCTGCTGCGCCCGTGTGGTGGGCACCGCTGTCCGACTGGCTCTTCGACGCCGAGTTCGCGCTGGCCGGTCTGGTGGATCTCGGCGGACTCGGGGACACCGCCTGGTTCCTGCTGCCCGTCATCGGTTTCGGCTGCGGACTGCTGGCGAGCATCTCGCCGTGCGTGCTGCCCCTCGTGCCGCTGAATCTCGCGACGATCGGGGTGGCCGGAGCGACTGGTCGCCGGGCCGTCGGTTTGTCGGCCCGCTTCGTGCTCGGCTCCGCGCTCGCACTGGCCGCGCTCGGGCTCCTCGGGGATCTGGCCGGCTTTCTGTTGATCGAGCAGCGCGGGCCCGTCTTGATCGTCGCCGGGGTCGTGATGCTCGCGCTCGGATTGGTGGCGCTCGAAGTGATTCCGGCGCCGTTCGCCGGACAGGCCTTCGGAACGGGGCGCACGCTCGGTCCGGTCGGGGCTGGCGCGGGGTTCTCGCTCGTGACGTCCCCGTGCGCGAGCCCGCTCATCGGGGGTGTGCTCGCGGCTGCGACCGCCGCCGGGGTGCCGGGGTTGCCCGTCGTCGCCATGGTGGGATTCGCGCTGGGTTACACGGCCCTCGTCTTCGTGACCGGCGTCTTCGGTGCGGGGCTGTTGCAACGGCTGCCCCGCACCTCGCTCGCAGCGCCGCGCGCGGCGGCCGCAGCGCTGCTGCTCGTCCTCGGAGTCGCCTTCAGCGGGCTGGGGATCGCCTGGTTCTGAGGTCCGCGGGACCGGTCTGCGCGGCCCGAGACGTTAGACTCCCGCTTCGCTCGGGTCAGCGGGTCGTGAAGTTCGACGTCGCGAGCGGGGAGGGCAGGCGATGAAGACGAGGGCAGCGGTGGCGCGGGCGGCGAAGGCGCCTCTCGAAATCGAAGACGTCGAACTCGAGGGTCCTCAAGCCGGTGAGGTGCTCGTCGAGCTGAAGGCGACCGGCGTCTGCCACACCGACGCATACACGCTCTCGGGCGCCGACCCCGAAGGGCTCTTTCCTGCGATCCTCGGGCACGAAGGGGCCGGGGTCGTTCAAGAGGTGGGTGCGGGGGTCACGTCGGTCGAGCCGGGCGATCACGTCATTCCGCTGTACGTGCCCGAGTGTCGGACCTGCGAGTACTGCCTGCATCCCGAGACGAATCTCTGCGTGGCGATTCGCGCGACCCAGGGCCAGGGGCTCATGCCGGACGGCCGCAGCCGCTTCTCCGCGAACGGAGAGCCGATCCTCCACTACATGGGCACGTCGACGTTCGCGAACCACACGGTGTTGCCGGAGATCGCCGTCGCGAAGATCCGTCCCGACGCTCCATTCGACAAGGTCTGTTACATCGGCTGCGGCGTGACGACGGGTCTCGGCGCCGTGATTCACACGGCGAAGGTTCGTCCCGGCTCGAGCGTCGTCGTGTTCGGGCTCGGCGGGATCGGGCTCAACGTCCTGCAGGGAGCGCGGCTGGTCGGAGCCGACCGCATCGTCGGGGTCGACACGAACCCGGCGAAGCGAGACCTCGCCGAGCAGTTCGGAATGACGGACTTCGTCGATCCGCACGAAGTGGGCGGAGATCTCGTGGCGCACCTGGTCGAGCTCACCGGAGGCGGCGCCGACTACAGCTTCGAGTGCATCGGCCGGGTCGACACGATGAGACAGGCACTCGAGTGTGCGCATCGCGGCTGGGGTCTGTCGGTGATCATCGGAGTCGCAGGAGCGGGGCAGGAGATCTCGACCCGACCTTTTCAGCTGGTGACGGGTCGCACCTGGAAGGGCACGGCCTTCGGCGGAGCGCGCGGCCGGACGGATGTGCCGCGGATCGTCGACTGGTACATGGATGGCAAGATCGAGATCGATCCGCTGATCACGCACAAGCTGCCGCTCGAGAAGATCAACGATGCGTTCGATCTGATGCACGAGGGGAAGTCGATCCGCTCGGTCATCGAGTACTGAGCCCAGGCCCCGTTTCGGGGTGTGCAGCTCGGTTCAGCGCGAGAAACGCGGTGGGCGTTTGTCGAGAAACGCCTGAACGGCTTCCGCGTGCTCCGGGGTCTTCCAGCACTCCCGAAGCAGTCGGCTCTCGCGTTCTTGCACGAGAGTCAGATCGGTTTCCGCCGCGTTCTCGGTCAGCAGCTGCTTGGTCATCCGCAGCTGCGGTGCGGGGTTTGCCGCGATCTCGTCGGCGAGTGCCAGGGTCTTTTCGAGGAGTGCGTCGCCAGGAACCACGTGGTCGACGAGTCCGGCTGCGCGCGCCTCGTCGGCTCCGTAGAGCCGCCCCGTCAGGCACATCTCGCTCGCCGCGCCGAAGCCCATTCTCTGAACGAGGAAGTGGCTGCTCGCGAGCTCGGGCACGAGCCCCATCTTCACGAACAGCATGCCGAAGCGCGCCTTCTCGGACGCGACGATCACGTCGAACGGGGTCAGCATCGTCAGGCCGATTCCGACGGCGGCGCCGTTGACGGCCGCGAGCATCGGCTTCGAGCGGCGGACCAGGGCGACCCAGTCGAGGCCCTCGGGGAGCCCGCCGCTGCCCGCCTGGGTGTTCTCGCCCGGATCGCCGCCCGAGATGCGCGTCTGGAAGGTCGCCTCCATGTCGGCGCCGGCGCAGAAACCGCGCCCCGCGCCCGTCGTGACGATCGCACCGACTGCGGGGTCGGCGTTCGCCCGCTCCACCGCGTCCGCCTGCTCGACGCTCATCTGCGGAGTCCAGGCGTTCAGCTTCTCGGGCCGATCGAGCGTGATGATGGCGACCTCGCCCTCGACCCGGTAGTCGATCTGCTCGTAGTCCACGGTCGGCTCAGTCCAATCCGGCGAAGGCGCCATCCATCAGCTGCTGGTGTTCTCGCTCGTGCATTGCGTGACTGCCGGTGGCCGGGCTCGCGCTGCGGATGCGCCCGATCGGTCGGATGGGCAGGGCGCCGAAATGGTCGGTGATCTCGCCGCGCATGAAGTTCCACGCGCCCATGTTCAGCGGCTCGTCCTGGACCCAGACGACTTCGGGCTTCGAGCCGTGGGCGTAGACGGCCTCGTGGATGTCCTCGGCGGGGAAGGGGTAGAGCTCCTCGACGCGGAGCACCGCGGCCGGCGCCGAGCGCTCGTCTCGCTCGGCGAGCAACTCATGGCCGATCTTTCCGGTGCACAGCACGATCCGCCGCACGGTCTCGGGCGCGGCCGGATCCGCGAGGACCGGCCTGAACGATCCCTGGACGAACTCGTCGACCGGGGATCGACTCGCGGGCATTCGCAGGTATCGCTTCGGGGTGAAGCACACCATCGGGATCCGCACCGGAGAGTGAACCTGGCGCCGGAGCGCGTGGAAGTGCTGTGCGGCCGTCGTGGGCTGAACGATCCGGAGGTTGTTTTCGGCGCAGAGGATCAGGAATCTTTCCATGCGCGCACTCGAATGCTCGGGGCCCTGTCCGTCGTAGCCGTGGGGCAGCAGGAGAACGAGGGACGAGCGCTGACTCCACTTGTCTTCGGCGGCGGCCAGATACTGATCGATCACGATCTGCGCCCCGTTCACGAAGTCGCCGAACTGGGCCTCCCAGAGCACGAGGGCCGACGGGTCGCCGAGGGAGTAGCCGTACTCGAACCCGAGCGCGGCGTACTCGCTGAGCAGCGAGTCGTAGATCATGAACGGCGCCTGCTCGGGCGACAGGTGCGCGAGCGGCGAGAACTCCTGTTCGGTCTCCTGGTCGACCAGCACCGCATGTCGCTGGCTGAACGTGCCGCGCCGTGAATCCTGGCCGGCGAGTCGCACCGGGGATCCTTCGAGCGCGAGAGAACCGAGCGCGAGCAACTCGCCCGTGGCCCAGTCGACGGTTCCCTCGTCGAAGGCGGTCTTCTTGGCCAGAAGCTGGCGCTCGAGCTTCGGATGGACTGCGAAGTCCGCCGGGCAGCGGATCAGGCCGCCGACGATCTGGTCGAGTGACTCGTGCGAGACGCCCGTCTCGATCCGGTCGCGCGAGAGGGCTTCCGCGTGACGGCCCACCGTAGCGGTGGAGCGCTTCTCCTCGCTGTCGCCGAAGGCGTCCTGGAGTCGCTTTTGGAAGTCCTCGAGAATCTGCTCGGCTTCGTCGACGTCGATGTCGCCGCAATTGACGAGCTGCTCGGTGTAGAGCTTTCGCGTCGAGCGTTGGGCGGCGATTCGCGCGTACATGCGCGGCTGGGTGAACGCCGGCTCGTCCCCTTCGTTGTGACCGTGGCGGCGGTAGCAGACCATGTCCACCACGACGTCCTTCTTGAACGCCCGGCGGAAGTCGAACGCGAGCCGCACGACGCGGACGCACGCCTCGGGGTCGTCCCCATTCACGTGCAGGATCGGAGCCTGGACCATCTTCGCCACGTCCGTGGCGTAGACACTCGAGCGCCCGTGCAGGGGTGTGGTCGTGAACCCGAGCTGATTGTTGACGACGAGATGCACGGTGCCGCCGACTTCGTAGCCGGGAAGCTCGGAGAGGTTGAGCGTCTCTCCGACGACTCCCTGTCCGGCGAACGCGGCATCGCCGTGGATGAGGATCGGGAGCACCCGGACGTGTTCGTCGTCGCCGAGGCGGTCTTGCTTGGCGCGCACGAGCCCTTCGACGATCGGGTCGACGGTTTCGAGGTGGCTCGGGTTGGCCGCCAGCGTGAGGCGCAGCGAGCGCCCGCTCGAAGCCTTGTGGTTGCCCTCGGCGCCGAGGTGGTACTTCACGTCGCCGGAGCCCTGCGGCGCATCCGGGTCGATCTCCCCCTCGAACTCGCGGAAGATCGAGCCGTAGGACTTGCCGATCACGTTCGCGAGGACGTTGAGGCGGCCCCGGTGAGCCATGCCGATCACGGCTTCGCCTACGTCCGCGTCGGCGGCCGCGTCGAGGAGCGCGTCGAGCATCGGGATCAGGCTCTCGGAGCCTTCGAGTCCGAAACGCTTGTGGCCACGGAACTTCGTGTGGAGGAACGTCTCGAAGATCTCGGCGGCGTTCAGCCGCTCGAGGATCCGACGCTTCCGCTCGGGCGACAGCTCCTGCTGCTCTCGTTCGGCGCGTTCCTGGATCCAGGCCTTCTGGATTTGATCCTGGATGTGCATGTACTCGAGACCGACGGTTCGCGAGTACGCGTCCCGAAGGATGCGAAGGACGTCGCCGAGCTTCATCGAGCGGCTGCCGCTCAGTCCACCGGTCGGGAACTCGCGATCGAGGTCCCAGATCGTCAACCCGTGGTGATTCGGGTCGAGTTCGTCGTGCGTCTTTGCGTCCGTGCGGCCGAGCGGGTCGAGGTTTGCGATCAGGTGGCCGCGCACCCGGTACAGGTTGATGAGCTGTTGGACCCGGACTGACTTCTCGTGGGCAGCGAGGCTGTCTTCCTGCGGACTGCGGTCGCGCTCCCAGCGCGCGGGCTCGTACGGGATGCCGAGCGAGCCGAAGATGTCGTCGTAGAAGCCATCCTCGCCGAGCAGCAGACGATGGATGTGTCCGAGGAACTCGCCGCTCTCGGCACCCTGGATCACGCGGTGGTCGTAGGTGCTCGTGAGGGTGAGCGTCTTGCCGACGCCGATGCGCGCGAGCGTCTCGGGATCGGCGCCCTCGTACGCGGCCGGCCAGTCGATCGAACCCACGCCGACGATGACCGACTGGCCCGGCATGAGGCGGGGCACCGAATGGACGGTTCCGATCATCCCGGGGTTGGTGAGCGTCGCCGTCGTTCCCGCAAAGTCGGCGGGCCCGACCTTGCCGGACCGTACGCGGCGGATCACGTCCTCGTACGCGCCGAGGAATTCCGCGAATCCGAGCGTGTCGACGGACTTCAGGTTGGGGACGAGGAGAGTGCGCGTGCCGTCGCGCTTCTCCAGGTCGACCGCGAGCCCGAGGTTGGCGTGCGTGTGCTGGATCAGCCCGGGTCGCCCGTCCGTCTCCGTGTAGACGCGCAGCATCGCCGGAACTCGAGCCAGCCCCCGCGCGACGGCGAACCCGATCAGGTGCGTGAACGAGACCTTGCCGCGGCCCGTGCGCGACAGTTGGTTGTTCAGGATGCGACGATTGACTTCGAGCAGCTTCGCCGGAATCGTTCGCACACCGGTCGCCGTCGGAACGGCGAGGCTCTCGACCATCACCTCTGCGGCGCGTACCGCGCCCCCGCGCAGTGCCTCTGCACCGGGGGCACCTTCCGCGGTAGCAGGCTCCGCGGCGGCGACCCTGGAGGGCGCGGCGGGAGCCTCGGCGCGGACCCGTCGGGCGGAAGCCTCGCCCACATCGCCGACGGGCTGCACGGGCGAGTAGTCAGCGAAGTACTCGCGCCAGCCCGTTCCGACCGATTCCGGGTCTTCGACGTAGCGGCGATAGAGCTCTTCGACGAGGCCTGCGTTCGGGCCCAGCCCTTCGAATCCGGCCTCTCCCGGGTCGTCTTCACTCATGGCGCGCGCTGCTCCTCGCGGCCGAGGCCAGGTGGGCGCCCGGGCGCTCTCCGAAGCTAGCAGAGCCGCCGCTGCCCGGAGCCGCCGACGAGTCTCCATCGAGCCGTTACCTTTCGGCACTCACCGGCTCGTGGGGTGCCGGGGTCGCCGCTTCAGGGAGAGGAACTCGTGAATCGAATCGTGCTCGTCGTGGTCGGCTGCTCCGCAGCTTTCATCGCACTCGGAACGGGGGCCATGGCCTCCGATGACACGCTCGCCGAGCGGGCTCGCGGAGTGATCGGAACCCTCCCCGACGTCGCCGAGAGTCCGACGAATCCGGCCACGGAGGCGCGGGTCGCGCTCGGGCGACAGCTCTACTTCGACACACGGCTGTCCAAGAACCAGGACATCTCCTGCAACAGCTGCCATCGCCTCGACGCGTTCGGCGTCGACGGCGAGGCGACGTCGCCTGGCCATCGGGGACAGCGCGGTGACCGCAATTCACCGACCGTCTACAACGCGGCGCTGCATTTCACCCAGTTCTGGGACGGGCGGGCAGCGGACGTCGAGGAGCAGGCCAGTGGCCCCGTGACGAACCCGATCGAGATGGCGATGCCCGACGCGGCGGCGGTCGACCGGGTGCTGCGCTCGATTCCGGGCTACGCGAGCGGCTTCGCGGCGGCGTTCCCGGACGACTCCGACCCGGTCCGGTTCTCGAACGCTGCGATTGCCATTGCAGCGTTCGAGCGAACGCTGCTGACGCCCGCGCCGATCGACGCGTTCATCGCCGGAGATGCCGCGGCGCTCGATTCGGCCGAGCAGCGCGGGCTCGAGCTCTTCCTGACGGCGGGTTGCACCACGTGTCACAACGGGGCCGCCGTCGGCGGGGCGATGTTCCAGAAGCTCGGCCTCGTGCATCCCTACGAAACGGAAGACGGCGGACGCTTCAAGGTGACCGGTCAGGAGCAGGACCGGGGCTTCTTCAAGGTGCCGGGTCTGCGGAACGTGGCCAAGACCGGTCCGTGGTTCCACGACGGCAGTGTTGCCACGCTCAGTGACGCGGTGCAGAAGATGGCGTGGCACCAGCTGGGCCGAAAACTGACGGACGCGGAGACTGCCGACCTCGTCGCCTTCCTTGGAGCACTCACCGGAGCGCCCTCGGCGGAGATGATCGCGGTGCCCGAACTGCCGGCGAGCGGGCCGGGGACACCCGCGCCCGATCCGAGCTGACCGGGCCGGGGATACCCGCGCCCGATCCGAGCTGACCGGGCCGGGGATACCCGCGCCCGATCCGAGCTGAC
>Ga0224508_10004109_pt1 | contig 11951 bp, 10 predicted proteins | sample SF_Jan12_sed_USG_4_FD_170157 | JGI IMG/M metagenome (GOLD analysis project Ga0224508, IMG submission 170157) | Sediment microbial communities from San Francisco Bay, California, United States - SF_Jan12_sed_USGS_21 | ecosystem: Environmental > Aquatic > Marine > Sediment | place: USA...
AGCATTTCCCGCCGTCCGGCAGACGGCAGGCGCATGACATTTTCGGGCAGTGGCAGCTGCATCGCCCGGGCCGCCTGATCTATTTTGACCCTTTGTTCCTGCGCCTTGTCTTTGGTGCTTCCGCTCATCGTTCCTTCCAGCGTCGTATCGGGTTCATGGCATGGACCGAATTTGATTCGGATGAGTGCAGTTTAGCGGGATTCGCCAGATTTCTGACGCATATATAACGGCGCGAAGGCGCATTCCTGCCTGAGCTCCAACAGGCCTTCGCGGGTAAGCTCCAGCGAAGCGCTGAGCGAGCTGGCGAGGACCGTTCGCCGCAACTCCGGATCGGCAAAAAATTCCGCGAGCAGGGCATCGAGCGGCGCCCAGTCGACAGACTGGCCAAGCAACGCCTCCAGCCGCTCGCGCGCATCCTGGATCGACCACACCTCCCGTGGAGCATATTGGATCGTATCGACCGCGGAGCGCTGGCGCCGCAAGGCATACGCCTTCAGTAAATCGAACACATTGGCGTCCCAGGCACTCTCGCGGACCAGCCTGATCCCTTCCGGCATGCCGCGGGCAAAGAAATCCCGCCCCAGCTGCTTGCGCGTAAACAGCTTGGCGCCCGCCTCGCGCATCGCCTCAAGTCGTTTCAGCCGCAAGGCCAGCTGCGCGGCGAGCTCCGCACCGGTGATTTCGTCTTCATCCTCGTCTTCGGGCAGCAAAAGCTTTGATTTCAAAAATGCGAGCCAGGCGGCCATGACCAGGTAATCGGCCGCTACCTCCAGGCGAAGCCGGCGCGCCTCGGCAATGAAATCCAGATATTGCTGAGCCAACGGCAGAATAGCGATTTTGGCGAGATCGAGTTTTTGCGAACGCGCCAGCGCCAGCAGCAGATCAAGCGGTCCTTCAAACCCGTCCAGATCCACGACAAAGGTTTCAGCCTCAGGCCGGTCCTCGAACTGGTCGATCACCACCTGGGTCTGCGCGTCGCGTTCCTGTTCGCCATCGATATGTGACGTCATCTCACTCTCGCGTCTGTAATCCTCTAGATATCTCCGCCGCCGGCTACCCGCGCCAGAAGTGCCTCCGCACGCTCAATATCCATCGCCTCCACGCGACCGGTCACCGCAAACGCGGCTTCGAACCTTTGCCGCGTTTTACCGCTCAATTCCGGCGCTGCTGCGGCGACCTCCTGCATTTCCCGCAGATCGCCGCTGCAATGCAGCGCAATATCGCATCCGGCTGCAATCGCTTCGCGGGTACGCTCGGCAAACGTGCCGCCCAGGGCCTTCATGCCCAGATCATCGCTGAACAGAAGACCCTCAAAGCCGATCGTTCCGCGAATCACTTCGCTTATTATACGCGCCGAGACGGTTACCGGCCTCTCCTCATCAAGCGCGCGCATCAAAACATGCGCCGTCATTGCCGCCGGCATGTCGCGCAAGGCGGCAAAGGGAACGAAATCGCTTGCCTCCAGATCCGGCAGCGCGGTGTCGATGACCGGCAGGCTTTCGTGACTGTCGACCCGCGCCCGGCCATGACCGGGGATATGCTTGATCACCGGAACCACGCCGCCGGCCAAGAACCCTTCCGCCACCGCGCGGCCAAGCGCTATTACGCTTTCCGGATCGCTGCCATAAGCCCGGTCGCCGATAATGTCATGCGCGCCGGCGACCGGAATATCCAGCACCGGCGTGCAGTTCACGGTAATGCCCGCGGCGCGCAAATCGGCGGCCACAAGCTGTGCGGAGAGCCGCGCCGCCTCCAGCCCGGTTTCGCTGTCATCGCTGTAAACTTGGGCAAATTTTCGCGCCGAGGGGTAATCTCGCCATGCCGGCGGCCTGAGACGCCGGACACGGCCGCCCTCCTGGTCCACCAGGACGAAAAACGAAGTTTCGCCGACAGCCTCGGCAGCCGTCCCGGCAAGGCGCCGGACCTGCTCGGGATCACGGCAATTGCGCTTGAACAGAATCAAGCCGCAAGGGCGCGCCTCTTTGAAAAAGGCGCGCTCATCGCCGGTCAATTCGTGACCTGAACAGCCTGTTGCAAAAGCATTGAGCATCGGGGCCGGAATATCGGTCCGCAACGCACGGGTCAAGGAAACTCAGCCGCTGGCCGAGAAGGCTGAGCTAAAGCGGGCGCACCAGACAACTGCGCAAGCCCGCACCACGCAGCTTACGGCACAGGCCCTCGGCTTCGGCCTTCTTGCTCATCGGACCGACGCGGAGGCGATACCAGGTACCCTTGTTGCCAAGATCAGCTGACTCGATCATCGGCTGATAGCTGCCAAGCAGGCTGGTATATTTCTGCTGCAAATCGGCGAACGCTGCCAGGGCCATGGCCTGGCTGCGCCGCGAGGCGACTTGCACGACGTATATCGAGCCGGTCGGCGTCGCCGCGGTTTGGGCCGGCGCACGGGCTGTCTGAACAGGGGCCGGCTTGGCCGCCGTCGGCTTGGGCTGCGGCAACGGCGCAACCAGCGCCGGAGCAGGCTGAGCGACAGGGGTGGCAGCGGCCACCTGCTGCGGCTGTGCTACGGGCACAGGTACCGCCACCGGTACAGGGGCCGAGACCGGTGCGGGTTGCTGCGGAACCGAAGCGACGGTCGTCCGGTCTACCGCCACAGGGGCTGTCACCGGCGCTGCCGTTGGGGCCGGCGGCATCGGTATCGCTACCGGCGCACTGGCAGTTATGTTGGCGGCGGGCGCCGGCGGCGCACTCACCACCGAGCCGTCGGGTCGCACCTGAAGAGTTCTCACCTTGCGCGCCGCGCCAGGTGTTGCGTCTTGCGCGGCGGGCTTGGTGTCAACAGACGCCACGGCCTGCCCGGATTGAGCCGGTGCGGGCGATGGCTTGTCCGCATCCAGAGCCGTACCCGACGCAGAAGTCGCCACCTCTTCCTGCCGCGAAACTATCTTGTCAACCTCGGGTTTCGGGTCGCCTTGCAAGCGATCATATATCTGCTTGTTCTGATGCGGGAACTGCTTGCCGCCCGGCTGATCCGGCGCCACTTTTACCGGCCGGCTATCGGCCTGAATCAAGGGTGGCGCGCCACCTTCTGCAAGCTGCAGAGCGCCACCATTCTTATAGGCAAACGCCAAGGCCCCGCCGAGCGCCAGCGCGCCAACCAGACCGACACTGAACATCATCGCTTTGCGGCTGCCGCGTTCCTTGGGCGGCGGCATCTGTTCTTCCGCAAGCCCGACATCATCCCCGAGAAAATCCGCGTCCTGCTGTCCTTCCGGATGCAGAAAAGGTTGCTCGACCGTTTCATCGAAGGAGCCCAATGGCACTTCGGGATGCTGGTCGTAACGGGCTTCGAACGCCTGCAGCGCAGAGGGCTGAACGCTCTCCAGCGGCTCGTCCGCGCCGCCCAGAGCTGCGTCACCCGCAGCGAACTGCTCGGGAAATTCCGGCGGCGTTTCCGGCACCAGGTGAGGTTGAAATTCCTCTTCCGTGAAGGTTTCTTCCGGAAAATACTCCGGTGCCTGCTCGCTGGCCGCATCTTCCTGGTAGATCTGCCCGCCATTGGTCAGGCCGGCTGCATCGCCGCCCATAAACGCGGCTTCCAGCCTGTCCTCGTAACTCTGCTCGTTTTGTTGGTCGCGATGGCTCCCCTGGTCCTCAAAATACGCCAGATCGGACTCGGCCGCTGCAGCGGGCTCTTCCGTCTCATGAAACTGTTCGGGGGCGTCCGGCACGTCTGGGGATGCTTCGGGCGGATATTGATCCGGCGCCGGCTGTTCGTTTGCCTCATGGGCCGGATGCGTCGATGGCGTATAGGCCTGCAGATTGCCAAAACCTGCAAGACCAGGCAGACCGGCGCCCGACTGACCGCCGCCGGATGGTGCGTCGGTGGCGGCCGGATTAGCGTCAGTCACACCGGGCTTGTTTTTACCAGTCTCGACCGTCGGGTCAGCACCGTTGTCAGCCATGGATATACTTCCCTCAAACTACTCTCCGGGTACCTGACGGAGATACTCTGCACACTAACGCATTTCACGGATTGCTTGGACACCGAGAATTCTCAGGCCAGATGCCAAGACTACCGTGGTCGCTGTCAACAGCGCAACACGTGCCATCGTCAAATCTCGGTTGTCCTCATTAATAAAACGTAATTGTGGCAACTCTTTGCCCCTATTCCATAGGCTATGGAAGTCTCCGGCAAGCTCATAAAGATAAAATGCTAAACGGTGAGGTTCATGGGCCGCCGCCGCCGCTTCTATAACCCGGGGAAACTGAGCAATTCTTTTCATCAACCCGACTTCTGCTTCATCGGCGAGAAGTGAAAACTCCAATTCATCAAGTATTATATCGTCAGGATCGAAATCCGCAAAGATTTCACGCGTATTGCGAAAGACGGAATGAGCGCGTGCATGCGCATACTGAACGTAGAAAACCGGATTATCTCGCGACTGTTCGGTCACTTTCACGAAATCGAAGTCCAGGGCTGCGTCGTTTTTTCGATAGAGCATCATGAAGCGCACCGGATCGGGACCAACCTCGTCAACGACTTCGCGCAACGTCACGAAACTTCCCGCGCGTTTTGACATTTTGACCGGTTCACCGCCGCGCAACAACCGCACCAACTGACAGATTTTCACGTCCAGCTCGACGTCACTGCCTGTCAGCGCCTTTACCGCCGCTGTCATCCGCTTGATGTAACCGCCATGGTCGGCGCCCCAGACATCGATCATGGTGCGGAACCCGCGTTTGAACTTGTCTCGGTGATAGGCCATGTCGGTAGCGAAATAGGTATAGCTGCCGTCCGATTTGATCAGCGGCCGGTCGACATCATCACCAAAGTCGCTCGCCCGAAACAACGTCTGCTCGCGTTCCTCCCAGTCATCGGGCCGCTTGCCTTTCGGCGGCGGCAACCGGCCTTCGTAGATAAGCCCCCTCTCCTTCAATTCCTCAATCGTGGCGGCGACCTTGTCGCCATCTCCCTCGATCAGCGAGCGCTCGGAGAAATACACGTCAAACCCGATATTCAGGCTGGCAAGATCGTCCCTGATTAGTGCCATCATCGCGTCGATCGCGGCGCGTCGCACCACCGGCAGCCAGTCACCCTCGTCGCGCTCCAGCAGCGCGTCACCATGCTCTTGCGCCAACGCCTCGCCGACGGGCTTCAGATACGCACCGGGATACAAGCCTTCCGGAATGTCGTCGATTTCCTCGCCCAGCGCCTCGCGGTAGCGCAGATAGGCCGAACGCGCCAGAATATCGACCTGCGCGCCGGCATCGTTGATGTAATATTCCCGGGTCACGTCGTAACCGGCAAAATCAAGCAGGTTGGCGAGCGCGTCCCCGAAGACGGCAATGCGGCCGTGACCGACATGAAGCGGCCCGGTCGGGTTGACGGACACATATTCGACATTGACCGCTTCGCACGTTCCCATCTCGCTGCGGCCGTAGTCGCCCTTCAACGCGAGCACCGAAGCCACCACCTGCGCCCAGAAAGAATCGGCGAGCCTCAGATTGATAAAGCCGGGCCCGGCGACCTCGACCGCGCTCAACTCATCCAGCTCGCGAAGCCTCGCAGCAATCGTCTCCGCCAGTTCGCGCGGGTTCTGCCCTGCCGGTTTCGCAAGCACCATGGCGGCGTTGGTGGAAATATCGCCGTGGGACTCATCGCGCGGCGGTTCAACTGATATGCCCGCGAATCCGGCATCGTCCGGCAGCACGCCGTCGCCCTTAAGGGCCTCAAGCACCTCGGCGATCCGGGCAGCGAAATGAGAAAACAGATTCATGGCGAGGGTCCGTACTCAGTTAGGAGGTGGAATGCGCCGCAGCGAAAAGACGTCAGGTCCAGGAGCGAGGACGAAGGACATGCGAGTGCATATGCGAGGACGAGCGACGCCGAAATGGCACCTTTGCGCGCGGCCTCTTCGAGGTTGGGCCAAAACCGGCCCTGACGGCGTTGCAAATCCTCGAAAGTGGTCCACACTTCCTTGCGGTTCGCTCCTTGTCAGCTCCGGTTTTGGACACCAACGCATTCTCATCTCCTAACTGAGTACGGATCCTAGATCGATCGGAAACGAGCAGATTTTCTAAGGTCCGGCGGAGCTTGCGGGTTATCGCAATTCCGGTGTGGCGTCAAACAGCCGGCGGTGTTCCTGATGCGCGTAACGATCGGTCATGCCGGCGATAAAATTGCACACCAGGCGGGCGCGGGCATTTTGATCATGCGCGCGCGCGCGTCCGCGCCATTCGTCCGGCAAGGCTTGGGGCTCGGCCATATAGCGGGCGAACAGGTCGGTTATGATCGCTTGCGCATCGCCCATGATGCGCAGGATACGGTCATTCCTGTAGACCCATGACAGGAGATAGAATCGCAACTCGTCGCAGGCTGAATTCATGGATTCAGAAAAGGCAATAACAGGCTGACCCGCCACGCGAATACCATCTGCGGTTTCAACTTGCAGCCCGGCGATACGGCGCCCCGCCTCCGCAACCACGTCGTCGACCATCGCCGTAATCAGCCGTCGGTTCACTTCATAGATTAACCGGCTATCTTCAAGCTTCTGATTTTTCGCAATAATGTCTTCAATCAATGGCGCAATAAGCGGAATCGCGCGCAAATCGTCCAGCCTGCACAGCCCAGCCCGGAAACCGTCGTCGATATCATGGTTGTTGTAGGCGATATCGTCAGCGAGGGCGGCCACCTGTGCCTCGGCGGAGGGATAGCCGGTCAGTGCCAGATCGTGCCGCCGGCAATAGCCGTCGATCAGCTCCGGTACGCCGCGCTCCAGATAGGCGCCGATTGGCTTGCCCTTCGAATCGAGCAAGGGGCCGTTATGTTTGACCAGCCCCTCAAGCGTCTCCCAGGTCAGGTTCAACCCGTCGAAGGCTGCGTATTTGAGCTCCAGGGTCGTGACCACAGCCAGGCTTTGGGCGTTATGGTCGAAGCCGCCATACGGCTTCATGACCGTGTCGAGCGCCTCCTCGCCCGCGTGGCCGAAGGGCGGATGACCAAGATCATGCGCCAAGGCGATTGCTTCCGCCAAATCCTCATCGAGACCAAGCGTGCGGGCGATTGAACGCGCGATCTGCGCTACTTCCAGGCTATGGGTCAGCCGCGAACGGTAATGGTCGCCCTCGTGATAAACAAACACCTGGGTCTTGTGGGTCAGCCGGCGGAAGGCGGTCGAGTGAACGATCCGGTCGCGGTCGCGCTGAAAGGGCGACCGGGTGGCGCTTTCCGGCTCGTCAAACAGACGCCCACGGCTGCTTTCCGGCATCGCGGCATAGCGCGCACGGCCGGCCCGCTCGTAAACTCCGCTTTCATCCTGCTGGCCCATGCCCGATTGACAACCTGGTTATCAAGCCTATCTTCCTATAGGAAAGGCGCAGTTGCCGCCATGCATGATCAGATACGCAAAAGCGCGTGAAACCCAGGATATGACCGAAATCACCGTCACCGTTTCCGATAGTGCTGCAAAGCGGATCGCCGAGATCATCACCGGCGAGCCATCCCACACCATGCTGCGGGTCAGCGTGGAAGGGGGCGGCTGTTCCGGGTTCCAGTATAAATTTGATCTTGTGCAGGATCGCCAGAACGATGATCTGGCAATTGAAAAAGGCGGCGTGACGGTCCTCGTCGACCCGGTTTCGGTCACGTATATGGAAGGCAGCGAGATTGATTATGTCACCGATCTGATCGGCGCGTCGTTCCAGGTGAAAAATCCCAACGCGACCGCGTCATGCGGTTGCGGCACCAGCTTTTCGCTCTGACATTTCTCCCAGCTGGCGGTTAATCCCCAGATCACGATCGACGTGAGGGAATCGCCCAATTCGATCCCGCTTCAAGATCACGATCGACTTGAGGAAATCACTCAAGTCGATAAAACGTGATCGACATCTATTAAAGAGAATGACGAGGGCTACACTGACGAAAAGTGCCCGCTTCAACATGATTTCCTCCGCTCCCAAAGGATCTCGCTAAAATATACATGGGGGCGCAACTCCAAATTGGAAGTGATTCAGATCGCAGAATTAGCGTTCTTCAAGTTTTTGGCCGGGATGCCCAGCCTGTGCTATGGGCAACCCGGAAAGGTCAAAACGGGGCACCCATGAAAATCGCCACCTGGAACATCAACGGCATCAAGGCCCGGATTGACGGGCTCATCACCTGGCTGAGCCAAGCCAGGCCCGACCTTGCCTGCCTGCAGGAAATCAAGAGTGTGGATGAGGGTTTCCCGTCAGAGCGTTTCGAGGAGCTTGGCTACAACGTCGCGGTACATGGCCAGAAGAGCTTCAACGGGGTGGCGGTCCTGTCACGCAAGCCGTTTGATGAGGTGATCAAGGGTTTGCCGGGCGATGACAGCGATGATCACGCCCGCTATCTCGAAACGGTCGTCTCAACCGAAACGGGCGCTGTGCGCGTTGCGTCGATCTACCTGCCCAACGGGAACCCGGTGGACAGCGAAAAATACCCTTACAAGCTCGCCTGGATGGACCGCCTGGCGGATCATGCGCGCGCTCTATTGGCGTATGAAGAGCCGTTCGTGCTGGCCGGCGATTACAATGTCATTCCGAGCGCAGACGACGTCCACGATCCGCAAGCCTGGGAAGGCGACGCGCTTTACCGCCCGGAGACGCTGACCAAGTTCCACACCCTGCTCAATCTGGGCCTGACGGATGCCTGGAGCGCCTGTCATCACGAAACCCATCAATACACGTTCTGGGATTTTCAGCGCGGCGCCTGGCCGAAGGACCACGGCATTCGTATCGATCACATGCTGCTGTCGCCACAGGCGGCGGACCGGCTGGAGCGGTGCGAAATAGACCGGTTCACCCGCGGCTGGGAAAAGCCGTCCGACCATGTACCTGTGTGGAGTGAATTCCGCGTCTAGAAGCGGGATCAGGAAAAGTGGAAACCGGTTTTTCGTCCGATCCCGCTCTCATTAATAAATCTTGATCAGGTTTATCATCTCAAGTGGAACCACCTGAAATGATCGTGATCTTGAACGCCGGCCCGAGCTATTGAGGCCGGACGTTCGAAACGGTGTCGGTCGCGCGGATGCCCTGTGGTGTGGCGCTGCGGGCCTGTGATGCGGCTGCAAGCCCCGAGCTGCGGTTCTTCCGGTTGACGCCCCAGCGCTCGGCAATCGCCCAAGCCTGTTTGCGCTGCTCAGGCGCCGCTTCGCCAACAGCGCGGTCATACAGCTCGCCGATCCACTTCGCATCCGCCGTTCCCGCAGCGTTGCGGCTGGCAAGCGCCAGCAGAGCCAGGCCTTTCAGCGGTTTGTGATAGGTAACTTCATCGGTCCGCCACAGCAGATCGCCGAGTAGCGCCTGGCTCGGTGCATGGCGTTTCTTCGCGGCATTGGCCAACCAGTTGACCGCGAGGCGTATGTTGGCCATCACGCCGTCACCGGCGAGATACATGCGTGCGAGCATGAATTGCGCTTTGGCGTTCCCGAAATAGCTGGCTGCATGCTGGCAGAGCCCGGCAGCACGGATCGGATCGGGACTGACACCGAGCTCGGGCAGCCCGCTGCGGTAATAAGCTGCCAGCGCCATGAAAGCCTCCGCAGCATATTTCGCGTGGCGGTGGCGCGGGTCCATGTCGGCGAACTCGTCAGCAATGCGCTGATAGTAGCCGAATGCCTTCGCATTGCTTTGCGGCACACCCTCGCCAGCCGCATAGAGCCTGGCGAGCTTGCGCATCGCGCCGAGCACGCCCTTGTCGGCCGCATACTCAAGCGTCTGTAGCGCCTCATCGACGCGGCCATCCCGCATGGCACTGGTCCCGGCGTGGTAGGCGGCCGCAGGGGATGCAAATTTCATGGTGTCGGCGGCGACAGCAGGCTTCATTCCGGCCACGACGCCGGACAGCCCGATCATCAAACCGGCCGCGACGGCCCAGCTAGACATTTGCGTAGCACTCGTCCTCAACTTTTCCTCCCGGATGAGTCACAGCGCCTGTGCGCGCTGCCCCAACCTGGTCCGCATACTTCCACAGAACGCCACTCTTGTAGGGATTGTCCGGCGCTTTCCACGCCTTTGCCCTCTTTTCAAATTCCGCATCGCTCAACGCGACGTCGAGCGTGCCCTCTATTGCATTAATGGTGATTACATCGCCGTCTTTCAAGAGGCCGATGGGTCCGCCAACGGCTGCTTCCGGCCCGACATGGCCTATACAGAAGCCCCGTGTCGCGCCGGAAAACCGTCCATCGGTGATGAGCGCAACCTTGTCGCCCATGCCCTGGCCGTAGAGCGCTGCGGTCGTCGCCAGCATCTCGCGCATGCCGGGCCCGCCCTTCGGTCCCTCATAGCGGATGACAAGGACTTCGCCTTCCTCATACGTGCGTTTGGATACCGCCTCAAAGCACGCTTCTTCGGAATCGAAACATCGCGCGGGCCCCGAGAATTTCTGATTTTCCATGCCGGCGACTTTGACGATGGCCCCGTCCGGCGCCAGGTTGCCCTTGAGGCCAACCACCCCGCCCGTCGGCGTGATCGGCTTGTCGGCCGGGTAGACCACATCCTGATCGGGATTCCATTTCACGCTTTCAAGATTCTCCGCCATCGTTCGCCCGGTTACCGTCATGCAATCGCCGTGCATGATGCCCGCATCCAGCAATGTCTTCATCAGCAGCGGGATACCGCCGACCTCGAACATGTCCTTGGCGACATATTTGCCGCCGGGCTTGAGGTCGGCAATGTAGGGCGTCTTCCGGAAAATCTCGGTCACATCGAACAGATCGAACGCGATGCCGCATTCATGGGCAATCGCCGGCAGATGCAGCGCCGCGTTGGTCGAGCCGCCGGACGCCGCCACGACGACCGCGGCGTTTTCCAGCGCTTTACGGGTGACGATGTCGCGCGGTCGAATATCGCGTGCCAGCAACTCCATGACCATCTCGCCCGCTGTCATGCAGAACTGATCGCGCATTTCGTAAGGCGCCGGCGCTCCGGCCGAATAGGGCAGCGCAAGCCCGATCGCTTCAGACACCGTTGCCATGGTGTTGGCGGTGAACTGGGCGCCACAGGCTCCCGCCGACGGGCAGGCAACCTGCTCGAGGGTCTCAAGATCCTCGTCAGACATATCGCCGACCGAATGCAGACCGACCGCCTCAAACACATCCTGGATCGTGACCGGATTACCCTTGAAGGTGCCGGGCAAGATGGATCCGCCGTAGATGAATACCGATGGTACGTTCAGCCGGCACATGGCCATCATCATCCCCGGCAGCGACTTGTCGCAGCCGGCGAGGCCGACAAGAGCATCGTAACAATGGCCGCGCATGGTGAGCTCCACCGAGTCGCAGATAACCTCACGCGAGGTAAGGGACGACTTCATCCCCTGGTGGCCCATGGCAATGCCGTCGGTGACGGTAATGGTGCAGAATTCGCGCGGCGTCCCGCTGGCGTGCGCCACACCCTTCTTGACTGCTTGTGCCTGGCGCATCAGCGCAATGTTGCAGGGTGCCGCCTCGTTCCAGCAGGTAGCGACGCCGACGAATGGCTGGTGGATCTGTTCACCCGTCAGCCCCATCGCGTAGTAATACGACCGGTGCGGAGCCCGCGCGGGCCCTTCGGTTACATGCCGGCTCGGCAAGCGTTTTTTGTCGAACGTTTTCGCGTCCATCTCCAGCCCCCAACTGCATTTCAATGATCATACCCGTTCCCGCGTCCCAAATCCGCGAGAACACCAGATTAGGTCAAACAGGTTTGCAATGAAACGCTGGGAAATCAACCGCATCCGGCGCGGGGCTGCCAGTGGCAATCTCCCTTGGACAGGGCGGATAATTGGCAAACACTGTGGCGCAATGGTGGCGTGGACCGCGATTTCTGTTGCATAAAAGTCAAAGGTGATAAAAAAACGCTTCCCCACTCACCTGTCCGAGAAACCCCGGATTGAACACCGCACACCAGAACAACATGAAACGGCCGCCTCGATGAATATCTCGGCAAATGAGAGCAAGCTGCCGGGCCCGCAGGAGACCGCAGGCCCC
>Ga0224508_10004110_pt1 | contig 11950 bp, 12 predicted proteins | sample SF_Jan12_sed_USG_4_FD_170157 | JGI IMG/M metagenome (GOLD analysis project Ga0224508, IMG submission 170157) | Sediment microbial communities from San Francisco Bay, California, United States - SF_Jan12_sed_USGS_21 | ecosystem: Environmental > Aquatic > Marine > Sediment | place: USA...
CGGTGCTGAGCGTCGGCTGGTAGCCGACCGCCGAGGGGATCCGGCCCAGCAGCGCCGACACCTCGGAGCCCGCCTGGGTGAAGCGGAAGATGTTGTCGATGAAGAGCAGCACGTCCTTGCCCTCTTCGTCGCGGAAGTACTCGGCGGCGGTCAGCGCCGAGAGCCCGACGCGCGCGCGGGCTCCGGGGGGCTCGTTCATCTGGCCGTAGACCAGCGCCGCCTTGTCGAGCACCGTGGTGCCGTCGGAGAGCTTGGCGTCGGCCATCTCGTGCCAGAGGTCGTTGCCCTCGCGGGTGCGCTCACCCACACCGCCGAACACCGAATAGCCCGAGTGCTCCTTGGCGATGTTGTTGATGAGCTCCATGATCACGACGGTCTTGCCCACCCCGGCGCCGCCGAACAGGCCCACCTTGCCGCCCTTCGGGTAGGGCGCGATCAGGTCGACGACCTTGATGCCCGTCTCGAAGGCCTCGACGGCGGTCGACTGGTCGACGAACTCCGGCGGCTCGCGGTGGATCGGAAGTGTCTGCTGGGCCTCGATGGGCCCGCGCTCGTCCACCGGGTCGCCGATCACGTTCATGATCCGGCCCAGGGTCGACGGACCCACGGGAATGCGGATGCCGTCGCCGGTGTTGCGCACCGCCTGACCTCGGGTGAGACCGTCGGTGGTGTCCATGGCGATGGAGCGCACGGTGTTCTCGCCCAGGTGCTGGGCCACCTCGAGCACCAGATTCTCGCTGCGCTCGTCGATGCCCGCGTTGGTCACGCGCAGAGCCGTGTAGATCTCGGGAAGCTGGCCCGCGGGAAACTCCACGTCCACCACCGGACCCATCACTTGCACGATCTTGCCGTCATCCATTGAGTGCCTCCGCTCCGCTCACGATCTCGACCAGCTCCTTGGTGATGGCAGCCTGTCGGGCTCGGTTGTACTGAAGGGTGAGAGATTCGATCAAATCTTGTGTGTTGCGGGTGGCCGACTCCATGGCCGCCATGCGCGCGGCGTGCTCGCCGGCCTGGTTCTCGAGCAAAGCCCGGAAGATCTCGACCTCGACCGCCTTGGGCACCAGCACCTTCAGCAGCTTCTCGGGGTCGGGCTCGATCTCGTAGGGCGCCGCCTCGGTCTCGCCGGCGTCGTCTTCGGCCGAGAAGGGCAGCAGTCGCACCGCCCGCGGCGTCTGGGTCAGGGCCGAGACGAACTCGGAATAGACGAGCACGACCTCGTCGACCTCGCCCTCGGCATAGCGCTGCGACACGTAGGCGGCGATCTCGGCGGCCTGGGCGTAGCCGACCCAACCCTCCTGGGGATAGTGCTCGCCTAGGGCGATGCCACTTTCGCGCTGGTAAGCCTCGCGCGCCTTCTTGCCCGCGGTGCTCACCGTCAGCTTTGCGCCAGAGGCGCTGCGTTCCGCGCCCGCCTTGTGCGCGAACTTCACCACGTTGGAGTTGAAGGCGCCGCACAGGCCGCGCTCCGAGGTCACCACCAGCAGCTCCACGCGCTGCACCGAGTCGTGACCGACCAGCAGCGGGTGCTCGCTGTCTTTCTGCGAGCGCGCCACCTCGGCCAGCGTGGCGCGCATGCGCTCGGCATAGGGCCGCGCGCTCTCGATCGCCTCTTGCGCGCGGCGCAGCTTGGCCCCGGCGACCATGCGCATGGCGCGCGTGATCTGCTGGGTCTTCTCGACGCTGGTGATGCGCCGCTTGATGTCCTTGAGGTTGGGCAAGTCGCTTCCCGCTCGGCCTAGGCCGCCTGGTCGGATCCGGCGCTCGCGGTGAAGACGCCGGCGAAGTCATCGAGGGCGGCGACCAGCCTGGCCTCGGTGTCTTCTTCGAGTTTGCCCGAGTCGCGGATCGCCTTGAGCACGTCGCCGTGGTTGCTGCGCACGTACTCGAGCATCTCCGCCTCGTAGCGGCTGATGTCGGCGAGCTCGAGATCGCGCACCCACGACGAGCGGTCGTCGGGCGGCGTGGAGGCGTAGATCGACACGACCTGCTCTTCCATGCGCAGCGGCGTGTACTGGGGCTGCTTGAGCATCTCGGTCTGGCGCTCGCCATTGGCCAGCTGCTCCTGGGTGGCCTTGTCGAGGTCGCTGCCGAACTGGGAGAAGGCCGCCATCTCGCGGTATTGCGCGAGATTCAGCTTGAGCGTGCCGGCCACCGACTTCATGGCCTTGGTCTGGGCGGCGCCGCCCACCCGCGACACCGAGATGCCCACGTTCACCGCGGGGCGGATGCCCGAGTTGAACAGGTCGGTCTCGAGGAAGATCTGACCGTCGGTGATCGAGATGACGTTGGTCGGGATGTAGGCCGAGACGTCTCCGGCCTGGGTCTCGATGATCGGCAGCGCGGTCAGCGAGCCGCCGCCGAGCTCGTCGTTCATCTTCGCGGCGCGCTCGAGCAGCCGCGAATGCACGTAGAAGACGTCGCCGGGGTAGGCCTCGCGGCCCGGCGGGCGGCGCAGCAGCAGCGAGAGCTGGCGGTAGGCGACGGCCTGCTTCGAGAGATCATCGTAGACGATCAGCGCGTGCTTTCCGTTGTCACGGAACCACTCGCCCATGGTGACGCCGGTGTAGGGCGAGATGTACTGCAGCGGCGCCGACTCGCTGGCCGTCGAGGCCACCACGATCGTGTACTCCATGGCGCCGTACTGGTTCAGCTTGTCGACCACCTGGGCCACCGTCGACTGCTTCTGGCCGATGGCGACGTAGATGCAGAAGACGTCGGTGTCCTTCTGGTTGATGATCGTGTCGATGGCGATGGCCGTCTTGCCGGTCTGTCGGTCACCGATGATCAGCTCGCGCTGGCCGCGGCCGATGGGCGTCATGGCGTCGATGGCCTTGATGCCGGTCTGCAGCGGCTCGTTGACCGACTTGCGGGCCACGATGCCGGGGGCCTTGAGCTCGACGCGGCGCGTCTCGCCGGTGTTGATGTCGCCCTTGCCGTCGATGGGGTTGCCGAGCGCGTCCACCACGCGACCGACCAGCGCATCGCCGACGGGCACCTCGATGATGCGGTTGGTGCGGCGCACCAGGTCGCCTTCCTTGGTGTGGCTGGTCTCGCCCATCACGGCGATGCCGACGTTGTCCTCTTCGAGGTTGAGGACCATGCCGCTGGTGCCGTCGGGGAACTCGACCAGCTCGCCGGCCATGGCCGACTCGAGGCCGTAGACGCGCGCGATGCCGTCGCCGACCGAGAGGACGGTGCCGGTCTCGGCGACGTCGATCTCGCGGTCGTACTCCTTGATCTCGCGCTTCAGGATGTCGGTGATCTCACCGGGCTTGATGTCCATCGATTTCCTCTTTGTCCGAAGCTTCGCTCGGCTGCGCCTCGCGGCGCGGCCTTTCAGTGGCCTCGCGAAAGGGTGTCGCGCAGCTGGGCGAGCTGCGTGCGCAGGCTGCCGTCGAAGACGACGTTGCCCACGACGGCGACGGCGCCGCCGATCAGGTTGGGGTCGACCGACACGTCCAGCTCGACCTGGCGGCCGGTGCGGGCGGCCAGGGCGCCCTGCAGGCGCTGGCGCTGGGCGTCGTCGAGCGGGGCGGCGGCGGTGACGCGCGCCTTGACCAGGCCGGCGGCCTCGTCGGCGAGGCGGGCGTATTCGTCGCAGATGGCGTCGAAGGCGACCAGGCGGCGCTGGTCGACGAGGTAGACCAGGAAGTTTCGCAGCACCCCGTCCAGGCCCAGACGCTCGCTCACCGCGCGCAGCACGGCGCGGCGCTCGGCCACCGGGTGCAGGGGGCGGAACAGCGCGCGCCGCAGGGCGGGCTCCGAGTCGAAGAGCTTCGACATGCCCTCGATCTGCTCGCGCAGGCGCGGAACCTGCTGCTCCTCGGTGGCCAGCGAGAACAGGGCGCGCGCGTAGCGCCGGGCGGCGGTGCTGGTGCGCATGGCTACTTCTCCGCTCCGGGAGCGGCTTCGATGCGTCCGATGAACTCGTCGAGCAGCTGGCTGCGGTCGCCGGCGGTGACCTGATCCTTGAGCACGCCGGCGGCGAGCTCGACGGCCAGCTCGGCGGCCTCGTCGCGCAGCCGCGACTTGGCGCGGCGCAGCTCCTGGTCGACGGCGTGGGCCGCGTCCTGGCGGATGCGCTCGGCGCTGGCGCGGGCGTCGGCCAGCAGCCGCTCGCGCTCGAGCTCGGCGCGCTCGTTCGCGGTGGCGCGAATCTCGGCCAGCTCGGTCTCGAGGTCGCTGAGCTTGCGCTGCCAGGTCGAGTAGCGCTCTTCGGCCTCGCGCTTGAGCTCGGCAGCGGCCTCGATGTCGCCGCGGATCTGGTCGCGGCGCGCGTCGAAGAAGGCGCGGATCGGCTTGCGCGTCAGCACGAAGAGCGTGCCGATCAGCAACACGAAGTTGAGGGTCGGGTAGAAGAGCCCGTCGCCGGCGGCGTGGGCGGGGGCGGCGGCGAGCAGTGCGAGCAGGGGGAAGAGGCGCGAGTTCACAGCGCCCTCCCGAGCACCTGGGACGCCGCCTGGCGCGCCAGCTCTTCGGCCTGGGCGCGCAGGCCCCCGCGCGCCGACTCGAGGGCGGTGTCCACCTCGGTGCGCGCGGCCTCGATGCGGCCCTCGGCCTCGCTGCGCGCGGCGGCGGTCTCGCGCTGGGCCTCGCGGCGCACCTCTTCGAGGGTGGCGCGGCGCTCGAGCTCGGCTTCGTCGCGGGTCTGGCGCACCGAGCTCTGGTAGCGGGCCAGGGTCTCGGAGGCGTTTCGCTCGAGCTTCTCGGCGCGGGCACGGGTGCCCGCGATCTTCTCTTCGCGCTCGTCGAGCACCCGCAGCAGCGGGGCGAAGAGCACCTTGTGGACCGGCACCACCAGCAGCAGGAAGAACACCAGCAGGGCGATCAGCAGGTCGGGCTGGGGGGTGAGCACCAAGCCGCCCTCCGCCGCGAAGACGGCAGAGGGGGACGCCGTGCACAACAGGCAGGCGATCAGCGCGCGCAGAAGGGTTCGACTCACGGCGGAGAGACCTCGAAACCTCGCCGTTGGAGCTGGAGCGAAATGCCGGGCGGCCAAGCGCCGGGCCCGCGCGAGGCGGACCGCTCCAACTGGATGGATGGGGTGGGATCGGGCGACGGAAAGGCGGGAACCGGCGGGCTCCGCCCGTGCCCGGGCGCGGGCATTCTTACAGAATCGGGGCGAACTTCAAGGCGCGGCGGGGGCTTCCTCGGGGCCTCGGGGCGCGCTGGGCCCAGCCCTAGGCGTGGCCGGCGCCGCAGCGGCAGCGGCCGTTCACCCTGGCGCCTTCGGCGATCGAGAGGCGGGGCGCGGCGAGGTCGCCGTCGACGCGGGCGCCGGGCCCGAGGGCGATCGAGGCCGTGGCGCGCAGGTCGCCCCGCACCCGGCCCTCGACGACCACGCTCGCCACCGCGAGGTCGGCCTCCACCGTCCCGCTGGGGCCGATGCACAGGGCGCCCTGGGCCTTCACCTCGCCTCGCACGTGGCCGTCGATGCGCGCCGCGTGGGGCAACACCAGCAGGCCCTCGAAGCTCGTGCCCTCGCCGAGGAAGCTCTCCCCGCCGCCGGGGCCGATCTCGGCAGCGCGGGCGCTACTCGACATCGCCAAGCAGCAGTCCGGTCAGGCGGTCGAAGTCTTCGGCGCCGAAGTACTCGAGCTCGATGCGGCCGCGCTCGCCGTCGCCCTTGATGCGCACCCGGGTCTGCAGGTGCTGGCGCAGCGCGTCGCCGACGCTCTGCAGGTGGGGGTCCTGGGAGGGCCGGGCGCTGGCGGCCGACTTGCGGGGCTCCGGCGGGCGCACCAGCTCTTCGACGGCGCGCACCGAGAGGCCCTCCTCGACGATCCGATCGCGCAGCCCGCGGCGCCGCTGCGAGCTCTGCAGACCGAGCAGGGCCTTGGCGTGGCCCATGCCCAGGCGGCCGGCCTCGAGGTCGCCCTGCAGGTCGGGCGAGAGGTCGAGCAGGCGCAGGTGGTTCGAGACGCTGGAGCGGTCCATCCCGACCCGCTCGCCGATCTCTTCCTGGGTGGCGCCGCCGTCGGCGAGGGCCCGGAAGGCGACGGCCAGCTCGATGGGGTTGAGGTCGCGGCGCTGGACGTTCTCGACGAGCGCCACCTCGAGGCGGTCGCGCGAGTCGATCTCGAGCACCGCGGCCGGCAGGCTGGTGAGGCCGGCCAGCTTGGCGGCGCGCCAGCGGCGCTCGCCCACCACCAGCTCGTAGCGCTCGCCGGCGCGGCGCACGACCACGGGCTGCAGCACGCCGTGGATGCGGATCGAGTCCACCAGCTGCTGCAGGGCGCTGGGGTCGAAGATGCGGCGGGGCTGGTCGGGGTTGGGGTCGATGCTCGCGACCGGGATCTCGCGGGCGACGCTCTCGCCGTCGGCGTCCGGCGGCGCGGTCTCGGCGCGGGGCGGCTCGGGGGGCGGGCTCGGCAGCAGGGCTCCGATGCCGCGGCCCAGTGCGTTGCGGGGGCTGCTCATGACGGGGTTCCTCCAGCGGGTTCGGCTTCGGGCTCGGGGACGGCGTCACTGGCCTGCGGCTCGGGGGCCGGGAAGGCGGGCGACGGGGGGGGCGTGGGGGGCTGGGGTGCCGGCAGGCGTCCCAGCACTTCGGCAGCAAGCTCGAGGTAGGCGGTGGCCCCCTTCGAGTGGACGTCGTAGAGAAGCACCGGCTTGCCGTGGCTGGGGGCCTCGCTGAGCCGGACGTTGCGCGGGATCAGGGTGCGGAAGACCTGCTCGCCGAAATGGCGGCGCACCTCCTCCTCGACCTGGCGCGAGAGGTTGTTGCGGGCATCGGCCATGGTGAGCAGCACGCCCTCTATGGCGAGGCCGGGGTTGAGCTCGCGGCGCACCAGCTCGACGGTCTCCATCAGGCCGGCCAGGCCCTCGAGCGCATAGTACTCGCACTGCAGCGGCACGATGACGCGGTCGGCGGCGGCCAAGGCGTTGAGCGTCAAGAGCCCGAGCGAGGGTGGACAGTCGATCACCACCAGCTCGTAGTCCTCACGGATCTCGGCCAGGGCCCGCTCCAGGCGCCTCTCGCGGCTGATCGCCGAGACCAGCTCCACCTCGGCGCCGTACAGGTCGCGGCCCGAGGGCACCACGTGTAGATAACGCAGCTCGGTGCCGCGCGTCATGCCCTTCATGACGCACTCTCCGCTGAGTGCGTCATAGACGTGGGGACTCGACCCCGCCAGGCCGAAGGCGCTGGTGGCGTTGGCCTGGGGATCGAAGTCGACCAGCAGGGTCGAGCGCTCGGACGCAGCAAAGCTGGCGGCCAGGTTGACGGCGGTGGTGGTCTTGCCGACCCCGCCCTTCTGGTTGACCACGGCGAAGACGCGGCCCATGGGCGCGGCGCGGCCGGCCGAAGGCCCCTGAGTGGCGCCAGGCTCCGCGGCCGAACCCTCCACGCGGTCATAGGCGGGCCCCGGAGCCATAGCGCCGGGCGCGCCCGGCGGGCGTTCCTGCTGCGACATCACTCACCCCCGGCCCTGTTTCCCCTCGGGGAAAAGGGCGCGATCTCCCTGGAATACCACAGCCGCGGCGGGCGATCCACGACTTTTCGCCTGGCTCTCGCGACCGCCCGGGGCGGGAGAAAAAATCTCTTTTAGAGCAGCAGGTTAGCTCGGGGCACTGCGCAGGCGTGCGAGCCAGGCCGCGCGCTCGGTACCCCCACCCGGGACCGCGTAGGGGCGCAGCTCGGCGTTCTGCAGGTCGGCCTCGAGGCTGGGGGGCTTAGCAGTCGGCGTGGTGGCAATGGCCAGCCAGCCACCGGGGCGCAGCCAGGGCCTCATCATCTCGACAGACCGGGCGGGGCTCTTCAGAGCCTGGGCGACGACGCCACCGCAGAGCTCGCGCCTGAGCGACTCGGCTCGGCCCAACAGGGGCTCGACGTTCTTCAGCCCCAGCTCGCGGACCGCGGCCCGCTGGAAGTGGTGGCGCCGCTGGCGCGATTCGATCAGCAGCACCCGGGTGTCGGGGCGGCACAGGGCGATGGGAATGCCCGGGATGCCGGCCCCGGAGCCCAGATCGACGATGCTGTCGGCTTCGGGCAGCACCTGGCCGAAGGCCGCCGCCTCGAGCAGCAGGCGGCTGACGATCTGCTCGGCGTCGCGATGGCCGGTGAGGTTCACCTGGCGGTTCCAGCGCTCCAGCAGCCGGGCCAGCAGCGCCCAGCGCTCGACGCTGCTCGGGTCGGCGGGCAGCTCGAGGGCCAGCAGGCCCTGGCAGATCAGCCGATTCAGGGGTTCCACGTGGAACGGCCTGGGTCGGGCGGGGCGGCCCCGTGCCTCGCCGGCGGGGCCCCGCGTTCCACGTGGAACGCTCCCGGCGGAAGATTCCGCTGGCGGCGGAACCCGGGCCGGGGGGTGCGAGACGGGATCAGGCCGCGCCCCGGTCGCCGTTCTCGCTCTGGCGCTGGGCCTCTTCGAACTCGGGAGCGCCTTCCGGCACCACCACCACCTGGCGATAGCGGCCCTCGCCCATGCTCATGGTGGCCACGCCCTCGAAATCGCGCAGGCTGACATGGATCGCCCGGCGGTCGCGGCCGTTCATGGCATCCAGGGCGATCGCCTTGCCGCCCTCGACGGCGCGCTTGGCCACGCGCTCGGCCAGGCGCTCCAGGTGATTCTCGCGGGCGTCAGAGCCGCCCTCGACGTCGAGCACCACGCGGCCGTTGCCGTCCTCGTCGAGGCGCGCGATCACCTGGTTGGCCAGCAGCTGCAGCGCGTCGATGGCGCGCGCCTCGCCAGCGGCCAGCACCGCCGCGGCGGCGCCCTTGACCTCGACGGCCGTGACCTCTCCCTCGCTCGACTCGGCGATCTCGAAGGGCCCGATCTCGAGCCGCTCGATCACCCCGAGCACGAAGCTGCCGACCTCGCCCAGCGAGCCGCTGGTCGTGCCCACCGAGGGCTCTTCGCTGAGCACGGGAGCCGGCGCTGCGAACTCGGCCCGGTCGCGATCGCGACCCCGGCCCCGGTCGCGTCCGCCGCGCCCACCGCGGTCGCCACGGTCGCCGCGATCGCGGTCCCGGCCTCGCCCGCCGCGGTCTCCGCGATCTCCACGATCGCGATCACGATCGCGATCGCGGCCCCCGCCGCCATCATTGCTGGGCGGTCGCGCGTCCTTGGGCACCGCCACCACGACGGTGCGGCCGCGCAGTCCGTGAACGTCCACGCCGCCGTAGGCGTGGACGTGGAGCTGGTCTTCCGAAGCACCGAAGAAGGCCACTGCCTTGGCCAGGGCGGCATCGCGGTCTTCGGCGATGAACTCGTGGGGCTCTTGCTTGGGATCGTACATGTGCGGGTTCCTCTTTCTACCGGTTCGCGGTGTGGGCCTGGAATGGGTGGCCCGGGAATGGAAAAGGGATCAGTCGGCGGCGGGGCGCATACCGCGCCCGACCCAGAGCTGGTGCCCGATGGCCAGCACGTTGCTGAGCATCCAATACAGCACCAGGCCCGACGGGAAGGTGTAGGAGATGACGGTCATCATGATCGGCATCAGGATCAGCATCATCTTGGCCTGGGCCGGATCGACCTGCATCGGCGTGATCTTCTGCTGCAGCACCATCGAGCCGCCCATCAAGATCGGCAGCACGCGCACCGGGAACTCGATGCCGGGGAGGGTGAAGAGCAGGTCGGGTGCGGAGAGGTCGTCGATCCAGGCCACGAAAGGCGCGTGGCGCAGCTGGATCGAGCCGCGCAGCGCCCAGAACAGCCCGATGAAAACCGGTAGCTGCAGAAGCATCGGGAAGCAGCCACCGAGCGGATTGACCTTCTCCTGACGGTAGAGGGCCATCATCGCCTCGGACTGCTTCTGGCGGTCGTCGGCGAACTTCTCCTGAATCTCCTTCAGCTTCGGCTGGAGCGTGCGCATGCGCTCCATCGACTTCATCTGCTTCATCGTCAACGGCGCCGTCACCAGCCGCACCATCACCGTGAGCAGGATGATCGCCAGGCCGTAGTTGGGGACGAAGGAGTAGAGGACCGCCAGCAGCCAGGTGAAGCCCCGGGTCAGCGGAGCGATGAAGGACCAGCCGAGGTCGATGGCCTCGACCGCCGAAGGAGCGAAGTCCTCGAGGCGCTCGACCTCCTTGGGGCCGAGGTAGGCGCGGTACTCGCGGTCTTGGCGCTGGCCCGAGGCCAGGCTCACGGGGTCGTAGAAGAGCTGGATGGCGCCGCTCTGGCCAGCGCCCTCAAGGCTCACGAACTGGGCGCGCGCCGCGGCGGGCCGGTCGGGGAAGTGGGCCATCAGGAAGTACGGCGCGTTCACCCCGGCCCAGTCGACCTCGCGGTCGTAGCGCTCGGGCTCGCCGGCCTTGGCGCCGCTCAACCAGCCGAAGATCCCGCCGCCGCCGAGGCCCGCCAGCGGGGTCTGCTCGAGCTCGCCCTCGTGCAGCGCCGCGGCGCTCTGCTCGCGGAAATCGTTGCCCGGCCGCTCCTGGATGGGGAGCTCCACGAGAAATGCGGGCGCGATCGCATTCTGGCTCCCGTTGCTGACCTCGATGTGCAGCCGATACGAGTAACCTCCCAGCATATAGAAGGTTTTTGTGATCGAGACGCCCTCGCGCTGGATCCCGAAACGCACCTGCTCGGAGCTCTGGTGCTCGAGATTCCAGATCGCCTGGGACAGGTCGCCCAGGCCCAGCTCGAAGAAGGGCGTCGACGCCGTGGCCGCCAGATCGCTGGGCTCGGCGAGTCGGATCGGGTCGCCAAAGCGGTCGGTGTAGCGCCCCTCGCGAAGCACCCAGCCCACCAGCGCCGCACCACGGCTGCTGAAGCGGGCCTCGACCAGCGGGGTCTGGATCTCGACGATCTCGGCGTCAGCGGGCGCAGCCAGCGACGGCGCCGCCCCACCTGGAGCACCGGGCGGTCCCGACGGGTCGGCCGGCAGCGCCGCGGGCAGCTCGGGATAGCGCGCCTGGGCTCCCGTCTTCGGCGCCTGCTCGGTCGGGGCCTCGGCGACTACGGCTCCCGGCTCTTCCCCCGGAGGAACCGGACGCGGTTGGGTCGCCGACCACAGGTAGAGCACCAGGAAGGACAGCGCGAAGGCCATCAGCAGGTTGCGGTCCACTCGCCTGCTCCTCAGCGCACCGGGTCGTAGCCGTGCCCACCCAGGGGGTGGCAGCGGCCGATCCGCTTCAAGCCCAGCCAGGCACCGCGCAGCGCGCCATAGCGCTCCACCGCCTCGACCGCGTACTCCGAACAGCTCGGCTGGTAGCGACACGCCGGGCCTAGCCACGGCGACACCAACAGCTGATAGGCCCGCAGCAGTGCCAGCACGACCCGCGAGGCCAGCGCGCTCACTGCGAGGCCTCGAACAGGCGGTCCAGCTCCGACCCCGTCGCTCCGGGCGCCAGCCTCGCCGCCGGCGACCGCGCGATCACCACGAGGTCGAGCCCGCTCGCTCGCGCCGCTGTATCTGCTCGAAACCACTCTCGAATCCGGCGTTTCACCCGGTTGCGCACCACCGCGTTTCCGACGCGCCGGCTCACCGTCACGCCGAGCCGCGCCTGCCCGGCCTGGCCGTGAGCCGTGAGCAGGGCGAAGCACGCGCTGCTGCGGCGACGCCCTCGTCTCCCAAGCTCGCGAAACTCGACCGACCGCCGGATTCTCCGCTCGCGCGGAAACCCGGTGTCCGCCCGGCTCACCCTTGCTTCGAGGAGGCCACCGGCGTGAGCCGCTTGCGCCCCTTGGCCCGGCGGCGCTTCAGGATCGCGCGACCGTTGCGCGTCTTCATGCGCGCCCGGAAACCGTGGGTTCGGCGCCGCCGCACGCGGCTGGGCTGATACGTGCGCTTCATGATTCCCCAATTCCGCAGCGATGCGGCATCTCTCAGGTGGACGAACCCACCCAGGCCTGCTGCGGGAAGGCGGCAGAGTATCCACCGCTCTCCGGCGGTGTCAACTCGCGACCCATTCGATTCAACACTCTCAAACCCGAAGATCGCGGGCGTTTCCGGCCCTCCCACGGCTGTTTTGGGGGGTCTGCGTGGTAAGATCAGGCCGAGA
>Ga0224508_10004111_pt1 | contig 11948 bp, 10 predicted proteins | sample SF_Jan12_sed_USG_4_FD_170157 | JGI IMG/M metagenome (GOLD analysis project Ga0224508, IMG submission 170157) | Sediment microbial communities from San Francisco Bay, California, United States - SF_Jan12_sed_USGS_21 | ecosystem: Environmental > Aquatic > Marine > Sediment | place: USA...
AGGCGTTCGATCTCCGACCGGCGTCGTTCCGCCTCGTTGGCCCAGTCCTCGCGAAGCTTCTGGGCCTCTTCGCGGCCCGCGAGCTCGGAAGTCTTCCGGATTCCGTCCGCTTCCTTCTCGGCGGCTTCACGGATGCTCCGGGCCTCGCCTTCGAGTCGACCCCTTGCCCGCTGCAAGCCGCGGCGCTCGATCACGATTCCGAGCAGAGCCCCGACCAGGGCGGTGGCGATGGAAATCAACGCTACCGTCTGAATACTCATCCGGTACCTCAAGCATCTATCAACAAAAAAACCGGTGGATTCGTCCACCGGTGCGCGCCGCATAGGCCCCCGGACGTACCGGAAAGCCATCTATCTATCGGACAGGGATATCCCTGCAAACGGACCGCGTGATGAACCTCAGGGAATCAAGTTGAGCCGGGCTACATGGCCCCGCAAGCGATCTGCCCGAGTCGCTCGGGCGTCAGTCCAGCGCCAGCTCCACGTTGTCGTCCGCGTCCCCCGAATCGCCGCCTCCGCTCGCCGCCTCGAGCCGTGAAGCCAGGTCCAGGACGCGGGTCCGCACCGTCTCGGTGAGCCCCGCCGACTCGGCTCGTGCCCGGAACATCTCGTCCGTGATCTTCAGGGCGGCCAGGATCGCTGCCTTGTGCGGCTCCGTCACGTGGCCGCCCACGTGCGCTTCCTGGATGGCCTCGTCCACATACACGGCACATTCCCGGGTGTATTCTTCGCCGAGATCCGTGCGAATCTGGTAATCCTCTCCGAAGATCGTGACCCGGACCGTCGCGGCCTCAGCGCTCATACTTCGTCCTCCACCACGGCGAGCCTGCTGCGAATGCGCTGGGCGCGCTCACGCGCCTCGAGCAAAATGTCGCGCAGGGTCTTGTTCTCTGCTCCGAGGCGCGCCAGCCGTTGCTCGAGGTCGCCCGAGCCGACTCCCCCCGTCTCGTTCACTGCTTCACGCAACGAGGCGTACTCCCCACGAAGCGTTAGACTTCGGGCGCGGATCGCTTCGTAGTCCGCCAGGACGCCCTCCACGGCTGCGGTCAGCCGGTCGAGGGCGTCGTCGATCTCGCGAGCGGTTTCAGGACGTTCGGATTCTGGCATCGAACCGTTTCTCGAGCACTGCGGAGAATGCGCTCATCTCCGCCTCCACATCTTCGTCTGTCAGCGTACGGTCGTCCGCCCTGAAACGAAATGCCCAACCGAGGCTCCGACGCCCATCCTCGACTTCCGTCCCCTCGTACACGTCGAAGAGGCGGACCGCCTCGAGCAACCCGGAACCCGTCTCGCGCAGGGCGTCCTCCACGTCGGCGAACGGGACCGAGAACGGAACGGTGATCGCGAGGTCGCGCCGAACCGCGGGATAGGGGGAAAGCGAGACGTACTCCGCGACTCCCCTGCTCGTCACCGCCGCCAAGTCGAGCTCGAGAGCCCAGGCGCGCGCCGCCCACGGCGGTGAATCGACCGCGCCGGCGTTTACCGCCCCGGCCACTCCGACCGTCTGGCCGTCCACCACCATTCGGTAGCTCTCGGTGCCCAGCCACGCGCCGCCCAGGGCATCGGCGCGCGAGTCCACGCCCGTCAGGCACGCCTCGACGACACCGTCGCAGAGCCCGGACGCGACGTCTTCCGCGAGCGACTTCAGATCCCAGAGGTCGAGATCCGCGCTGGTCTCATCCCAATGGGCCGGCTCCCGCGATCCGGTCAGCACCAGCCCCAGCCGGGACTCCTCGTGGTAGCGCTCGAGCCCGGCGTCTCGCTGCGACGTGCCACCGTTCGCGTTCGGCTCAAGGGCCACCGTGTCGAACACCGTCCCCACCTCGAACAGGCGCACATCGCGCCGCCCCCGGGAGTAGTTGTGCTCGAGGCGACGCAGGAGAACCGGGACCATCGCGCTGCGCAGATAGCTCTCTTCGGCCGACAGCGGGTTCGGCACCGCGACGGACGCGACATTCCCGTGGTGATCGGCCGGCACGAAGCTCAGGCTCCGCGCCTCCAGCATTCCGCGTCCGGTAAGCAGACGACGGATCCGTTCCGCGCGCTTGAAGCCCGGATGCTCGGGGACGACGCTCGGGCGAAACCGGCGAGGTTCATCCGGGAAGTTGTCGTATCCGAACCGACGAGCGACCTCTTCGACCAGATCGATCTCGCGGGTGACGTCACCGCGCCAACCCGGCACGCCATAGAGCGCGCCGCCCCCGCCGGCCGTGCCGCCGCGTCGGATGAACCCGATCGGCTCGAGGAGACCCGCGATCTCGTCGTCATCCAGATCGAGGCCAAGCACCTGGCGTACCCTCGTGGCCCGCACCGCGACGTCTTCGAGCCCGATCGGCGTCGCTCCCGCCCGCACTCCCACTGGGTCGGCTTCACCGCCGGCGATCGCCAGGATCAGCTCCACGCAGCGGGTGAGCGCCTCTTCCTGGGCGGTCTCGTCGATCCCTCGCTCGAAGCGGTAGGAGGCGTCCGTTGACAAGCCCGTGGTGCGCGCGGTCTTTCGAACGCTGAGGGGATCGAAGGCCGCGCACTCGATGAGGACGTCCACAGTCTCGCCCGTAACCTCCGTATCCGCTCCGCCCATGACGCCGGCGAGCGCGATCGCGCGATCGCGGTCCGCGATGACCGTGTCCGCCGGCCCCAGCTTTCGTGTCTCGCCGTCGAGGGTCTCGAGCTCCTCTCCGGCGGAGGCGGCGCGCACCTTCACTTCCGCGCCAGTCAGAGTCGAGAGATCGAACGCATGCAGCGGCTGATTGCACTCGAGCAGGACGTAGTTGGTCGCGTCGACGACGTTGTTGATCGGCCGTCCGCCTACGGCGAGCAGCCGCCCGGCCAGCCACGCGGGCGATGGACCGACCTCGACTCCACGTACAACCGCCCCGAGGTAGCGCGAGCACCGGTCCGGCGCTTCGATCCGCACCGTCACGCCCGCGCCGGCCGCTTCGGCGTCGCCGTCCGCCCACTCGGCCCGCCACGTGGCGCCAAAATCACGTTCCGTGAGCCCGACCCCATCGCCCACGAACTCCCGCGCCACTCCCTTGTGGCAGGCGAGGTCCACCCGATTCGGGTTGAGGTCGAGTCCGAGTCGCACGTCGGGGAGCCCGAGGACGTCGACCAGCGGCGTTCCCGGTTCGAGTCCGTCCGGGAGCCTCATGATCCCGCTCTTGTCACGCCCGAGCTTTAACTCTATCTCAGAACACAACATACCGTGGCTCATCTCGCCACGAATCTTACGTGCTTCGATCGTGAAGCCCGCCGGAAGCGTCGCCCCCACGGGCACGTACGGGTACAGCGCGCCCTGGACGATCACCGGAGCGCCACAGACGACGTCGATCGGCTCTTCGCCGCCCGCGTCCACGACGCACAGGCTCAACCGGTCGGCATTCGGGTGGCGCTCGACCTCCAGGACCCGAGCGACGACGATCTCATCGAGCCCGGCCCCGACGACCTCGAACCCCTCTACCGCCGCCGCGGCCATGCTGAAGCGCTCCGCGAGCTCTTCCGGCGAGGCATCCAGACCCGGCACGAGCTCCCGTAGCCAGTTCACCGAGACGTTCACGCGAACTGCTCCAGAAAGGCAGTGTCACCTTCGTACAGCAGCCGCATATCCGGAATGCCGTGGCGGACCATGGCGATTCTCGCTGGTCCCATTCCGAAGGCGTATCCCGTATACCGCTCGGGATCGTATCCGACGGCTTCGAACACGGCCGGGTCGACCATGCCGCTGCCCATGATCGTGATCCAGCCGGTTCGCTTGCACGTCGAGCAGCCACTGCCGTGGCAGACACTGCAGGTCACGTCGACCTCGGCCGAAGGCTCCGTGAACGGATAGAACGACGGCCTGAAGCGGCTCTTGGTGTCCACCCCGAAGAACCTCCGGACGAACGTCTGGATCGCGGAACGGAACTCGACGAAATCCACGCCCTCATCGACGGCGAGCCCCTCGATCTGCTCGAAGGCGGGGGCATGCGATGGGTCGAACGAGTCACGTCGGTAGGCGAGGCCCGGCACCAGCACCCGCACCGGCGGCTCGCTTGCCTCCATGACGCGGGCCTGCATCGGCGAAGTGTGCGTTCGCAGAATCACGCCGTCGTCGAGATAGAACGTGTCCATCATGTCGGCCGCGGGGTGATCGAGCGAGATGTTGAGCGCGGTGAAGTTGTACCAGGTCGTCTCGATCTCGGGGCCCTGGACACGCGTGAACCCCATGTCGCCGAAGATCTCGCAGATCTCGTCGATCACGCGCGTGACGGGGTGCACTCCGCCGCGCCAGGTGCGCCGGCCCGGCAACGTGAGGTCGATCGTGGGGTGGTCGGCGTCGGCGTCCGCCGCCGCCAGTGCCGTGGACGCCGCCTCGAGCGCGACGCTCAGAGCCTGCTTGACGGCGTTCGCGCGCTGCCCGACGGCCGGGCGCCTCTCCGGCTCCACGGTCCCGATCGCGCCCATCGCGTCGGCGAGCACGCCATTACGCCCGAGATAGGCTACCCGGGCATCCTCCAGCGCTTCGCCATTTCCTGCGTTCCCGATCGCGGCCAGCCCGTCGCCTTCGAGCTGTGCCAAACGCTCGAGAAGGGAGGCCGCGGTGCCCGTCATGGCACGTGCGCTTTGGCGACCTCCGCGAGCTCTCTAAACGCTCCGGGGTCACGAACGGCCAAGTCCGCGAGCATCTTCCGGTTCAGCTCCACGCCGGCGCCCTTCAGGCCGCTGACGAACCTGGAGTAGGATAGCCCGTTCTGGCGCGCGGCCGCGTTGATTCGCGCGATCCACAACCGCCTGAAGTCGCGCTTCCGCAACCGGCGATCGCGGTAGGCATACGCCCATCCGCGCTCGACGGAGTTCTTCGCCGTGCGATATAGCTTCGAACGCCCGCCGAACTGCCCGCGGGCCTCCTTGAGCACCTTCTTCTTGCGACGGTTCCTGGCAACACTGTTGGTGGCGCGAGGCATGTCGCTCCTCCTGCTTCATCGACCGTCTGAACGTCCGACCTCCCCCGGGGACGTCTCCGATCGGTTCGTCTATGTTGGGATCGAGGAGACGGCGGTCTCCCCTTCGGCCTCCGGACTACTTGCCCAGGAGCCGCTTCACTCGCTTCTCGTCGGCCTTCGACACCAGGGTCTTCGTCCGAAGCCGGCGCTTCCGTTTCGGGCTCTTCTTGGTGAGGATGTGGCTCGCGTACGCGCGCTGGCGACGAAACTTCCCGCTGCCGGTCTTGCGGAACCGCTTCGCTGCCGAGCGGTTTGTCTTCATCTTCGGCATCGTCTCGATGCTCCCTCTTTCAACTCGCGGGTCGATGCCCGCGAGGGAATCCTCGTCTTCCGCCCCATCGGGCGGCTTACACGTGCTGTTTGATCGGCGCCAGGAACATGGTCATGGTGCGGCCTTCGTGGCGGATGTCCGCCTCCACGACGGCGATATCGAGCAACTCCCCCTTCACCTGTTCCAGCAACCGAACGCCGAGCTCGGGGTGCGTCACTTCCCGCCCACGGAACATCAGCGTGAACTTCACCTTGTCGCCCTCTTCGAGGAACTTGCGCGCGTGGCGCAGCTTGAACTCGATGTCGTGGGTCTCGATCTTCGGGCGAAGCTTCACTTCCTTCACGTTGATCACGTGCTGCTTCTTCTTCGCCTCGCGTGCCTTCCTCGCCTGTTCGTACTTGTACTTTCCATAGTCCATCAGGCGGCACACCGGTGGACGGGCGTTCGGCGCGACTTCAACCACGTCCAGCCCCCGATCGGCGGCCAGCGCCCTCGCCTCATCCGTGGCGACGATGCCCAGCTGATCGCCGTTGTCGTCGATCAGCCTGATCGGGCTGATCCGAATCCGTTCGTTGACCCTCAGTTCTTCCTGGCTCACTTCACCTCGTTGTTTCCAGACACTTCCCCCGCCGGCCGATTCAAGTCGACCTCGGGGCGGTCTCCTGCGCGCGACTTCCAGCCAAAAAAAGACCCGGACGCGACGCGACCAGGCAAGCGGGCAACACCCCCGCGGGGGATCCCGTTCATCTGACCCGTCAGCAACACGTTGTGCGCCGTAAGGGTGGGGGCGAATTGACCCCGCTTGGCTGATTTTTTTAGCGAATCAGAACCTAGGAGAGTCCCGGAAAGCTGTCAACGAGGCCTGATCGGGCGCGGGCGGGCTTTGGCCTCCGATCACGCCGTCAGGGCGCGCGTGGCCACGGCGTCGCCGAGCCTCTCCTGGAATTCACCCACGGACATCACGACCTGCTTCTCGTCCGCGCCTCGCGCGCGAACGGCGACCGATCCGGCCTCGGCCTCTCGCTCTCCCACGACGAGCAGGTACGGCACCTTTTGCAGCTCGCCATCACGGATCCGGTACCCCAGCGTGTCCGAGCGTGCGTCGAGCTCTGCGCGGAAGCCCGCCTCGACGAGCCGCGAAACGACCCGCGCGCCAACCCCTTCCTGCCCGTCGGTGATCGGCAGCACCCGGGCCTGCACCGGAGCCAGCCACGGGGGGAACGCCCCCGCGAAGTGCTCGATGAGCACGCCCGTGAATCTCTCCAGGGTGCCGAAGATCGCGCGGTGGATCATCACCGGGCGGTGCGGCTGGTTGTCGGGGCCGATGTACTCCAGCTCGAACCTGTCGGGCAGGTTGAAGTCGAGCTGGATCGTCGCCCCCTGCCACTCGCGCCCGATCGCATCCTCGAACTTGATGTCGATCTTGGGGCCGTAGAACGCGCCACCGCCCTCGTCCACCCCGTAGTCGAAGCCGCCGCGATCCAGGGCCTGACGAAGCGCGGTCTCCGCCCGGTCCCACACGTCGTCATCTCCGATGCGCTTCCCGCCGTCCGGCCTCGTGGACAGGTCGAGGCGGTATGTAAGGCCGAGCGCGCCCATGACCACGTCCACAAGATCGAGACAGGTGAAGATCTCGTCCTCGACCTGGTCATGCGTGCAGAAGATGTGGCCGTCGTCCATCGTCAGCATTCGGACGCGAAGAAGACCGTGCAGGGTCCCCGACCGCTCATACCGGTAGACGTTCGCGATCTCGGACAGGCGGAGCGGGAGATCCCGGTAGCTTCGCGGCCGGGCCGCATAGATCTGCGTGTGTCCCGGGCAGTTCATCGGCTTGACCCTGAACGCCTCCGCGTCCCCGTCCCCCTGCATGGACGGGTACATGTTCTCGGCGTAGTTCGGCAGATGGCCTGACCGTCGGAACAACGCTTCGCTCGAGATATGCGGTGTGAACACGAACTCGTACCCGCGCGACTCGAGGAGGTCCTCGATCCAGCGCCGGAGCTCCATCTGCACGCGGGCCCCCTTCGGATGCCAGCAGATCAAGCCGGAACCGATCTCCTCCTGGATGGAAAAGAGGTCGAGCTCCTGGCCGAGCTTTCGATGATCGCGCTTGCGGGCTTCCTCGAGACGGGTCAGGTGGGCTTCGAGGGCCTTCGCCGAGAAGAACGCCGTCCCATAGATGCGCTGGAGCATCTGGCGGTTCTCATCACCCCTCCAATAGGCGCCTGCCGCGTGCGTCAGCTTGAAGTGCTTGATCTCGCCGGTGCTGGGGGCGTGCGGCCCCCTGCAAAGGTCGAGAAACGGTCCGTCGCGGTAGACCGTGATCGACTCTCCTTCCGGGATCTCGCCGAGCCGCTCCAGCTTGAGGGGATCGTCCGCGAAGAGCGTCTCCGCCTCCGCGCGATCGACTTCGCGTCGCTCGAAGGGGTGATCGGCCTCGACGACCGCTCGCATCGCGACTTCGATCTTCTCCAGGTCCTCCGGCGTAAACGGCTCGGGGACCTCGAAATCGTAGTAGAAGCCTTCGTCGATCGGCGGTCCGAAACCGATGCCGGCCCCCGGGTACAGCTCTCGCACCGCGGTGGCGAGCGTGTGCGCCGCCGAATGTCGGAGCGCGTAGAGCGCATCCGGGTCGTCGTCCTTTCGCGTCACGATGGCGACCCCTGCCCCGTCCGAAAGCGGAAGCGAAAGATCGACGAGCTCGCCGTCCACCTTCGCGGCGATCGCGGCCTTCGCGAGACCCGGTCCGATGTCGGCCGCGAGATCCGCGGCGGTGGCGTCGGCCGGGATGGATCGCGAGGAGCCGTCGGGGAGTGAAATCGAGATGCTCGAGTCGCTCATCGGCCTACCCGTCGATGGAAGCGTGGATGTGGGTTCGTGGAGCCACACAGACTAGACCTGCGAGTCACCAGCCTCAAGGGATCGACGGCCGCCGATAGGACCCCGCGCCCGGTCAGGCGGTCCGGATGATCGTGATCCGGATCTCCCCCACCTCGGAGCTCGATACTCCTTCCCCCCCGGTTACCGAGATCGTGGTCAGGGGCGTATCGAAGATCCCCTCTAACCGGAAGTACGCCGAAGCCGACGGGAGGAGCCGGATGTCTTCGGTGAAGCCGATGATGGGCAGCGTACCCAGCAGCAACAATGTCGGCTTGAGCGGGAACCCGTTTGGGAAGTCCAGATCGAACCCGTTGTCCGCCGCGTTCTGATACGCGAGCGGGAAGTTCCAGGAGGTGATCTGTAGCTCTCGAGCCAGGTCCAGCCCCCTGGGAGTCAGATCATCCAGGGCTGGCACTCCGACATAGGCCGCGAGGAGCTCCTGCCACGATGTCTGCACCCCGATTCCCGAGAGCGCCGCCACGACGTTCGCGTCCGAGATCTCCAGCCCCGAGCCGCCGATCGTCAACTCCCTGAACAGGGCCTCCTCCGTCATGCTCGAGACGATGCCCGGCGCGCCCTCGGCTGCGTATCGATCGGCAAGCCACCGAAGAAACAGGTAGCCGAATCCTCGCGCCTTCTGTAGCTGGCCCCGGGTCACGGGTCCATCGATGAGCACGGGGACCGACGACGTGTCCTCGAAGTACTCCCGCATGAACCGAAAGTCGCTCAGGTGATACCGCAGAAAACGTTCAGCGCCGGTGGCGGTGCCGATGTCCTCGAGAGCGTAGTTCTGGCCGGTCCGCCGACCCGCGACGAAGAACCCCGACACCTCTTCCGCGATGTGCGACAACCCTTCGTTGAGCCACGGGAGATCGGCCGAGTCGAGGTCCCCCCCACCTTCGAAGACCCGCCGCTCGAGATGGATCAGGTGCTGCAACTCATGCGCGATCACCCCGGCTATCCGTTCCCGCACCAGGTTGGTCGGGATGGGATCGAACCCGTGCTGACGCGTCGGGTCGGGCGCGATCAGCCAGAGCACTTCGCCTTCGTTGCTCGTTGGACAGTCCGTCGCGTCCGCCAGGTCGGAGTTGGTGAAGAAACCGGCGGCTCCCAGGCGGTTGACCTCGCCCGTGATCAGGGCGATCACCCGGCCGTTTCCGTCGATGTCGCTAGGGGTCCCGAAGTAGACGCTATCCACCGGATAGGCCACGGATTCGATCTCGTTCAGGACCGTCATGAAGTCGTTCTGGCTGAACGGACCGGCGACGAGCGTGTCTTCCACTACGGCGAAGTGAGGACCGACCGCGCGCACCCGGCCCGTGATCCTCGTGGTCGAGGTGCAGGTCGCGAGGCTGCCGTCCTCGCGGACCGGCGAGCCGAAGTCGATCAGGTCTCCAGCGACCGGAACGGAGGCCGAGATCGAGGCCCGAACGCCCGGCGCTGCCGACGAAGCCCTCGGCGTGGCCGGCCTCGCGCCCACCGCACGGAGGTCCCGAGCGACACGGCTCCGGAAACGGAGCTCGCCCTCGAGGTACCACCGGTCGAACGGGTCGGCGGCTCGCCGAGCGCTTCGCCGCTGCTCTCCCGACGAGCCCGCGGCGGGAACCTGATTCGTCACGAACGTCGTGGGCACGCGTCGCGTGTGGAATCGAACGTCGATCGGACCAGCCTCGTCGGTGCGGGTATCGTGCACGACGACGAGATAGGACCTCGTCTCCGGAACCGCGGGGATCTCGATCGAGCCGCGGGCGTCGGACACCGTGACCGTCAACCGCTCCCCTGGCTCCAGATCGAGCACCACGCCCGGACGGGGACTCTCGAACCCCGCGGGTGGCGAGAACGAGTCGCCGGCGCAACCGGCGGACGCGAGGACTCCGAGAGCGATCCCTCCGGTCCGCCGTGGCGCGTGCCCCGACCACTTCATCGAATCACCTCGCGCAGCACGCCATATCGTGCCGCCCCTTCGTTCTCGTCCAAGACGATCCAGACGAGCGCGCCTTCAAAGCCCGCAAGCGCATCGGATACGACGGAGATCGCGACATCCCCCGCCTGAGTGCGTAAGACATGACCCTGGCCCTCGCGGACGAGCGTGCCGACCATTGCGTCCTCGCCATCCACTGAAAGCACCTCATACGAGGTCGCGACGAGCGTCGGCTCGGGTAGGGTCCCCCGGGAAACGTCGCCGGTGACTCTGACATCGACCCCCGCGAGACGTCCGATCTCCCGCTCGTAGGGCCCGCTCACCCTCATCGCGTCTCCGGCGACGGGCACGACGATCGGGTGCGCGAAGGGGTAGTTGCCCACGAGTCTCACTCGGCCGTCCAGCCGTTCTGGTCCCACCTGCCCAACACGGGCCATGGCATCGCGCATCGCGGGGTCGGCCGCGCACCCGGTGACCAGCAGCGCCGCAGCGATCACGGTGGAACCGGGCCAGATCACCTCGTGCGAACCACGATCACGCTAGCCCGCGCACCGTTTGGCACGTTCGCGCCCGAGGTCGCGGTGAACTCGACGAGCATGTCGGGGTGTGAGCCCGAGGCGGAGAACCGGAAGTACTTCGCGGTCGAAGCCCCGACCTCGAAGTTCGACGTGGAAGAAGCCCCGGTTCCCATCGCGACGTTGAGCGGACGGAGCGGGAAGCCGCCCGTCAGATCGGGCACCGTCGCCGCGGCCATTCCGTCATATAGCGCCGGAAAATCCCAGGTGCTGAAACGGAGCTCGGACGGGGGCGCTGCGACCGCATCGATCGTGGCGGGGGCGGCGAAGTACTCGGCGAGAAGCTCATCCCACGTGAGGTTCTCGCCGGAGACGACGCTCACGGCGCGCAGGATGTTGTCCACACCGACCATCTGCGAAGGCCCTCCACTGGAGATCTCTCGGAAGAGCTCGTCCTCCGCGCTCCCGCCGATCAGGTTCTCCGGCGTGGCGGCTCCGAAACGATCCCCGAGCCAACGGAGGAACAGGTAGCCGTATCCGCGCATCGGGAAGGAGTCATCGGGGTTCCCGACCGACAGCGAAGCCACTTCGGTCGGAGAGCTCAGGTACGAGTCCACGTTTCGAAGGTTGTCCGAATGGAAGTCGTCAAAGGCCGTGCGCTCACTCCCCGCCGCGCTCACGTCATCGAAGTCGAGGGCACCCCTCGTCGGTACACCGACGCGGAAGAAGCCGCTCACCTCTTCGGCGATATGTGACATCCCCTCGTTGAGCCAGATGTGCTCGAAGTCGCCGAGATCGCCGCCTCCCAGGACCGTTCTCTGCTCGGCATTCAGCAGATGCTGGTATTCGTGCGAGACCAGGCTCCGCGCGATCCGTTTGACCGCGGAGACCGTGGTTACGGCGCCAAAGTCTCCGTTCGGATCCGGCGCCCGAAGCCACATGATCTCGGCTTCATTGCTGTGGCCGCAGTCGGCGGGGTCCGCGATGTCGCCGGGCCAGAAGAACCCGAGGATGAGGATCGGGCTGCCCGGGTCCGTCAGCAGGTTCACCTCCTTCGTAAAGAAGGCGATCACGCGTTCATTGCCGTCGAGATCGGCGGGGGTCCCGAAATAGACCTGATCGACCGGGGCGATGAACTGGTCCAGCTCTGCGTCGAGCTCGGCATAGTCCTGGGTGGTTAGGGCTCCCGCGACCGCGTCATCCTCGACGATCACGAAATTGTCGCCGACCGTCCTGACGGTGCCGGAGATCTGTCGGTTCGTGGTGCAGCTGATATTGGCTTGCCCCGGCTGCACCCCCGAGTTGATCGTGATGGCCTGGCCCACCGTCGGCACGGTCGAACCCGAGAGGACGTTGGCGCGCACACCCGGCGGAGGGCTC
>Ga0224508_10004112_pt1 | contig 11946 bp, 17 predicted proteins | sample SF_Jan12_sed_USG_4_FD_170157 | JGI IMG/M metagenome (GOLD analysis project Ga0224508, IMG submission 170157) | Sediment microbial communities from San Francisco Bay, California, United States - SF_Jan12_sed_USGS_21 | ecosystem: Environmental > Aquatic > Marine > Sediment | place: USA...
TTCAAGTTTTTGAATGGCGGCAACCTCAGAAATTTTTTCAGTTTTTGCAAAGTAAGAAATCATTTTGTCAGCCAAGATAGTGTTACGTAAAATGGTATCAATAACCATTTTTGCAAAATGATCTGCTTTCTTTCTATAATCTTTAACCCAATTAGGGTCACCGAATTTCTCAATTGGAAAGATTTGATAAATAATATCAACTACTTCCCCAGTAACAATTTCTACGGTAACGGATAAATCAACTTCCTCATATCCTTTTGCATCAGGATCATCCATGTTTTGTTCTTTCCAACGATATGTTGCAAAAATTCTGTCTGCATACATGTCCATTTCAAATGCCTTTTTGAGACCATCGTGAACGGATTTTAGTTCTACCGGCTCTTCAAGTTTAATAGGTAATCTATAAAGTCCAAGTTTGAATCCATGTAATGGATAAACACCACGTTTTGCAGTTGGAGCCTCCATTGACCAAACACGATCTTTTAGAAGTAAGGACATCTGATTGTTGTAACTTGATTTTATTTAAAAAGGTTATCAGTCATCATCAGGACAAGTCAGTTCTCGAAGTTTGGTGTATTTTTTTTCCATTGTTTCTGCATGTATTATTACCTCAGAGAGGTCATAGTCATCCTTTGAAAAATACCATCTGATAGGAACCCAATGTCCAATGCCATCCATATCGTGGATCATGCCTTTATCAGCTTTGACATTTATTTTTTTATCAATGGATGTCTCTTTCACAGTTAGACCTCGTTTAGTTTTGTCTTCCATAACAATATCGGATTTGCCATCTTTGATAAAATAGAAAGTGCCTTTCTTAAGAACAGGAAGGTCTAAAAGCAATTTATTTTTCCACAGGATTTCCTATCATATTGCCCCATTCAGTCCAGGAGCCATCATAGTTTCGAACCTTTGGATATCCGAGTAGATATTTTAGAACAAACCAGCTGTGTGAAGATCTTTCGCCAATTCTGCAATAACAGATGACATCTTTGTCTGGAGTTACACCTTTAGGTTCATAGTTTTGTCTTAATTCTTCAACTGCTTTGAATGTACCATCAGCATCATTAACTGCAGTTGCCCACGGAATATTGTTTGCGTCAGGAATATGTCCACCTCTTTGTGCATGTTCCATTGGATATTCTGGAGGAGCAGTAATCTGACCAGAGAATTCAGCAGGTGATCTCACATCAACCATCACAGTATCTTCTTTTCCTAATGCCCTGCTAACATCAAACAGATATGCACGTAATCCTTCATCTGGAGGTTGTGCACTGTATGATGTTGGTGTGATTTGTGGTTCATCAGTAGTATAACCTCTATTTTCTAATTCCCATTTTTTTCTTCCACCATTCATAATCTTTAGATTTTCATGTCCATAGATTTTGAAGACCCAAAAAACAAATGCAGCAAACCAATTGTTAAAGTCGCCATAAAGAATTACTTCAGTATCAGAAGTGATTCCATTTTTTACCATTAATGCTTCAAACTGCTTTTTGCCAATGATATCTCTTGTGACAGGATCATTAATATCACGTTTCCACCAGATCAGGCTTGAACCATCAATATGGCCTTTCTGATATCCATTTACAGGATCATAATCAACTTCCACCAATTTTCTATTTTCATTAGGAGGATTTTGTGATACCCATTCAGTATCTACTAAAACTTCAGGATGTGCGTAACTCATAATGTGTACGGATTTGTTTTCATACTTAATTGTTTTTCCAATGCGCACCAAAAATATCATTTTTAAGTAAATGACATTCAGAAGAATTGCTTGAAACTACAAAAAGTTGCAGTGGTAAGTAAAGTAGGCTCAAAAGATTCAGAACAGGCAGCAAGAAATGTTGCAAAAAAGTTTTTGGCAAAAAAATCAACAGTGTTTACAATTTCGCCAATTGAAGTTGAAGGAGCAAAACAAATTGAAGCGTTAGAAGAGTTGAAAAAAGAGAAACTAGACCTAGTCATCACTCTTGGCGGGGATGGGACAACTCTTCGGGTTTTTAGACATTTAGAGAATGAAACACCAATTCTAACAATTAACGTAGGAGGAAATAGAGGAATTTTAGCAGAAATTACAATTGAAGAAATTGATAAAGCGATAGACCAAATTTTAAAAGATAACTTCTTTTTAGATAAAAGAACCAGAGTGGTGGCATCTTGTGGAGGAAAAGAATTTCCACCAGCATTAAATGAGATTTATATCACCAGAACAAACTTGACCAAAACTGCAGAGATCAAAATAAAATTTCAAAATGACATAGTAAAACAAAAAATGGATGGAGTTATCATTGCAACTCCTAGTGGCTCTACAGGGCATTCGTTTTCATTAGGAGGTCCAATCTTGCATGAAAGTTTAGATGTCTTAATCATCACACCTGTTGCACCAGTGTATAGATTAGCATCGTTGATTGTTCCTGATGAGAAAATCGAAATAACATGTTCTCATGATTGCAATATTGCAATGGATGCACAAGTTGTTAAAACAGCAGGATACGAAGAACCAATTACTATTAAAAAATACAAAAAACCAGCAGTCTTTGTAAGATTGAAAAAACGAGGGCTAAGACAGATGAGTAAACTTGGATTTTAGAATTTTAGATGCTAGTGCATTTTATGCAGGAGTACCATTCAGATCATCAGATGATTGGTATACCACATCTTTAGTTTATGACGAGATAAAACACATAAAGAAAAATCATGACGCCATAGGAACTTTACTTGAAACAAACAGACTGAAAATCAGAGAACCAAATTCAGAATCAACAGAAGCTGCAATAAAAGCATCAAAAGATACTGGAGACTTCCAACAGTTATCAAAACAAGATATTTCAATTATTGCTTTGTGTATTGAAATGAGAGGGGAAATAATTAGTGATGATTTTGCAATTTCAAATGTAGTTAAGAATTTGGGTTTGAAGATATTACCCATTATGACTAAAGGAATAGAAGATGTAGGTAAGTGGGTTCATTATTGTCCAGGATGCAGAACTAGTCACAATATAGGAAAAGAATGCCCAACGTGCGGAACAAAATTAAAAAGAAAATTACTCAAGGGGAAATCGCTTTCCGTACCACTCAACGAATGATCCATCATAGAGTTTCACTTTTTCAAAACCTGCAATTTTTAATTGTAAAAACAGATTTGATGCACGATGTCCATGCATGCAATAACAAACAATCTCTTTATCTTTAGAAATTTGATTCTGTGAAAATAATGTTTCAAGAGATTTCTTATCACGAAACAATCTTCCATCATAACCAATTCCCTCGGTGAAAGGAATTAATTTTGATTTTAGTAAATGGCCTCCCATAAATTCTTGAGGACTGCGAGCATCTAAAATTTCAAAATTATTTAAATTATCTTTTAGGAAATCAGATTCTATTCGAATATCTGAATTTATTTTTGGAGAAAATACAGTAGGTTCTACAGAAGAGACTTGACGGGTTAACTCAAATCCATGTTTTTGTAAATCAGATGCATTAGCATCAAGTAAGAAAGTTTTTTCATGTCCAAAATACAATAGTGTCCAAGCAATTCTTGCAGTTGATGGATCCATTGAATCTCCAGTTAGAATAACAGTTTTGTTTTCATTGATTCCTAGATTATTAAAAAGTTTAATTATTTTTTCTTGCTCAATTACAAGATTTGAGCCAAATTCATCAAATTGTATTACCTGTTCTATGGAAAGAGATTGTGCAGTTGGCAGATGTCCATAAAGGAACATTGTTTTTGGGCGCGTATCTAAAATTACAAGACTTGGATCAGAGAGATGCTCTTTGAGCCAATCAGTTGACACTAACATGAGAATCCTGATTTGTTAATTTATTTAATGATATCATGAATCATGCAGAGTTTTTTGGTTTGATGCCTTGAGAAATTTACTTTTAGAGTCCAGAGTTTTTTTGATTTTCTTTGCTCTAGCATCCCCCAAACCTTCAACTTTTGCCAATTCAGCTGTGGTTGCAGTAAAAACTTTCAAGGGAGTTCCAAATTTTGTAAGCATTCTAATCGCAAATTTCTCTCCAACTCCAGGCAAACTACAAAGAATAGAGAGTTGTTGTTTTTCTAAATCAGATGATTTTTTGATCTTTTTTAGATAGGGTCCCTTTGGAGAATCTTTTCTGGAACACATAGAAACCAATAATTTTGCAGTGTGGGCAGCACTAGGAGTAGGAATAATAGGAATTTTAAAATCAAGTATCACGGTTGAGATTGCTCCATAAAATATCAGTGGATTCTCAGTAATTTCTTCAATCTCATCAACATTGCCCTCCATGAGAACAATAGGGTGCTCAAAGTGTTCTTTTAGTCTAGAACACTGATCAAAGAGTCGTCCATCAAAAACAGAAGACATAAGATCACGAATACTCTTTCTTTCAACAACAGTTTCAGGTGCAACAATATAGTCACCAATTGGAAGCGTCTTCATCTCAAGATTCATGCCAACTGATTTGAGAAGATCAGGAATTCCACTTTTTTTCTCTCTTTCATCCACAATAATTCGAAGATTTTCTAATTTCACAAATATCACTTGCAAAGAATTGTTAATATCTCATATGAAATAGGTGTAAAATATTATTTTCTAGGGTTATCTTCCACATGTGGAGAATTTGGTGGAGAATTTGCTGAACCGCCTTTCATCATTTCAGTTATTTTTGTCTCTTGTTCTTTGAGAGTTTCTTTGAGACGGGTTTCTTGTTTTTCAAGAACTGTAGAACGTGTTTTAGTCATCTCAACTCGTTCTTCTAATTCATCAATTAATTCCTGTTTTTTTGATTTGATCAAAACTGTACCGGCTTGTTTGAAGACCGCATCACCATCTGCAATTTTCCTCAATTCTTCAAGAGCTTTTTCAGTTTCTGCTTTTTCCATTTCAAGATGTTGTTTTTGAGTCATAATAGATTGGAGACTTTGCTGAGATTGTTGTAATTTCATGAGTTGTTCTTGAAGCCATGGCGGCATTTGTCCTGCTGACATATTCATTCAAAAATTTTGTTTCATTATATCTTTACCGATTCAATTGAATCATAGCTGGCCTGAACAAGTCTAAGAGTAGAGTTCAGATTTGCTCTCAGATGTGTTAAATGCTCAGATTCAACAGAAATGATAATTTTTTCATTGAATTCTATCTGAGTTTTTACAGGATTTTCTGGATAAAAATCATTATCAGTATTTACAGAATCAAAAATTGCCTTTGTCTTGTCTTTTGCATCAACTGTGATTTTTGCACTAAAGTTTAACGTCATATGCTGTTCCAGCTACTTTATAGCTGCATTTTTTACAAGACCATATACCTACAGCATCTCTGCCAAATGTTTTTGATCCACATTCGGGACAAGTTCTCTTTTCTTTTAGTTGGAGATGGATTTTTGTATATTGTTTTCTAAGCTTAATTCCATATCGTGCACCTAATCCTTTAAGTGATTTCTTTGCTTTTGCCATTTTATTGACTTTCCTGTTGACATGATTTTAATTTTTCTCTTATTTTTGAGCCCACTCTTACAGAAATTTCTCCACATTGGTTGATTTCTTCTTGTGTGAATCCATCACTGCCTCCTTTTTGCAAAGCACAAATGTTTCCATCAGAATCGCTGGTAATTGTAATTCTGGCATCCATACTATCCCATTCATCCCCATTTGGATCAACAATAATATGATTTCCTATCTTACCCATAGTTACAGATACTGGAATTGTATTGGTAGGTAATTGAAATTCTCCACCTTCAACAAGTGTTGGAACATCATCAACCATGTCCCATTTTGGGGTTTTTGATGCAAGTAGTGCAGCAGCAGTAGCATAAGAACATGCATCAAAGAGATTCCCATCATAATCAACGACTACATTATCAGCAAATACACCGATGACGGACTTATCTTTCTGAATAACTAATTGAGAGACATCAACCATATGACTTTCTCGAATTCCTCTATCAACGACTCTTGCTAATTCAATAACAGGAGGTTGTGGCGGTCCAGTTTCAACAGTAGGATGTGAAAGGGGTAAAAGTTCAGCAGTACAAATGAAAAGACCCTTGTCGCCTGTGTCTGGAAAAGGTCTGTCTGGTTGGATTTTTACTCCACAAACAACTTCAGTGTCACCAAGACGAACTCTGGCGGAACCATTTGCTTTAGGAATTGCATTAATTTCAATAGATATTTCTCGTGATTCTTCTAGTGTTCGTCCATCCACTCTTTTTCCTTGTTCTAATAATTCAATGATTTGTGCTTTTTTTAATTCGTCAATAACAGAAGTGGACGTCATTTCTAATCGCCTCCATTTCCAAAGTATTTGTCATTAAGGGCTTTCTTTTGAATATCATAAACAATTTTACATCCATCAACTCCTACTTGGACACATTTCTTGTATTCCTCAGGAGTTAGAACACCATCTAATTGCAATAATGTAATTTTTTCAAGGTTTGGCATGTAACCAATTGGCATATCAGCTTGACCGGCTTGATCTTCTTCATTGTTAACATCAAGAACTATAGTATCTGCAACTTTACCGGCAGCACATGCTGCAACCATATCTCTCATCGGAATTCCGGCATCAGCTAATGCAACAGAAGCTGCAGAAAGAGCAGCGCATCTAGTTCCACCATCAGCTTGTAAGACTTCAATGAACACATCAACTGCAGTTCTTGGGAACTTTTCCAACATAACTGCAGGCTCTAGTGCTTCCTTGATCACTTTAGAAATTTCAATTTCTCTTCTGGAAGGAGCTGGATTTTTTCTCTCACCAACAGAGAAGGGCTCCATATGATATCTAACTCGTAAAATTCCAGTATCAGTATTTGACATGTGTTTTGGATGAACATCTCTTGGACCAAACACACCAACTAGAATTTTGTTATCACCAAATTCAATGTAAGCAGAACCATCTGCATTTTTTAATCCACCAGCTTTAATCATAATTCGTCTTGGTTCATCAATTTTTCTTCCATCACAACGAATACCATTTTCGTCCAATAGGACCATTGTTGCGGCTCTTCCGCCCATTATGATTCACCTTTTGATTCTAACATTTCTTTCACCTGATCAGTCAAATTAGCAACATGTGTTTTTTCATTAACCATTTCAATAGCTTTTTTAGCCTTTAATAATCCCTCGGGAGATTCGCATGAAACCACTACCCAGCCATTTTGACCAATAGTAACTGCAGCATCAGTTGCCATTTCGATCATCTGAATCATGGTTCCTCTCTTTCCAATTAGGCGTGGAACCTTACTTGAAGAGATTTTAACCAAGTCACCAGAGTCAATTTTACCCAAATCCCTATCAGAAATTGTTATGAGTGGATCTCTTGTTCTATCAAAATTAGCAATTCTAGCAGCGACAAGATCGCCAGATTTTAGTTTAGATGTAAGTTCATCAGCATGAGCAGAAAAATCACGTCCAAAGACATCTTGTGCAGGTAAAAATCCAACATAACATGAATTGATATCTAATTCCCATGATAATGATGTATGAGAAATAACTTTGCCAATTACGAGATCATTGATTTTAGGAAGATATTTTCCAGTTAAGGGAATTACTTTAACAGAGTCATCATAAATTTCAGAAATTCCAATAGTTGTAGAAATTATCTTATTTCCTTCTAGTATTACATTTTGTTCAGGTCTAAAAGGTCCGGTAGTAATGACATCACCTGGAATAACATATTTTCTTTTATTATCCATTACTGCATTACCTCAACTGTGGCAGAGCCTTTGGTTATAGAACCCAATCTATCTATCACGTTTGGCCTTGCTGCAGCGGGTATTTCAAGTATTGCTTTTAGAGAACCATTATTTTGCCATTCTTCTTTGCTTAGAGAACCTACAGATTTGAGAACAGCATATGATTGAGACGCATATTGTGCAGGAACTATAATTTCCAATTGCAGATTTTCAGATTTGAGAGCAATAATAGAACGTAATTTTTCAACAATATCTTTTACCTGTTCATCTACACTTTTTTGAGGATCAACTGAAACTCTGCTATCTTTGATGGCTTGCTCAATTCTCAATGGTGGATGAGGTAAGTGAGTTTTAGGATCCACATAGGTCTTGGTAATAAAGTGAACAATCTGTTTTTTCTTTTCATCAATCATTTTTCGTCTTTGATCAGTTGTAAGATTCAGATCACCTTTTTGAAGAATGATTTGAGCAATTTCAGTCTGATCTTCAGTTTTGAAGGCCTTTAACAATTTTTCAGCAGAAGGTCTTGTGCCTTTTCCAGAATCAGTGTAGATTTCATCTGAAACCAAAACTGCAGAAAGATCCTTTTTCTTGCCAAGTTTGTAATCAAGTGCAGGGTCAGGCTTTACCATAATCTCAAATTTTTCGCCTTCAAAAGAATATCTTACCAGAGTAACATCAGTCATTTCTAAAATAGGTATGAGTATTTGCTATTTATCTATACGCACCATCTCTTTACAATGACATTATCTGTCTTTAAGAAACTCAGAAAGACAAAATGACTCAATGCAGACCAAAACGGATACTAAATCTAGATGTCTAGAAAGGAAGTTTAGAATAACTGAAATATTCTATAAAAAATGTCTACAAGGCTGCAATCAAAAAATTGGTAGAATTTCTATGTGTGTGGTATAATTTTGACTTGCCACAAATGTTTAGCCAGATTGTAGACAAAGTGGATTGATTCTCTTGAAGATTTAGATAAACATACATTTCTTTCAAACTATCAAACCAGAAACAAAATTGAATTGTTTGAGGTTGAAATTACTTTTTTTAAATAGACACGAAGTCTTTTATCTTAATTGTGTATCATTCTAATGGTGTTTCAACACATTATTTCATCTGTGAAAGGAAGTGAGCAATAAATGCCAAAGGCATATGTCTTAATGAATTGTGACTTGGGTTCCGAAAAAGATGTAATTTCGTCATTAAACAACATTATGGGTGTAAAAGAAGCTCATGGTACACTTGGTCTTTACGATATTGTTGTACAAATAGAATCAGATTCTGAGGAGAAGATTCAAGAAATTGTAACTGGAACGATTCGCAAAATGCCAAAAATCAGATCTACTGTGACTTTGACCCGTTCAGAATCTGGAGAATTATTTCAAGCATCTGATAAACTAATTGGAGCAATGCTTGGACGGAACCTTGCTCAAGCATATGTTGTGATTCACTGTGATAAAGGCGAAGAATATCCAACATTGAAAAATCTTAGCCACATATCAGAAGTAAAAGAAGCAGATGTAGTTTTTGGATTTTATGATGTTATTTGCAAAATAGAAGCGTCAGATGATAAAACATTGGAAAATGTTATCACCAAAGCCATACGATCATTACCTCATATTATTACCAGCATGACTTTGAACATAATCAATGAACAAGAATGATAATTAGTTTTCCAACCACTTAATTTCTCTAGACTTTGATTTTGTAACTGACTTTATCTTTGTGATGATGATGCTTTAGTAATATTTTGAATAAGATTTGTTAGGTTAGAAGGGAAATATTATTGTAAAACAGAATTTAATCAATCTATTCTTTGTATTTATTATATTTCATTATTCTTTACTGAAAGTGTTGTGCAGATGCTGATTCTTCTTGTTGGACTTGAGAATCATTTTATAATATACAAAAACCAGAATAGGAGATTTCAACAGTACTAGCAAAAACAGATAATCACTTAATTCCAATTATCCGTACTTTCCTTTTCATTTAGATAAATCTTGATTTACATAGGGTCGTGTCACAAATATTGTCTTGGGTTAGGAACTCAAAATAGTAGTAAATAGGAGAAGTAAACATACAAGTTTTCAAGACTAAGCCAGCTCTTCCAAAAATTCATCATAACGACTACATCCAAGATTCCGTGTGTCTTTATTATTGTCCCAGTCTTTTCTTTTCTGTTTTAATGTTAGTTGTACTTTGTAGGGCAACTCTTTGAACCTGTCTTTTATGTATTCTATTCCTTTTGAAGTTATTCCAATGGCAAAAGCATTTGTTGTTTTTTTACCGCTAACTGACACAAGATCTAAGAAAATTAATTGATCTATAGTGTATACTACTTCTTCACCATATGGTCCAAATCTATTTTTTTTAAAATTAGTTGGTTGAACGCTTTGATTATTCAGGACCTCTCTTAACACCAAAAATACCTCTTTCATCTGCTTGGTTTTTCCTTTAATTGTATTATGTCGGTCTGCATACAAAAGGAATAATATCGCATCACTTAGAGTATGTTTAAAATCTACTTTTTGCTTTTTGATTAAGGTATCAATTTCTGAAATATAGTATAGATTTTCACACTCATATTTGCCATCATCATTCATAATTTAGGCACTCCTATTGTTTTCATTGTATAGTAGTGTTTGCCTTTTTTCTTCCTAACAAAAGTACCAAAAGTTCTTTTTCCCTTGTAGTTAAAACAAACGTACAGCTGTCGTTTCATGATGAGGTTTGATATCCAAGATGCCTTATCACAATGTTTTCTTACAATGCCAGTTCTATGTTTTGTGATAAGATCAGTTAATGTAACTCCTTCTGGATAATAATATTTTATCAGTATTGATACGTTCTTTTCTGCCTCTAAGTGTTGAAGTATTAAATTGATATCAATTTCTGCCCAGACATATTTTTGATTACAACCATTACATAGATAATATTCTTCTTTTTGAGGATTGGATTCTATTTCAAAACTACTCTCTGCTGAAGATTCTAAAGCACCAGCACCAATACCAAACTTTTTGATTCGATCAGAGTAAGGATTCTTCTTTATTGATTTTGCTCCACAAAAAGGACATCTATCTGCATTTAGCACCATTGTCTAACATTTTGGAATTTGGCTCTACATTCCCAATCTTTTCTATATCAATGACAGTAAAATATCGTGGGATAGGTGAATTTTTACTTTTCATACACTGTATTGCACGTTGTATCTAAAAAAAACATGTTATGCAATGATCTGACCATTTGTCATAACTTAATCAAAATTTGACAAATGTACCAAAAAGAGTGATTGATTCTTCATACAAAAAATGGCTACGATCTTGATGATGAAAATAAAAAAGAGATTGTTACCTTGTCTTAAACAAAATATTTACAAGAAATTGCTTCTGAGATACAGTAAAATTACTATAAAGTGTATCTAACGATACGTAAAACTAGCTAGATTTTTATGTGGACTTTGAAGATTTTGTTCAAGATTTGTCATCCTTAGAGGTAATTAGCAAAGATAATCAAAAAATAGCTGTAAAGCTAAAAGGCGTACCGATACAGTACGCAAATGCACTTAGACGTGTCTGTCTGAATGGGGTTTCAGTATTTGCAATAGACACAGTAGACATTGTAGAGAATTCTTCAGTATTACCAGATGAGGGTTTGGCACACAGATTAGGACTAATTCCATTAAAAACAGACTTGTCAAGATTTAATGAACCATCCAAATGTGATTGTCAAAGTGAAACTGGTTGTTCAAACTGTAAAGTAATGCTAGTTTTAGACTCTGGAGATTCGGATATAACAAGAACAGTTCTTACAAATGAGTTATCCTCCGAAGACGACTCAATAAAACCAGTTTCAGATAAAATTCCAATTGTTCAATTGGCACCGGGTCAAAGAGTCAAAATAGAATGTTATGCAAGACTTGGACGTGGAACAGAACATGCCAAATGGAATTCTGCAAATATTTCAACACTTACTGATACAGATAAAGAAGATGAAAAAATACTCACCATAGAATCAACTGGTGCACTTAATCCAGAGCAAATCATCATTTCAGGAGTAGATGAGGTCAGTAATAGAATAGGTCAATTCAAAGAAATGATTGACCAAATTGAAGCATAATCTAAGCATAGACATTATATTTGGGTTTCAAACCGCATTATTCACATGACTAATCAAGTAGTTATACGCATGGCCAAAGATCTAAAAAAAGCATCCACAAAAAATGATGCTCCAATTTGGGCAAAATTGGCAGAATAT
>Ga0224508_10004113_pt1 | contig 11940 bp, 11 predicted proteins | sample SF_Jan12_sed_USG_4_FD_170157 | JGI IMG/M metagenome (GOLD analysis project Ga0224508, IMG submission 170157) | Sediment microbial communities from San Francisco Bay, California, United States - SF_Jan12_sed_USGS_21 | ecosystem: Environmental > Aquatic > Marine > Sediment | place: USA...
CAAATCGATCATCCAGGTCGAGAACCGGCCGCCGAGCGGGAATCTCGATGACAAGTTCCTGCGTGCGCTGGACCGGGCGTTGCACGAGGGCCGCGGCTTCGGGGTGGCCGACGAAGCGGTGCTGCAACCGGTGCGCGATGCGCTGCACGTCGAGCTCGACGAAACCTATGTCGTCGGTACGGGTTATGGCCGGGTCCGGTTGCCGTTTCCCAAGGAGCAAATCCGTTCGGAAATCCTCTGCCACGGACTCGGCGCGCACCTGATGTATCCGCAAACGCGTACCGTACTCGACATCGGCGGTCAGGACACCAAGGGCATCCAGGTCGATGGCGACGGCATCGTGGTGAATTTTCAGATGAACGACCGCTGCGCGGCCGGTTGCGGTCGCTACCTTGGCTATATCGCCGACGAGATGAATCTGGGTTTACATGAACTCGGCCCGATGGCCATGCAGTCCAATAAAACGGTGCGCATCAATTCGACCTGCACGGTGTTTGCCGGTGCCGAGCTGCGCGACCGTCTGGCACTCGGCGAGAAGCGTGAAGACATCATGGCCGGCCTGCACCGCGCCATCATCCTGCGCGCGATGTCGATCATCTCCCGCTCCGGGGGCGTCACCGATCAGTTCACCTTCACCGGCGGCGTCGCCAAGAACGAGGCCGCGGTGAGGGAACTGAAGAAGCTCGTCATAGACAACTACGGCGACGTCACGATCAACATCAACCCCGAGTCGATCTACACCGGCGCGCTGGGTGCCGCGGAATTCGCGCGGCGTGCCGTGGAGGCCTGATATGACGATAACAGCAGGAATCGATGTCGGAACCGGCGCCGTCAAAGCGGTCGTGTTTGAGGTTCACGACGGCGAGTCGACGTGGCTCGCCCGATGCAATGAGAAAGTGCGCCAGCGCGACCCGTTCCAGCTGGCCGAATCCGCCTACCAGAGCGCGCTCGAGGAAGCCGGTGTGCGGGCGGACGAGTTGGCTTATATCGCCACCACTGGCGAGGGAGAGAGCATCGGGTTCAGCACCGGGCATTTCTATTCCATGACCACCCATGCGCGCGGCGCTATTTACCTCGAACCGCAAGCGCGGTCGCTGCTGGACATCGGTGCGCTGCACGGGCGCGCCATCAAGATTGACGAACGCGGCAAAGTGTTGAGCTACCGCATGACCAGTCAGTGCGCATCAGGTTCGGGGCAATTTCTGGAGAACATCTCCCGCTACCTCGGCATAGCCCAGGACGAGATCGGACCGCTGTCGAAACAGGCCGATAATCCGGAGACCGTGTCCAGCATCTGTGCGGTACTGGCCGAGACCGATGTGATCAACATGGTTTCACGCGGGATATCCGCGCCCAACATCCTCAAGGGTATACACATCTCGATGGCCGGCCGACTCGCCAAGCTGTTGCGTGTGGTGAAAGCCGACTCGGGTATCACTTTTCTGAGTGGCGGACTGGCACTGGACGAGGGTCTGCGTGACGCGCTGAACGAAGCGCTCGAGCAGCAGAAGCTGTCCCTCGAGGCGCGCAATCACGCCGAATCACCCTACGCGGGCGCCATTGGCGCGGCGTTGTGGGGTGCGTTTCGCCACGAAAAACTGGCGGCTGCGGGCGGTCTCGCCAAAGCCTCGTGAGGCAAGGCGAGCGATTCCCGGGAGGAACAAGCATGGCACTGATGATTACCGAAGACTGCACGGCATGCGATGCCTGCCTGCTGGAATGTCCCAACGAGGCCATTTCCGAAGGCGACCTGATCTACGTGATCGATCCACTGCTGTGCACCGAATGCGTGGGCCATTTCGACGAACCCCAATGCAAGCCGGTATGCGAGCCCGATTGCATCGTTCAGCACCCCGACTTCGTCGAGACGCCGGACGAACTGCAGGCCAAATACGACGACATGCACGGCTGACACGTCAGGGAGTACTGACATGGCGGACAAGTTGAGCCTGGATACCGAGGCGGTGGCGATCAAGCCGCTGGCCGCTGCCGATTTCGAAGCCGTTATCGCGTTGGACCAGCTGTTGTCGCATCACTCGCGACGCGGTTTCTTCGACAAGCGCTGGCAGGCCATGGCTCGCGATCCACAGGCTTTTGTCGCCCTGGGTGCGTACCAGGGAGAGGTCGTGTGCGGCTTCGCGCTGGGCCACGTGCTGCAAGGTGAATTCGGCGGTACCGCACCCGTCGTGGTGCTCGATGCACTGGGCGTTGCGCTCGACGAACAGGCGCAAGGTGTCGGCCATGCGCTGATCGGACGCCTTGTCGACACGGTTCGCGAACTGGGCGGCGGGGAACTCCGCACCCAGGTGGCCTGGGATCAGTCCGGCCTGGCGAGCTTTTTTGCGCGCTGTGGTTTCAGGCTTGCCCCGCGTCTGGTACTCGAACGCGCCACTGGCGAGGCAACATTCTAGAGGAACACGGTAATGAACCTTCAACGTGCACGCGTAGCGGGAAACCGAACGAACGGTGAGGCGGAATCGACACCCGTTGAAATCGACCACAGTTCCCCCACCGGCGATGACCACACGTTACTGGCCCGTGATGCCGTGCCTGTACGCACGCTGAGTCATAACGACTTCGATGCCATCCTTTCGATCGATACGCATGTCACACGCCGCAACCGTGCCGAGTATCTGCGGCGTAAGTTTTCCGAGGCACTGGACGAAGCCGGCATACGGGTATCGCTGGTAGCGGAAATCGACGGCCTGGCGGCCGGCTTCATCATGGCACGTGTCGACTATGGCGAATTCGGACGCACGGCGGCCACGGCCGTGATCGACACCATCGGCGTCGATCCGGCCTGGGAGCATGCTGGAGTCGGGCACGCATTGATGTCACAGCTGCTCGCCAACCTCGAAGCGTTGCGCGTCGACGATGTGCGCACCGAAGTGGATTGGCACTATTTTCGTTTGAACCGCTTTCTGGCTGACTGTGGCTTCACGCCTGCACAACGCGTGGCATTGTCGCTGACGCTCGCCCAGGACCAGTGTCCGTGAATCCGGCTTCGGTTTCCATTGCGCTGGCGGGCAGCGGTGGCGCCGGTGTGCTGACATCGGGCAACGCGCTGCTGGAAGCGGCCGCGCAAGCCGGCTGGTACGCCTACCTGTCACGCTCGGCCGGGCCGCAGATTCGGGGCGGCGAATCCGTGACGATGCTACGTATCTGCAACGACCCGGTAGAGTCGCCGGACGACACGTTCGAGATACTGATGGCGATCGACTGGCGAAATTTCGAACGCTTCGCCGCCGAAATTCCCCTGGCAGACAACGCGCTGGTGCTGGGCGATGCCGACACCGGTCCGCCACCCGGGTTTCTTACCGCTTTGCCCGTGCGCTACCACGAATTACCACTCAAGCGAACCGCCAGCGGCATTGCACAAGGGCGGCCGAACATGCTCGCGCTGGGGGTGCTGGCGGAACTGATCGGGATACCTCTGCAGACAATCACCGACATGTTGAATCGCTTGCTGCAGACTAAAGGTCAGGTTGCGCTGGATGCCGGGGTTAGCTGCGTAACCGCCGGTATGGAACTCGCGCAAAAAAAATTGCCTGCCGTGCAGCGGTTACCTGCACCGGCTCCCCGCTCACCGGGGGAGCGGCTGTTGATAACGGGTAACGAAGCGACGGGGCTTGGTGCCGTACGAGGCGGAGTACGGTTCGTTGCCGCCTATCCGATTACACCTGCAACCGAAATACTCGAGTGGCTGGCACCGAGTGTGGACAAGGCAGGGGGTACGCTAGTCCAGGCCGAGGACGAACTCGCGTCAATCAATCAAATCATTGGGGCATCGTTTGGAGGCACCCCCGCGTTGACAGCTACTTCAGGACCCGGCATGGCGCTGATGCTGGAATCGATCGGACTGGCAGTGGCCGCAGAGATTCCGATCGTCGTCGTCGATGTGATGCGCAACGGTCCTTCCACGGGCATTCCCACCAAGTCCGAACAAGCCGATCTCGGCATGGCGCTTTACGGGCTGCATGGCGATGCGCCGCACCTGGTGCTGGCGCCTACCTCGGTCGCTGATTGCCTGTTCACCACGCAGTGGGCGGTGCACCTTGCCGAAGCGCTGCAGGTACCGGCGATCGTGCTGTCCGATCAATCGTTGGGACAATCGCGCGCGGTTATCGAACGGCCGGCGGATCTGACCTTCATGGCGCGACGCGAAACGCCGGCCAGCGTCAGCGATGGTTACCAGCGCTACGCTTTGACCGCTTCGGGCGTATCGCCCATGGCGATTCCCGGCATGGCCGGCGGCCAGTACACCGCCGACGGATTGGAGCACAGTCCTGTCGGCACACCGTCAGGGAGTGCTGCCGACCACGCGGAACAACTGCACAAACGCCAGCAAAAACTCAGCGGGTTCAACTATGGCAGGCACTGGGCTGATATCGAGGGCAAGGGCGATACGGCGGTGATCACCTGGGGCTCGACAACAGGACCAGTACGCGAAGCGTTGGCCCGCCGAAAGGCGGCGGGACACACCACGCGCCTGATCGCTGTACGGCTGCTGGCACCCGCGCAACCGGCTTCTCTGGGCGATGCGCTCGCAGGCGTAGAGAGGGTGCTGATCGTGGAGCAGTGTCACGGCCAGCAGTTCTACCGCTATCTTCGCGCGCACTATGAGCTTCCCGGAGAGGTCAGGACGTTTTGCAAGCCCGGCCCACTGCCGATACGCCCGTGCGATGTGTTGACGCAAATCGAGGACTGGCTTTGAGCGTGGACACCGAAGGCACAACTGCGGCACTGGCCGCCCGGGACTACAAATCCTCGGTCAAGCCCGTCTGGTGCCCGGGCTGCGGCGATTTCAGTGTGTTGTCAGCTTTAACCAAGGCACTGGCGGAAATGCAGCTGCCGCCCGAGCAGGTGGCGGTTATCTCGGGTATCGGCTGCTCGTCACGAATCCCGGCCTACCTGAACACTTACGGTTTTCACGGCGTGCACGGGCGCGCGTTACCGCTGGGTGTAGGTCTCAAGGTAGCGCGGCCGGAGTTGACGGTGCTGGTCAGCGGCGGCGACGGCGACGGGTTCTCGATCGGTGGAAACCACTTTCTGCACGCCTGCCGGCGCAACGTCGACATCACCTATATCGTGATGGATAATCAGGTGTACGGCATGACCAAGGGCCAGGCGTCACCCACCACGGCGCCCGATTGGTCGCTCAGCAAACTGACGCCGGAAGGTCCGGGTATCAACCCGTTCTACCCGCTGGTCATCGCGCTAGCTTCCGGGGCCAATTTCATTGCGCGCGCATCTACCAGCGATCCCAACGGCACCGCGCGGATGCTGGTCGAGGCGATCCGCCACCCTGGATTTTCGTTCGTACAGATACTCAGCCCGTGCGTGACGTTCCAGCCCGAACAACGCGACTGGAAAAAGCTGGTGCGCCCGGCGCCGGTAGCGGCCACCTCGGATCCGGCCAAGGCCGCGCGCCGGCTGATGACAGACGACAACCTGTTTGTCGGCATTCTCTATCAAGGATCCCGTGAACCCTTCCAGCCACGCCTGGAGAACCGGCTGGAACATCCGACGGAACTCGAGGAACAATTCGCGGTATGAGCGCAGATCGAAGCAAGCCACCGGCAGGTGGCGCAGACTACACGGTTGACGAGTTGCTCGCGCACTCGCTGGCGATCGAAGCAGAGGCCGAGGAACGCTACACGATGCTCGCCGAGCAGATGGAAGTGCATAACAACGACGAAGTGGCAAAACTGTTCCGTCGGCTGGCCGAGATTGAGGGTAAGCATGTTGCCAAGGTGCAGGCTCTTTCCGGCGATACGCCGATCCCGCACATCGCACCGTGGGATCTGCGCTGGCAGGGGCAGTCCAGTCCCGAGGCGCCGGAGTTCGACGACCTGCACTATCTGATGACCCCGCACCATGCGCTGGAACTGGCGCTGCAGGGGGAATGTTATGCCGCGGAGTTTTTCGCGGACATCGCAGCGAGTGCCAGTGATGCAACGGTGCGACAGATGGCGGAAGAGCTGGCGCAGGAAGAACGCGAGCACGTGGCGCTGGTGGAGAAATGGCTGGCCCGTTACCCGAAGCCGGATCGCAACTGGGCAGACGATCAGGACCCGCCCGGTCAGGAATAGGTGCGCTTGTGAACGTCCTGCAGCCAAAAGACTGGATCGAACCCGTTGGCTACGTCAACGGTGTTCACGCACCCCCGGGCCGCCTGGTGTTCATTGCCGGTCAGGTCGGCTGGAACGCGCAACAGGAATTTCCCGGCGACGATCTGGTCGCGCAGTTCGAGCAGGCTTTGTGCAACGTGCTGGCGGTACTCGCCGAGGCCGGCGGCGAGCCGCGGCACATCTGCCGTATAACCGCCTATTGCTCGGACAAACCTGCGTATCTCGCCGCGCGCCCCGAACTTGGCCGCGTATGGCGGCGGTTGATGGGCCGGCACTATCCAGCGATGAGCATGATTTTCGTTGCTGCCCTGCTCGACGAACCAGGGAAAATTGAACTCGAGGCCACCGCCGTGGTTCCATAGGTGTGTGCGGGAACTGACGATAAAGTCTCCCCGATCGCCTTTTGTAACGGCGCAGTAGCTTGCGTGTATCATTGACACGGACTGATTGCTGAACAGGGGGCGGCCGTGGACATCACACACAGAGTCGAGCGACTGCTGGGTCAGATGTACGAAACGCCGCAGTATACGTCGCAAGGTGCCGTTCTGTTTGTCGACCTAGAGCAGCGCGAGACACGCAAAGCCTATCTACCCGCAAAGGTGTTGCGTACGTTTCTCGGTGGCCGAGGAGCAAACATGTTCCTGCTCTACAATCTGCTGCAGGAAGATCTCGATGCACTGGACCCGCAGATTCCCCTGATCTTCGGTGCCGGGGTGCTCACCAGCCTGGTGCCCGGTGCTCCGCGCGGCAACGTCACCAGTATCTCACCCGACAGCGACGCGTTTCTGGATTCGAATGCGGGCGACTATTTCCCTGGTTACCTGCGCCGTCACGGCTACGACCACCTGGTTCTGTACGGGTGCAGCAGCGACTGGACGCTGCTGCGGATAAGCGAGGAGGGCATGACGTTCCACGACGCCAATCCCTACGTGGGACTGGACAACATCGACGTCACCGAAGCCATAGAACGCGATTTCGACTGCGTCGAGCGTCGCAGCATGGCGATGGCGCGCATCACCAGCGCCGGTGAGAACCAGGTGTTGTGCAGCGGCATCATGGCAGGCCCCAAAGCCATCTGGTCGCGCGGCGGTTCGGGCGCCAAGATGGGATCGCTCAAACTCAAGGCCGTACTCATCCAGGGCGCGCCGCCGGAACCCGAGCACGGTGTCGATTACAAACGTTACAACAAAGGCATCGGTAAGAAGATTCTCGCCACCAGTGTCATCAAGCACGCTCTGAAAACGGTCGGCACACCGTTCCTGTACAAGCCGAGCCGGGTGCTCGGCGCCATGGGGACGAAGAACAACCAGGAGACGACTTGGTCGGAGACGCTCGATGCGGACAACATCGATCCCTACCGGCCCGGCATGGACGGCTGTTACAAGTGCCCCGTGCATTGCCGAGCGCGCAACGATATGACGCCCGAAGGCAAAGGCGGCTGGGGCGCGAAAGCGCTCGACGGACTGCGTGGCAACGCGAGCTATGGCAAGAAAGCAGCGGAGACTTCACAGACGCATGACAAAACCTATCGCGGCATCAACGGCGACGGCGTGTTCGACCGGTACGACAAGGGCGATGGGCCGGAATACGTCACGCTCGGAAAGTTCGGTCCCAATATCGGCATCGAGCGGGCGGAGCACGTGTTGCGGTTCAACAACATCCTCAACGATCTTGGCCTGGACTCGGCAAGCACCGGCAGTGCTATCGCCTGGGCAATGGAACTGTATCAGCGTGGCCTGATTACCGATGTCGATACCGGTGGACTGGCGCTTACCTGGGGCAACCAGCCGGTTATCGAGAAACTGCTGTTCATGACCGCGGCGCGCGAAGGCTTCGGCGACACGATTGCCGATTCGGCGCGTGCGGTGGATCGCGGCAAATATCCCGAGCAGGCGCTCGATTATCGAATGGCCGTGAAAGGGTTGTTTCAATCCGATCCGCATGACTCGCGCATCCTCAAGGCTTTTGCCCTCGGACTCGCCGTGGCGACCCGCGGCATGGATCATCTGCGCAACCGCGTAACGTTGGAAATCAACGCCCGCATCAACGACGATGCCGAATTCAAGACCTCGCTCTACGGCGGTGCGGTCGCCGCCGAGCCGAACAGCTACGACGGCAAGGAAATCGCGGTGCGGCGTTGTGAAAATATCTACGCTGTCGGCGACTCGGTAGGCATGTGCCGATTCAACACCAAGCTGTTCAATTCGCCCACGCTTCCCGATTACGCTGACTTCGCCGTACAGCTGGGCGATCTCACCGGGCTCGAGTTCTCGTCCGCGGAACTCGACGAAATAGGACGCAACATCACCGGCCTGGAGCGCATGATCAATTTCCGCCTCGGCCTGCGCGCGCGCGACGATACGCTGCCGAAGCGCTGGTTCGAGGAAGAGAACCCGACCGGTCCGTTTCGCGGCGAGCGCATCGACCGACAGGAATTCGAACGACTCAAAGCACGTTTCTACGAACTAACCGGGCTCAACAGCGAAGGTACGCCGGCGCTCGAATGGCACACCAGATTGTCGCGCACCGTGACCGGTTTCGCGCTCAACGTGGAACTGCCCGAGAGCATTCCAGGCGCACCCGAGGGTGCGGTTGTCATCGATGAGCCGGTGGCGAACGTGGTCGAACTACGCGAAGCGTTGCGCCGCAAGCTGCCGGAAACCGAGGAACATCTCGACGAGCAACTGTTCAATCTCGTGGTCAATGACGAGATGGTGCTCTCCGGAGAGGCCGATACTGCGTTGCATGATGGCGACCGGGTGGCGGTGGTGCCTATTATCGCCGGAGGCTGACTGGTGAGGTCTCGACCGTGATGAACCTGGCGGCGGCGCTGTTCGCGAACGCGCGGCAAAAGAAGTTCATCGATATTCCCGCCTTGCTCTACCACGACGAGAGTATTTCCTATGCGGCACTGGACCGTCTGAGTAACCAGGCAGCTAATCTGCTCGACAACCTTGATGTGCATTCGGGAGAGCGGGTGCTCATACTGCTGCGCGACACACCTGAGTTGATCGCGTTGTTTCTGGGAGCGGTGAAAGCCGGCGTGGTACCAGTCGTGCTCTCCACCCGCATCTCGCGGGAGGACGTCGGTCACGCGTTGGGCGACAGCGAGGCAGTGGCGATATTCGTCGAGGCCGATCTTGCCTCGTTGACCGAAGACGCGGGCGGGAGCGGCACGTCCGTGCACGAACGGAGCGAATTCGTCGCACGGCTGAACAGAGCCGATGAAACATTCGAACCAATATTGCGTGAACGCGACGATACCGCCTTCTGGGTGTGCTCTTCGGGCTCGACCAGCCGCCCGAAGAGCGTGGTACACACACACGGTGGCGTTACCGCTGCTAACGGCTTTCATCGGGAACAGTTACTATTACACGCCGGCACCCGGATTCACTGCACATCCAAGCTGTCGTTCGCGTATCCACTCAGCAACACGTTTCTCGGCGCCATGGACGTAGGCGCCAGCGTTGTTCTGTACCCGGACTGGCACGATCCCGAGTCGTTGCTGCAAACCATCGAGCACCATTCGCCCGAAGTCGTATTCAGTACGCCTACGCTTTACCGGCGCGTATTACACGCCGCAACAGACGGCAAACGCGATCTGCTCGGTAAAGTAAGGGCCTGGGTATCCGCAGGCGAACACCTCTCGGAGGGTGTCAACGATGCCTGGCGTGCCTTCACCGGCAACGACATTCTGGATTGTTACGGCACGTCGGAGACCTTGTTTCTGATTACCGCGACACCGCTTGACGCCCGCCGGCCGGACTCGGCGGGGCGTGCCGTACCAGGCGCCGAATTGCAGTTGCGCGGTCCCGGCGGTGATGCGCTGCCTCCTGGCAAAATCGGCGAGTTGTATGTGCGCCACCCGTTCCTCGCAAACGGGTATGCAAACAATCCCGAACTGACTGAACAACGTTTCAGTGGTGGCTGGTTCGCGACAGGCGATCTTTTTTTGTATGACACGGACGGTTTCTGGTATTTCCGGGGTCGTGAGGACAGCCGTATCAAGATTGCCGGGCAGTGGGTGCACCTGCAGGACGTCGAAAACGCGGTATCCGAGGATCGCAGCGTCAAAGAGGTTGCCGCGGTAAGTGCGCCAGACGAGGACGGTCTCTCGAGGATTGCTCTGTTCGTGGTGTGCGAGCCGGGCGCGCCGCAGACACAAGTAGCCGACAACGTTCACCAGCGATTGCTACAGTTGCCAACCCACAAACGTCCACGCTGGCTGCAGTTCGCAGACGCATTACCTCGCACCAACACCGGCAAGATCAAACGTCATGAACTGCGCCCTCTGGTCGCGATGCACGCAGATCAGGATTCGGTCAACTCGGCCGATTGACTGCGCATCACGTGTCGTGAACATCTTACCAATCGATCTTCTTACAAAGCCTTCTGGCGGAGGATAGCCCATGCGCAGACAACCGCCCGCGAAAAACGAACTCGAAGCGATCGAAACGGCGAGCTGTGATGAATTGACGGCTTTACAGACCGAGCGCATCAAATGGACGCTTGGCTATGCGTACGACAATGTTGCCGCCTATCGCGAGAAGTTCGAAAAAGCCGGTGTGCACCCCGACGATTTCCACCAATTGGCAGACCTCGCGAACTTTCCTTTCACCACCAAAGACGATTTGCGCGAAGCTTATCCCTTTGGCATGTTTGCCGTGCCTCGTGAGCAACTGGTGCGCATACACGCTTCCAGCGGCACCACGGGGAAGCCAACGGTGGTCGGCTACACCCGCGGGGACCTCGACACATGGACGGCACTGATAGCGCGCAGCCTTCGCGCAGCCGGCGCGCGTGCCGGCGATATTGTCCATAACGCGTTCGGCTACGGTTTATTCACCGGCGGCCTCGGTGTGCACTACGGTGCCGAAGCACTCGGCTGCACAACGGTCCCCGTCTCTGGTGGACTGACACAACGCCAGGTACAACTGATCGAGGATTTCGGCCCAGTCATCATCGCGGTGACACCGTCATACCTGCTGGCAATCGCCGATGAGTTCGATCGCCAGGGCCTCGATTCGCGCAAAACCTCGCTCAGAATCGGCTTCCACGGCGCGGAACCCTGGACCGAAGCCATGCGCGAACAAATCGAGGAGCGCTTCGATATCGACGCGCTGAACCACTATGGCCTGTCGGAAATTCAGGGACCCGGCGTGGCAACCGAATGCATAGAGACGAAAGACGGGCTGACGCTGTGGGAAGATCACTTCTACCCGGAAATCATCGATCCCGATACCGCTGCGATACTCCCGGACGAACAGATCGGCGAACTGGTGCTGACCACGCTGACCAAGGAAGGGTTGCCGATGATCCGTTATCGCACGCGCGATCTCACCAGATTGCTGCCACCGACAGCCCGCAGCATGCGCCGCATCGACCGCATTACCGGGCGCAGCGACGACATGCTGATCATCCACGGCGTCAATGTGTTCCCCACCACTATTGAGGCGCTGATTCTGGAGCACGACACACTGTCCCCCCACTACGTTCTGGAACGGCGCACCCGGAACCATCTGGATGAGCTGACCGTGGTGGTTGAGGCGTGCGCGGAGCTTTCGGCATCTGGAGAAGCAGCCATGGTAACAGCCGGCGATGCGTTGCAGCAGCACATAAAGGCCATGATCGGTATCAACACCATGGTCAAGGTAGTGCTCAAAGGTAGTGTGGAGCGCTCCGTTGGGAAGGCGAAGCGGGTCATCGACCTGCGTCAGTAGCTATGCCGACCCGGCATCCGGCCTATCAGATTGTGTCTAATTACAATCGGGCGAGAATGTCTCAATTCGAACCAATACTGGCAGTTGCA
>Ga0224508_10004114_pt1 | contig 11940 bp, 13 predicted proteins | sample SF_Jan12_sed_USG_4_FD_170157 | JGI IMG/M metagenome (GOLD analysis project Ga0224508, IMG submission 170157) | Sediment microbial communities from San Francisco Bay, California, United States - SF_Jan12_sed_USGS_21 | ecosystem: Environmental > Aquatic > Marine > Sediment | place: USA...
GCGTCCACAATGCGCCATACGTAATTTCCGTAGTCCGACGTCGCCCAAGAAGACGAAGCCGAAAAAAGAGGAATGTCCCCATCGGTTACTCAAAAAAGCTGTGCGCCCGCGGCGTGAATCCGGCCCATAAGTAATTCCCACGGTGGCGGGAGTTGGGTGCGGAGCGCAGACTTTTGTGGCGTTGGTTGGCGACCCGATCTGGACAACACGTACGAAGTCTGTACCGTCACTCATGAACGACACCAGCCGCGACATCGACAATCCCCTGATCCGAGCCCTTTGTGACCCTGACCGCTATCCGCACGACGTCGGGCCGGTGCGCATCATCGAGACGCATATCTCCTGGGTTCTTCTGACGGGTTCGTATGCCTACAAGATCAAGAAACCCGTGCACCTCCCCTTCGTGGATTTCTCTACCCTCCGGCGGCGGCTCGTTTACTGTGAGGAGGAGCTCCGGCTGAATCAACGACTCGCGCCGGACCTCTATATGGGCGTCGTCCCCATCGGGGGTTCGATCGAGAGCCCCGTGATCGGGGCTCAGCCCGCGATCGAGTACGCCGTCAAGCTCAGAGAGTTTCCGCCCGGCGCCCGTCTCGACGAACGTGTGAGGGCAGGCGAGGCGCCCGTCGAGGATATCCGGGAGCTCGCACAGACAATGGCTGATTTTCATACCTCGTTGCCGGCTTCCAGGTCTTTCGGTAACCCCGTCGAGATTACCCGGGCCGCCCTGGGCAACCTGAAGCAAACGGAGCATGTTCTGGAACAGTCCGTTCCTCGTGAAGAGCTGTCTCGCTTGCGCGAGTGGATCACCCGGAGTTGCGTGAAGCTCGAGCATGTCTTTGCGGAGCGTCAGCGCGCGGGGGCGATTCGCGAGGGCCACGGTGATCTACACCTGGAGAATCTCGTCTACTGGGACCGCCGGATCGTTCCCTTCGATGCCCTGGAGTTCGACCCGCGGCTGCGGTGGATCGACGTGATCGACGAAGTCGCGTTTCTCGTGATGGACCTGATGGCCCACGACGAAGCGGGTCTCGGCAACGAGTTCCTCAATCGTTATCTCGAGGTGACCGGTGACTACGCGGCACTGGAGGTTTTCAAGTTCTATCTCGTCCACCGCGCCCTGGTCAGAGCCAAGGTTGCCGCGATCAAGGGATCTCAGCAGAAGCGGTCAGAGGCGCGCGGCGCGGCGCGGGCGACGGCCGAACGGTATCTTCATTGTGCCGGCAGGCTCATCGGGCCGGCCGAGCCCCTGCTGGTGATCACGCACGGCCTCTCCGGCAGCGGCAAGACGACTGCAACGAGCCAACTGATTTCCCGCTTGCCCGCGATTCGCTGCCGCTCGGACCTGGAGCGCAAGCGCCTGCACGGGTTGGCACCCGAGGAGAGGAGCGGTTCGGGGCTCGGAGCGGGCCTTTATGCCACCGACTCCACCCGAACCACCTACGCCAGTCTGCGGCGTCATGCTGCCCTGGGTCTGAGGGCGGGTCTCAACGTGGTGGTCGATGCGACATTTCTGCGTCGCGCCGAGCGCGAGTCCTTCAACCGGCTGGCGGCAGAGGAGCGGGCACGGTTTGCGATCCTCGACTTCAGCGCGTCGGAGTCGGTGCTTCGCCAGCGAATCGAGCAACGGACCGCGCAGGGAGGCGACGCCTCGGAGGCAACGTCGGAGGTTCTGGCCCACCAGCTCGCCACGCAAGAGCCGTTCGACGCCGAAGAGCTCCCGTTCGTGGTGGCTGTCAATACCGATCAGGAGGTCGAGCTTGACGAGCTGGAACGCCAGCTCAACCTTTCGCGGCCTCCACGGCGCGCACGAGCTTCGCGACCGACCGGACGGCCATCTTCTCCATCACGCGCGCGCGATGAATCTCAACCGTTCTCTGACTCACCCCCAGATCCATCGCGATGACCTTGTTCGCCTGTCCCTGAACGACGCGTTCCATGACCTCCGTCTCCCGGGGGGTCAGCGTCGCCAGGCGTTCACGAATCGCCAGTGTCTGAAGGTTCTCGGTCCGCCGCTCCTTGTCCCAGGCCAGGGCCTGGTGCACTCGATCCAGGAGATCCTGGTCCCGGAACGGTTTCTCGATGAAGTCCAATGCGCCCGATTTCATCGCATCCACGGCCATGGGCACGTCGCCATGGCCGGTGATGAAGATCAGCGGGATGGGCGCGCCGCGCTCCTTGAGCGTCTCCTGCAGATCCAGGCCGCTCATGCCCGGCATGCGGATATCCGCGACGAGACAACCATGCTGCTCGGGATCATAGTTCTCGAGAAACGCCGCAGCGGAGCCGTAGGCGCGACCGCTCAGCCCGACAGCCTTCAACAGCAACGTCAACGAATCGCGAACCGCCTCATCATCGTCGACGACATAAACCAGTGGTTCGTTCCGGTCCATGCCTCAGGCCTCCTCCTCGATGGGTAATGAAAATCCGAAGATCGAGCCGCCCTCGGGGTTCGGCCGGTACTCGAGCTTACCGCCGTGGCCCTGAATGATCGTGCGGCTGACGGCGAGTCCGACCCCGAGCCCTTCCCGCTTGGTGGTCACGAAGGGATGAAAGATACTGCCGGCGAGCTGTGCGTCGACGCCATGGCCGTGGTCGACCACCACGACCCGGACACTCGCATTGTCGACCCTTCCCGTGCGGATGCGAATGCCCTCCTTCTTGTGGAGCCCGCCCCGCATGGAATCCACCGCATTCCGGGTCAGGTTGAGCAGCACCTGCTGGAGTTGAACCGCATCTCCCATGATGCGGGGCAGATCCGGCGCATACTCCGCCGTGACCGGGATGCCTTCCGCGCGCGCATCCGCCTGGATGAGATTCATGACCTTATCCACGACCTGGTTGATGTCCAGAAGATCCTTGCGCACCTCCTGCTTGCTCACGAAGCTTCGCAGGTTCTGGATGATCTGCCCGGCCCGCAGCGCCTGATCGGAGATCTTCCGACAGGTTTCCTCGAGCGCGTCCATGTCCACTTCCTCTTCAGCCATGAACCGTGCGCCGGCCTGAGCATAGGTTGTGATGGCGCTGAGCGGCTGATTGATCTCGTGGGCGAGGCCCGCGGCCATTTCGCCCATGAGGCTGAAGCGACTCACCTCGGACAGGCGGTCCTCGAGCTCCCGCCCCTCCTCCTCGGCCTTTTTCTGAGCGGAAAGATCGCGGATGATGCCGATGAACCGGCCATTCGCGTCGCCTACCGACAGGTGCATCGGGAAGGTGGATCCGTCCGCGCGGCGTCCCGTGACCTCGCGGCCGATTCCAATTACCTTTCGCTCGCCTGTCTTCAGGTAGTGGTCGATGTAGGTGCTATGACGGGAGCTGTCCGGTTCTGGCATGAGCAAGTTGATATTCGCACCGATGATCTCCTCGGCATTGTAGCCAAACAGGCGTTGTGCGGCCGGATTGAACTCGAGCACGGTGCCGTCATGATCGATGGCCACGATGCCGTCCGCGGCCGCGTCCAGGAGCGCCCTGTACTCGGCAAGCTCCGCCTGCACGTCCCCGTGGATCTCAGCCCTCGATTCCATAAGTAGTTCCCGAAAGGAATTAGGGAATTCGCACGATTATGGGCGTCCCGACCGGGTAGTACAAAGACAAGGGGCTTGTGAGGGGTGGAACGGGATGGCTGAATCCAGGCGAATATTGGTCATTGTGGACCCGACCAGCGAGGCGCAGCCGGCGCTGGAACGGGCGGTGTGGCTGGCGGAACGGCTGGGCGCCACGGTGGAGCTTTTCGTCTGTGACTACGATCAGCACCTGGCCGGTGGGCGTTTCTACGACGCCGGCTCCCTGGAGGCCGCGAGAAAGGCCGTGCTCGACGCGCACCTGCGGCGCCTGAAGGAGATCGCGGAATCGATCGAGGCGCGGGGCGTGGCGCTGTCCCTGGATGCGCGCTGGGATCACCCGCTGGACGAGGGCATCGTCCGCAAGGTCCGGGAGTTTGAGCCCTACCTGGTGGTGAAGGACACTCATTATCATCCGGCGATCAAGCGGGCCGTTTTCTCGAACACGGACTGGAATCTGATTCGGAGCTGTCCGGCGGCACTGCTGCTGGTCAAGCCTCGCGGCCTGGCGGACGTGCCGCGTGTGATGGCCGCCGTCGATCCGCTGCATGAGCACGATAAGCCCGCCGAGCTGGATCGCCTGATCCTCTCCCGAGCGGAGGAGCTGTGCTTCGCGGCGGAGGGAGAGCTGCATGTGTTCCATGCCTTCGACCCGGCGCCCGCCATCGCGGCGGCGACGTCCACGATGGTGACGCCTATTGCAGCACCCGTGAGTGAGCTGACCGAAGAGCTCGCTGAGCGACATCGCCGATCGTTCGACCGCCTGATGTCGGAAAGCGCTATCAAGGCGTTCAAACCGCATATCCACCAGGGGGCCCCTCAGAAACTCCTGGTCGCACTCGCACAGCAGCTCAATGTGGACTTCGTCGTGATGGGTGCCGTGTCTCGCCGCGGCTTGAAGCGCGCGTTCATCGGCAGTACGGCCGAGCGGGTCCTGGATCATCTGCCTTGCGATCTCTTGATCGTCCAGCCCGATGAATAAACCCCATTCGGAGAGGATGGAGAGTCCCCATGGCATTCAATAAGATACTCTTTGTCCCAACGACGGATAACCTGGATCTGCCGGGCGCACAGGCCCTGCTGGCGATGGCGGGGCCAGGCACGGAGGTCGATGTCTTCGAGCCGGTCTACAGCACGGATCTCCAGGACTACGCCGTCGTGGACGGTCAGACCTACGAGCGGGCAAGAGACGAGCTCGTTCAGAAGCGGCTCCAACGAGTCGCGGGATTGGCCGAAGCGCTCAAGGCCCGTGGGCTCGAGAGCTCGGTGACGGCGGCGTGGGATCACCCCGTGCACGAGGCCATCATCCGGCGGGCATTGAGCACGAAGGCGGATCTGGTCATCACCGAGCCCATCGAAGGCCGGGCGGGCGCTTTGTCGAATGCGGACTGGCGACTCGCGTCGCGTTGCCCGGTGCCGCTTCTACTCGTCAGGCGAGAGGGCGCGGGGGGATATGCGAAGATCGCGGCGGCGGTCGATCCCTTCCATACCCATGCGAAACCCGTGGAGCTCGACGAGAGCATCGTCCGCACGGCCAAAGAGGTCCAGGCGCTGACCCGCGGAGAGCTTCGGGTCGTGCACTGCTTCGCGCCGCTGACCGAAATCATGCCGAAAGACTGTAGTGAGTATCTGCCGCTCGATGTCGCCGAGGAGACGCTCGAGGCGCACAGGCGAGAGGTCCTGGAGGAGCTCGTCGAGGGCGCCGGCCTCCCGGCCGGTGCGGCGAAGCTCCTTAAAGGTGTACCGAATGCTGCGCTGCGGGCTCTGATCGAGGCGGGGGAAGTCGACCTTCTCGTCATGGGCGGTTTATCCCGCGGTCGATTACAGGACTTTGTCCTTGGCAACACTGCGGAGCACATTCTTTATCATACGGATGTCGACATCCTGCTGGTGAAGCCGCCCGGCTTCGAGACTACGGTCGCGGAGCAAAGGTCCGAGGACCTGTTGATCCGCCCGCTCTACTTCCCTTTCTAGCCAGCGGGCCCGGCGCGATCGACCGATGGATATCATCGCGACTCTCCACCACGATCACATCAACGTCGCGGAGGTCGCCAGGGTCGCGCGCGCAGAGCTGCGTCTCCTGGAAGCCGGCGAAGCGGCGGACTACGCGCTGCTGGAAGACATCATGTGCTATGTGACGGGCTACCCCGACACGCATCATCATCCCACCGAGGACATCGTCTTCGAGAGGCTCAAGGAACGGGCGCCGGATGCGGCCGGGGAAGTGGATGCGCTTCTGGCCGAGCACGAAGAGCTCATCGCCAGGGGGCGGCGTTTTCTCGACTCGATCCGATCCGTCGTGGGAGAGGCGTTCGTCCTCCGTGAGGACCTGCTGCGCCACGGCCACGACTATCTGTCGCTGCTCGAGCGTCACATGGACACCGAAGAGGGCCGGCTGTTTCCGCGAGCCACGAAGGCGCTGACTGACGAGGACTGGGCGTACCTCACCGAGCGAATCGAGCAGCGCCCGGACCCGCTCTTTGGACCCGCTCTCGATGAGGACTATCGGCGACTATGGCAGCGGATCCAGGCCCATCGCCGCGATGACGCCGATGAGCAGCCCCGGCACTCCGACCCTTAAGCGCAGCATCGGCACTTTCCTGCTGACCCTGTATGGTCTTGGCACCATTCTCGGCGCGGGAATCTATGTGCTGGTTGGCGAGGTGGCGCGCGCCGCCGGCCCCGCCGCACCCAGCGCTTTCCTGATGGCCTCCGTACTGGCCGGGGTGACGGCGTTCTCCTACGCAGAGCTTGCCTCGAGGTTGCCCAGGAGCGCCGGGGAGGCCGCCTATGTCGCCGCCGGCTTTCGCATGCCGAGCTTTGCGAGCGCCGTGGGCTGGGCCGTGATCGCCACCGGGATCGTGTCTGCGGCCACCATGGCTCGTGGGTTCGTGGGCTACCTCCAGGTCTTCTTGGGGCTTCCCGCCGCCGTGGTCATCGTCGCGTTCGTCGGCATCAGCGGTTGCCTGGCCGCCTGGGGGATAAAGCTGTCGCTGCTGGTGGCCGGTGCGGTCACCGTGCTCGAGGCGGCCGGCCTGGTGTTGGTATGCGTCGTGGCCCGCGACAGCCTGCAGACCTTCCCGCAGCTCTGGCCACGCCTTCTCCCGGGTGTCGACCTGACTTCCTGGCTGGGAGTGACCTCGGGGGCCTTCATCGCCTTTTATGCGTTCATCGGTTTCGAGGATATGGTCAACGTCGCCGAAGAGGTCAGGGAGCCCCGCAAGACGATGCCACGGGCCATCATCGCTGCCCTCGTCGTCTCGACGGCGTTGTATATGCTGGTTTCCACAGTTGCGGTATTGGCCCTGCCCCTGGAGTCATTGACCGAGAGCGCGGCGCCGCTCGCCGCGATCGTAGAATCCCGGGGCTTCCCGCCCTGGATCATGGGCTTGATCGGTATGCTTGCGGTGTTCAACGGTGCGCTCGTGCAGCTCATCATGGCGAGTCGCGTGTTGTACGGCCTTGGGAGTCAGGGACTTGCGTCGCCCATTCTGGCCCGGGTCCACCCGAAAACGCGAACGCCACTCATCTCGACGGCGCTGGTCACCGTCTTGATCCTGACGTTCGCCCTGGGCTTCTCGCTCGAGCGGTTGGCGCGCCTTACGAGTTTGGTTGCGCTGATCATCTTTGTGATGGTGAATGCCTCGCTTTGGAGACTGAAGACAGATGAGCGTGAGCGAGCGGCTTTCTCCGTTCCGAAGGTCATCCCCGTGCTCGGTGTAATCTTGTGCGCCGGGATGATTTTTTACCAGAGTGTCGAATGGCTGTACGGGATACTCGGATGAGAAAAGGCGGCGGGGGTGAGTAGCGCGCTCGCGGCACTGTACTTCGCGGGTGGGCTCGTGCTGCTCTATCTGGGCGGCGAGAGCCTCGTGAGCGGTGCCGCGGCTGTCGGGCGCCGAATCGGCATGACGCCGCTCGTCGCGGGGCTGACTATTGTGGCGTTCGCGACGAGCGCGCCCGAGCTCGCGGTCTGTTTGCAGGCGGCGATCGACGGCGAACATGGCCTGGCGTTGGGTAACGTCGTCGGCTCCAATATCTGCAATCTTGCGCTGGTGCTCGGTCTCACTTCCCTGGCGCGGCCTTCGGAGCTGGGAGCGCGGTTCCTTCGCCGGGACGTGCCCATCATGATCGCCAGCACGGTCCTGGTGCTGATCATGCTGATGGACGGGGAGCTGTCCCGGACGGAGGGCGGTGTCCTGATAGCGGGGATCGTGGCGTACCTCATATTGGAGGTCCGGCGGGCGAGAGAGCGGCGCGGGCGGGCGCTGGGCGTGCTCGCGGAAGAACCGGGGAAACCCCCGCAGGCTTTCCTCTTGAGCAGCCTGCTGCTGGCGGGGGGGCTCGCCCTGCTCGTCTGGGGCGGGGACCTACTGGTGACCGGCGGCGTGGTGATTGCCTCTCGCCTCGGGGTTCCCGCGGCCGTGGTCGGCCTGTCGGTTGCGGCGCTCGGCACGAGCCTGCCGGAGCTCGCGACGTCCATCGTGGCCGCGAGGCGCGGCTATGGCGATATGGCCGTCGGGAATCTGGTCGGCTCGTGTATCTTCAATCTGTTGTCCATTCTCGGAATCACGTCCTTCGTCATCCCGCTCTCGCGGGATGCGGTGACGAATATCGATCTGGGGGTCATGTTTGCGGTTACATTACTCGTCTATCCCTTGATGCGGATCGGTAAGCGTATCGAACGCTGGGAAGGTAGCCTGCTCGTCCTGATTTACGTGGGCTACATATCCTGGTTGATTGGCGGGAGTGCGAGCAGGATTGCCGTCGGGTAGATTGGTTCCGCACTGCAGCTAATAGAAGCCAAAGACAATGGAAGCGTTGAACAACCTGGCCCTTATCTGGGCGGCCGTCTACGTTGCCGTGGTTGCGGCGCGCAAGACGCGCCTCACGCCAGTGCTCTACTTCCTCTTCCTCGGGTTTGTCATGGTCAACGTGGGCCTCCTGCCCCAAGACAGTCACCCGTTCGTTCGAGGCTTCGCCGAGCTGGGCATCATCGTCATCATGTTTACCCTCGGCTTCGAAGAGTCCACGAGTAACTTTCTTCAGAGCATCAAGAAGAGCTGGGGTATCGCTTTCTTCGGGGCAGTGGCGCCGTTCATCGTGGCCTACTCCGTTGCCGAGTTCTACTGGCAGGATACGAACCTGGCGCTCATGTGTGGTCTTGCAATGACGGCGACGGCTGTGTCGCTGACGATGGTTTCGTTGCGCAGTGAAGGCCTTCAGGCGACACCCGCCGCCACCCGGATCATGACATCCGCGGTGATCGATGATATCGCCTCGCTGGCGCTGGTTGCGATCCTGGTGCCACTGGCCTCGGGTGAAACCATCACCGGTTTCGATGAGATCGCGATGATCATCGGGAAGGTGGTGATCTTCTTCGTGCTGGTCTGGGTCGCGGCGGCGTGGCTCTTGCCCCACGAGCTGAACGGCTGGATCAAGCGTGTTCCACTCATAGGTCAATTCGGCGCGAGGCACTTTTTATCCTTCGAGGGCGGACATTACGCCACGCTGGCGGTTTTGATCATGGCGCTCCTTGCCGGCCTGCTGGCGCACCACTTCGGTTTCCATCCAGCCGTCGGCGCTTACATGGCCGGGCTGATTCTGCGCGAGGAATATTTCGAGCGGCGTGGCGACATCGACTCCTACCAGGATACGCGGAGGATCCTGGACAGCGTCGCGTATTCCTGGATCGGACCGGTCTTCTTCGTCCAACTGGGTACACAGCTCGTATTCGACTGGGACATCATCGTCTCGATCATTCCCCAAACGCTTACACTGCTGATCGGGTTATTCATCGCGCAAGTGGCATCCGCGTCGCTGGCGGCCCGTTATACGAGCGGTATGGACTGGCCGGGCAGCCTGCTGATTGGTTTTGGTATGCTGGGCCGCGCGGAGCTTGCGTTCGTCGTACTGGACATCGCCTACACGCAGAACCGGATCATTCATACCGAGGCGTTCTACACGCTCATGTTCACGGCGTTCTGGCTCAATGTCTCGGTTCCCTTGACCATCAAGTTCTGGAGGTCGCGCTACGACCGTGGGATGGCGGAGCAATAGGTAATTCTACGGACGGGTCTCGGTACCAATACGAATGCAGCCTGGCTCGTCACCTTCGCTACCCTCTGGTTGTCCAATCAGGGGAGGTGGGTAATGTTTGCGCCCATTGAAAGATCGTCGATACTGGCCTCGGCCCTCGCGTTACTCGTTGGCTACTCCGCCGATGTCCTGTCCCAGGCCCCCCCGGAGCGAATCCTCAATGCATCCCCCTACGCAATCGCGGCGGATGAGGCGCTGAGCGAGTTCGTTCGAGTCACGGCCGAAGCAGCGGTCGAGGAGCATTGCGCAAGTTGTCACGGCGGTGACCTGACAGGCGGCCCCGGAGTGCCGAACCTCGTGGATTACGACTGGTTGTGGGGTATCACGGGTCAGGAGACAAACGACGTCTATCCCGTCATGGCGATTCAACAGACGCTACTCTACGGCGTCCGCAATCGTGACTGTCCCGAAGATCAGATGAGTTACGGCGCCTGCTCCGACACGCGTTACTCAGAGATGCCCGGTTACGGCGAACTGGGGTTCCCCGAGCAGCAGCTCAATGATCTCACTGAATGGGTCGTGGATCTGAGCGGCGGCGAGGCGGACGCCGCTGCCGTGGAACGGGCACAGGCAAGCGCTTCAATCTGTGCCGAGTGTCACGGCGAAGACAGTTACGGCTACGTGCCCTACGGCGGGCCCAGCCTGCGGGATGATATCTGGCTGTACGGCGGTGACAGGGACACGATCCGCGACGTGATTGCCAGCGGCCGGCTCGGCGTGTGCCCGCCCTGGGGAGAGACACTCGACGCAGCGACGATCAAGGCGCTTGCCGTCTATATCTGGAACACGTCGCTCGGCCTGTAGCGTGTAACGCAGTCGGGAGGCAGGCCTGGGGCGGAAGCCGCGAGAGCGGGTTTGGCTATGCGCCAAACCCAGCCAGCTCACCACTTCTCCCTGTGCGGGCGTGCGTCTACCTCGAACGACCAGCACGACGCCGGTTGCGTGGTGAGGTGGTGAGCCAGGCCGGCGATGTCATTGGGGTCCAGCTTCTCACCGCTGGTCACACCCGGTTGACCGATGCCCCCATCGATGATGATCAGAGCGACGTGAATTCCCTGGGGCCAGAGATGTTTTGCCATCGACTGCGCCAGTGCGCGTTGCGCGGCCTTCGCTGACGCGAAACCGGCGGTCTTTGGCACACCGCGCAGAGACGCGGTGGCGCCGACGAATATGATATTCCCCGAGCCTTTATGCTTCATGCCTGGGATCACCCGTTGTGAAGCCACGAGCCCGCCGAGCGCATTGACACGCCAGCCTCGTTCGAACTCCTCCGGCGTTATTTCCTCCACCGTCATCCAGCTGCCGCCACCCGCGTTGTAGATCAACACGTCCACGGCTCCGAGCTCCTGCTCGATCCGCGCGAAGGCCTCGGTGATGGAAGCCGGGTCCGACGCATCGCACGCATACGCTCGGGCACCCTCGATCTCAGCGGCGAGCGCGCTCGAGAAACCCGTGGAACGGGACAGCAATGCAATCGCGTAGCCGGCCTCGGCAAATCGCCTGGCGAACGCAGCGCCATTGCCGGGGCCGGCGCCGACGATGGCGCAAACGGGCTGCGTCATGAGGGTTCTCCTGATGCGTGTTGGGGACCCAGTTTCAATATACCTTTTTGTGACTCCCGGCGGGATTTGGCCGATGGGCTGGTGTAACTTGTTGATTGTCGTAGCGAAGCGGGCCGACGCTGGACAGGAGGGCGAGATGGACACTTACGAGAAAGTTGGCTACACGTGCCTGGGCCTGGTCGCCGTTCTGTATTTTCTCGCCATGCTCGGCGGCATGATTGCCCTGTTTCCGTTCGGGTTGCTGGGGTTCATCGTGCTCTTCGGTTTCGGGGCGCTGTTCATGAAAGTCTTGAAGGAGCGAATCAAGAGTCCCGAGGACCGCTATTACTCTGACAACATCGAGAGGTAGCCTGAGATGAAGATGACGACTCAGGACAGGTTCGAGGATTACCAGATCATGGAAACTCTGGGACTCGTGCGGGGTAATACGATTCGCGCACGCCATCTGGGCAAAGACATCCTGGCGGCACTGCGCAATATCGTCGGCGGCGAGATCAACGAGTACACCAAAATGCTCGCCGAGGCGCGAGAGCAATCCATAGATCGAATGCTTGCGGAGGCGAGTGATCTGGGCGCGGACGGAATCGTTTGCCTGCGGTTCGTGACGTCACCGGTGATGCAGGGTGCGGCCGAGCTCCTGGTGTATGGAACGGCGGTGAGGCTGCAGCGCAAGGCCGGTCCCTGATTCGCGCATGACCGTCGAGCGCGGTCCTACTGTC
>Ga0224508_10004115_pt1 | contig 11938 bp, 10 predicted proteins | sample SF_Jan12_sed_USG_4_FD_170157 | JGI IMG/M metagenome (GOLD analysis project Ga0224508, IMG submission 170157) | Sediment microbial communities from San Francisco Bay, California, United States - SF_Jan12_sed_USGS_21 | ecosystem: Environmental > Aquatic > Marine > Sediment | place: USA...
AGCACCAATATCCGCATTCCTGGCGGTCGAAAAAGCCGGTCATCTTCCGCAACACGCCGCAATGGTTCGTCCATATGGACGACGACCTTGACGGCGAAGGCGACACCTTGCGGACCCGCGCCCTGAAAGCCATCGACGACACCCGCTTCGTACCGGCCGCCGGCCAGAAGCGCCTGCGCGGCATGATCGAAAACCGCCCCGACTGGGTGCTGTCGCGCCAGCGCGCCTGGGGCGTGCCGATCGTCGCCTTCGTCCACCATGAGACCGGCGAGCTGCTCAACGACGAGGCGGTCAATGCCCGTATCGGCGAGGCCTTTCGCGCCGAGGGCGCCGACGCCTGGTTCGCCGACGGCGCCAAGGAGCGCTTCCTGGGCAACGATCACAATGCCGACGAGTGGGAGAAGGTCGACGACATCCTCGACGTCTGGTTCGATTCCGGCTCCACCCACGCCTTCTGCCTGGAGCAGCGGACGGACCTGAAATGGCCGGCCGACCTTTATCTGGAAGGCTCCGACCAGCATCGCGGCTGGTTCCATTCCTCGCTGCTGGAAAGCTGCGGCACGCGCGCCCGCGCGCCCTATGACGCCGTGCTCACCCACGGATTCGTCATGGCCGAGGACGGCCGCAAAATGTCGAAATCGCTGGGCAATCAGATCTTTCCGCAGGATATCATCAAGCAGTCGGGCGCCGACATTCTGCGGCTCTGGGTCGTGTCATCGGATTATATGGAAGATCTGCGCATCGGCCCGGAAATCCTGAAAACCAATATCGACGCCTACCGCAAGCTCAGGAATACCATCCGCTGGATGCTTGGCTCGCTTGCTCATCACCGGACCGAGGACGATGTCCCGCCCGCCGACATGCCGGAACTGGAACGGCTGATACTGTCGGAGCTGGCGCGGCTCGACGGCGTCATCCACAAGGCTTATGGCGAGTTTGACTACAAGCGCATTTTCTCCGCTCTGTTCAATTTCATGACCGTCGATCTATCGGCATTCTATTTCGACATGCGCAAGGACGCGCTGTATTGCGATCCGGCCTCCTCGATGACCCGCAAGGCGGCGCTGACCGTCATCGACCTTCTGTTCAACGTGCTGGTGAAATGGCTGGCGCCAATGCTGCCCTTCACCTGCGAGGAAGCCTGGATGCAACGCTACAGCGAGGGGGCCTGCGTCCATCTTGAGCTTTTCCCCGACGTGCCGGGCGAATGGCGCGATACGGCGCTGGAGGCCAAGTGGAAACAGATCCGCCAGGTCCGCTCTGTCATCACCGGCGCGCTGGAGATCGAGCGCCGCGAAAAGCGTATCGGCTCCTCGCTGGAGGCCGCGCCGCGGGTTTTCATCGCCGACGAGGCGTTGCATCAGCTCATGCGAGGCGTCGATCTGGCCGAGATCGCCATCACCAGCCAGGCCGAACTTGTCAGCGGCGAGGGGCCGGCCAATGCCTTCCGGCTGGCCGAAGTGACCGGCGTTGCCGTCGTTCCGGGCAAGGCCACAGGCACCAAATGCGCCCGCTCCTGGAAGATATTGCCTGAGGTTGGCTCCGATCCTGATTATCCCGACATCTCGCCGCGCGACGCCGCCGCCATGCGCGAATTCGAAGCCGCCCGCCAGGCGGCGGAGTAATCGCCATGATTGTCAGTCCGCGCTGGTGGGGTCTGGCCGCCGCTCTGGCCGGATTGGGAATAGACCAGGCGCACAAGGCATGGATGCTCGGCCCCTTTGCCATCGAAGAGAAAGGCCGGGTGCCCGTCACGCCGTTTTTCGATCTCGTGATGGTCTGGAATCGCGGCGTCAGCTATGGCCTGTTCACCCAGTACGGTGATGCCGGACGCTTGTTCCTGATCGCGCTCGGCCTGGCCGGCACGGCGCTGTTTTCCTGGTGGATGTGGAAATCAGAACGGCTTCTGCCGGCGCTCTCGCTTGGCCTGATCGCCGGCGGCGCCCTGGCAAATGTCATCGACAGGATCATTTTTGGTGCTGTCGCCGATTTCTTCCTGTTCCATGCCGGCGCGTTCGAATGGTATGTTTTCAACCTGGCCGATGTCTGGATCGTCGCCGGCGTGGTTGGCATGGTGATCGCCTGGCTCACCGAACCTTCGGCCGGCAGTGAAAGCGGCGAAAAGCGCCCTGAAAATGCCACGGAGTAATAGCATAGGTGGAACATGGGGAGTTATGGCGAAGGTGGTTCGCGCCAGCCAAATTGCATGCTATAAGCCGCGCGACCTCCCGCACGGGGTAACAGGACAATGCTTTCAATGATTGATCGACGGCTGACCGTCGCCACCTTGATTGCCGCTCTGCCGGCGCTCGGCGGCTGCATTTCAGCGACGACCTATGGCACGGGTCAGGCGCCGGAATTGGCCGTGTTCTCTGAAATGACCGGTGGTCTCGCCGGCGGCAACAAGAACAAGGAACCGATCAATTATCAACCGCGCGCGCCTCTGGTCGTGCCGCCCGACGGCCAGCTGCAACAGCCCATTGAAACCGCCAGCGCCGAAGGCGGCCCCTGGCCGTCCACCGCCACTGCGGATGATGCCGTCGGCGGTCGTGGCGGGGATCCCGATAATGAAGTCATTCGCGACGACATCACGCCGGAATACGAACGCCGGCTGCGGCCGCTTGCCGGTCTGATGCCGGCTGCGTCTGATGGTCCCGAAGCCGCCGGCGGCGATACCAAAGATCGCATCGATCGCAAATACGAGACGCTCAAGAGTCCAGGCCAGAACAAGCAATTCAGGGCCGACCTTGCCGAGGCCAAAGGCCTCAACACGACCAAGCGGCGCTTTCTGACCGACCCGCCGGAAGGCTATAGAACACCAGCGGAATCCGCGCCGACGGAGTTTGATGAGATCAAAAAGAAGGGCGAAAAGAAAAACTTCTTCGCCCGTCTCTGGCCGTTCTGATCTGCTGAATTCGCGCCCAAGTCTGGCCGCCCGCACTTCCCCGGCCGCGACCGATCCGGCAAACTGCGCCGAATCGCTGATTATTTCTGACAGGATTAATGGCGTGGGCGTACGCGCGCTTCCCGATCGGATCATCAACCAGATCGCCGCCGGCGAGGTCGTCGAGCGGCCTGCCAGCGTCGTCAAGGAACTGGTGGAAAACGCCGTTGATGCCGGCGCCACCCGCATCGACATCGTCACCGCGTCCGGCGGCAAGAGCCTGATCCGCGTCACCGATGACGGCGCCGGCATGGGGCCGGACGATCTGGCGCTTGCCGTCGATCGCCATTGCACCTCGAAACTCCCCGATGATGATCTGAACGCCATCGCCAGTCTCGGCTTTCGCGGTGAGGCACTGGCCTCCATCGGTGCCGTTTCGCGCCTGGTGCTGACCTCGCGCACAGCCGGCGAACCGCATGCCTGGACGATCGCCGTCGATGGCGGCCGCAAAAGCGACGTCGCGCCGGCCAGCCTCAATGCCGGCACGCAGATTGAGGTTTGCGACCTTTTCTTCGCGACGCCGGCGCGCTTGAAGTTCCTGCGCTCCGACCGGGCCGAGGCCAATGCCGTCACCGACAATTTCAAACGCCTGGCGCTTGCCAATCCCGGTGTCCGCTTCACTCTTGCCGGGCCGGACCGCAAGACCCTTGATCTGCCGGCGGCTGGCGGCGACGAGCCGCTGCTGGAGCGGCTTGTCCAGATCCTCGGCGGCGACTTTCGCGATAACGCCATGCCGGTCGGCATTGAACGCGAGGGCGTGTGTGTCACCGGCTTCGCCGGCCTGCCGACCTTCAACCGCGCCAATTCCCTGCAGCAATATCTGATCGTCAATGGCCGCCCGCTGCGCGACCGCCTGCTGATCGGCGCCTTGCGCGCCGCCTATGCCGATGTGCTTGCCCGTGATCGCTATCCGGTGGCCGCGCTGATGATCGCCGTCGATCCGGGAGAGGTCGACGTCAATGTCCACCCGGCCAAGGCCGAAGTGCGGTTCCGCGATGCTGGCCTGATCCGGGCGCTGGTGATCCGCGGCATTCATCAGGCGCTGGAAAGCCATGGCGTCCGTGCCGCGTCGACCGGCGGTGCGGCAACTTTCGCCGCGTTCCGTCCGGCCGCAATGCCGCCCCGCACGGCCGGTATTGCTGCCGGTTCTGCCGCCGGTGATTTTGCCGGCTGGGCGGCACCGCCGGACGGGTATCCGGCCACCGGTTTCGCGGAAGGCTCGCAGGCCGCTTTCCAAAGCGTCGACCGGCCCTCCGCCGATCTGCGCCAGCAAGAACCGTCCGACGACGCGGCCGAGGCCCTGCCGCTCGGCGCCGCGCGGGCGCAAATCCACGAAAACTACATCGTCGCCCAAACCGATGACGGCCTGGTCATTATCGACCAGCACGCGGCCCATGAGCGGATCGTCTATGAACGGCTGAAAGCCGCCGGCGAGGGCAAGTCCGTCGCCCGTCAGATGCTGCTGATCCCCGAAATCGTCGATCTGCCGGCCGAGGATGCCGCCCGCATTCTGGCCCGCGCCGAGGAACTGGCCGGGATCGGTCTCATCGTCGATGCCTTCGGGCCGGGCGCGATCGCCGTTACAGAAACACCGGCGCTGCTTGGCGAGATCGATGCCGCCGCTTTGTTGCGTGACATTGCCGATGATCTTGCCGAATGGGACGAGACGACGCGGCTTGCCGAACGGCTCGATCATGTCGCCGCGACGATGGCCTGTTACGGCTCGGTCCGCTCCGGCCGGCGGCTGCGGCCACAAGAGATGGACGCGCTGTTGCGCCAGATGGAAACGACGCCGCAGTCCGGCCAGTGCAACCATGGCCGACCGACCTATGTGGAGCTGAAGCTGGCCGACATTGAACGCCTGTTCGGCCGGCGATGAAAGTTTAGACCATGATCGATTTTGAGAATTGGATTATCGACGCGTTGAAATCGCACGGTGGTCGGGCAAGCCTTATCGCGGTTGCAAAACATATTTGGGACAATCACGAGCGTGAACTCAGATCTTCAGGGGATCTGTTTTACACATGGCAATATCGAATTCGTTGGGAAGCCACAAAACTGCGGAAACGCGGAATTATGAAATCGGCCGACGAAGTTGAACAAAAAGCTTGGGAATTAAACTAGCTCAGCCGGCCCTGGCAAAAACCAGCTGCGTGTCGCCGGCCTGGCGGCGGTCAAGGATGGTGAAGCCATCCGGCAAGTCGATCCGGGTGTCCGCCCGTTCCTCCAGAACCGCAAGACCGCGAGGGGCGATCCAGCCGCCGGCCAAAGCGCTCGCCAGTGCCTGTTCGCCCAGTCCCTTGCCGTAGGGCGGATCGCAGAAGACCAGGTCGAATGCTGCAATCGTGCCGGCCGCTCCGAGCTTCGTCGCATCGCGCCGGAAGATTTTCGTCACGCCGGTGAGACCAAGCGCATCGACATTCTCGCGGATCAGGCCGCGCCCTTGCGTCCCGGTCTCGATCATCACCGCATAGGCCGCGCCGCGCGACAGCGCCTCAAGGGCGAGCGCGCCGGTGCCGGCGAAAAGGTCGAGCACCCGTGTTTCCGGTGCTGGCAGATCAAAACGGTGGGAAAGAATATTGAAAAGACTCTCGCGCAACCGGTCGCTGGTCGGGCGGATTGCCTGCGACCGCGGACCGACCAGCGCCCGGCCCTTAAACCGGCCGCCGACGACGCGCATGACCGCGTTTTGCCCCTGGCTTGCCGGTTGGCTTATTGGCAAGCGCGCGCTTGCCTGCCGTGCGCTTGGCGGCTTGCTGTTTACCCGATGGTTGCTTGGCCGATGGCGCCGCCGGCTTCGGCGGCCGCGCGGGCGTGTCGAAATCGGCGCCCGCCGCCTCGCTCAGCTTGCGGCCGAGTTGGTCGCGCAGCACGCGGCTCTTGACCTCTTCCACGGCGCCGGCTGTCAGGTCGCCAAGCTGAAACGGCCCGTAGGAGACGCGGATCAGGCGCGTCACCGTCAGGCCGAGATATTCCAGGATTTTCTTGACTTCCCGGTTCTTGCCCTCGCGCAGCCCCATGGTCAGCCAGCTATTGGCGCCCTGTTCGCGGTCGAGAGCAGCTTCCACGGCGCCATAGATCATGCCCTCCACCGTTACGCCCCTGGCGAGCCTGTCGAGATCGGCCTGCTTTACCCGGCCATGGACGCGCACCCGGTAACGCCGCAGCCAGCCGGTTGACGGCAATTCCAGGACGCGGGCAAGGCCGCCGTCATTGGTCAAAAGCAGAAGACCTTCGGTGTTGATGTCGAGCCGGCCGACCGTCACCACCCTTGGCAGATCGGCCGGCAGGGCGGAAAAGATCGTCGCCCGGCCTTCCGGATCGCGGTTCGAGGTCACCAGGCCTTTTGGTTTGTTGAAGAGCCACAGCCGTGTCCGCTCCCGCGCCGCCAGCGGCGCGCCGTCGATCGTCACGGCATCGGCAGGCGTCACGGTGAAGGCTGGCGAGGCAAGCACGGCGCCATTGACCGCCACGCGGCCCTCGCCGATCAGCTTTTCAGCTTCGCGGCGCGAACACACGCCGGCCCGCGCGATCACCTTGGCGATCCGTTCGGCTTTCACCTGATCTTGCGTTTTTGCCGCCGCGCGGTCACTCATGCCGTTTCCTTATCAAAGCGGGTGAATTGAAGCGAGATGATCGTCAAATCCCCCGGCGCCTCCGGCTTCATGGATGCGGCGCTGGCGCAAGCGCAGGCTGCCGGCAAGCGCGGCGAAGTGCCGGTTGGCGCCGTGATCGTTCATGACGGCACAATCCTGGCCGCCGCCGGCAACCGAACGCGCTCTGATCGCGACGTCACCGGTCATGCCGAGATCCTCGCCATTCGCCTCGCCGCCGAAAGGCTTGCTACCGAGCGACTGAGCGATTGCGATCTTTACGTCACGCTGGAGCCGTGCGCCATGTGCGCCGCCGCAATCTCCTTTGCCCGCATCCGGCGGCTTTACTATGGCGCCGCCGATCCCAAGGGCGGCGCGGTGGAGCACGGTGTCCGCTTCTTTCACGCCAAGACCTGCCACCATGCCCCGGAAGTCTATTCCGGCATCGGCGATGCGGCGGCGTCAGATCTGTTGAAGGCGTTTTTCCAGGATAGGCGTTAGGGCGACCTAGCCGACAACGGCGAGGGTGTGGGCCTCGGCGAACGGCGAATTGACCGCATGGTCGATGCGCTGTTTCAATTCGTCCTTCAGGCCCTCATTGAGCTCAAGGATTTCCGCTGTTCTGAAGAAATCGAGGACGAAGAAACCATTGATATCCGGCCGGACGAGGATGTCCGGCTGATGCCATTTCAGCTTTTCCGCCGTGATCGCTTGCATGGAAATCTGCGCCGCGCCGATAACGGTTTCCAACAGCCCGGGAGGATCATCCGGCTCGCCGATCGGGCCGCCGGCGACATCGCAGGCAATGACCAGATCGGCTTCTGCGATGTGGTCGAAGGGCAGGGGATTGAAAGCACCGCCGTCGATCTGCATGCGCCCGTCAATCGGCGCCGGCTTGAAAACCGACGGAATGGCGATCGAGCCGGCGATCGCCGGCTTGAGCGGACCCTGCTCGGTAATCGTTTCGGACCAGCCGTAGAAATCGCAGGAAATGACCTTCAGCCTGATCTGCAACTCTTCGAATGTTTCAGGAAACCGCTCTGACCCGGGAACGAACTGGTCGATGATCAGCTCCGGGTCGAACTGTGCCGATAACAACCGGCCCCTGAGGACATCGGTGATGCCGAGCGGTCGTGCCCGCCACAGCCGCGTCAGCACCTCGCGTTTTTGCGAATAGAAGGCGACGGCCTGCTCGCGCATTTCGCGGCCCGATATGCCCGAGGCGTAACCGGCTCCGATGATCGCGCCGATCGACGTGCCGGCAATCACCGCTGGTTTCAGGCCGAGCTCGTCGAAGACTTCGCAAACGAGGATATGGGCCATGCCGCGCGCACCACCGCCACCAAGCGCCAATCCGATCTGCATGTCCGACGCCATAAATTACTCCACAATAAACACTTGCAACAAACCACAGATGGTCACCAACAAGGGCGATTTGAAGGAGTTTTTAGCGAAAAAGGATTAACATCACGCGACTTTAGGACGCGGCCTGTTGTGCGAAGGCCCAGGCGGTTTCGGCAAGCGGGCGCACTTCGCCTTCCATCAGCCGGGCATTTTCATTGGCGGCGCTGCCGGCCCGCGCCCGCGCCACGATGCCGGCCAGAATTGCCGCCATGCGGAAGAAATTATAGGCGAAATAGGCCGGCAGATGCGGCATCACCGAAAAACCGGTCCGCTTTTCGTAGGCCGCAATATAGGCGTCCAGTGCCGGGATGCCGAGCGCCGCCAGGTCATGGCCGATAAGCGATCCGGTGCCGGCGCCGGTCTTCGAGGTTGGCATGTGCCATTGCATCAGGTGATAGGTGAAATCGGCGAGCGGATCGCCGAGTGTCGACAATTCCCAGTCGATGACGGCGGCGACCCTGTTTTCGTCCGGCGCAAGGATCAGGTTGTCGAGCCGGTAATCGCCGTGAACGATCCGCGCCGGTCCTTCCGGCGGCAGGTTGTCCGGCAGCCATGCGATCAGCCGGTCCATCGCCTCAATCGGCGTGCCGGCGCTCGCCCGGTACTGCTGCGACCAGCGCCGCACCTGCCGGGCAACATAGCCCTCAGACCGGCCGAAATCGCCAAGGCCGGCGGCTTCAGGATCGATGCCGTGCAGATCGGCAATCGTCCGGTTCATGGCGTCATAGACCGCCCGTCGCTCACCCGGTTCGGCGCCGGGCATATGCGGCTCCCAGATGATGCGGCCCGGCGTGAAGTCCATGACATAGAACATCGAACCGATCACGGCCTCATCGGTTTCAAGCGCATGAACATGCGGCACCGGAAAGCCGGTCCGGCCAAGTGCCTGCTGCACCCTGAATTCGCGATCGACCGCGTGGGCCGATGGCAGCAGGTCGCCGGGCGGCTTGCGGCGCAGGACATAGCGGCCCGAGCCCGCATCGAGCCGGTAGGTCGGGTTCGACTGGCCGCCCTTGAACTGGCTGAGGGCAAGCGGACCTTCAAATCCGGAAACATGATCCGCCATCCATGCGGCAAGCCGTTCCGCATCGAGCGCGAGCGCCCCCACCGCCGGCTTTGTGCCGGTAAAGGCGGTCTGCCGGTTGATCCCACTGCTCATTGCCTTTGCCTCAGGAACGGCAGCAGCGCGGCAAGCGTTGCCTGCGGATTTTCCTCGCAAACGAAATGGCCGGCATCGATTGCCGTCCCGTCAACGTTGTCGGCCCAATTCCGCCAAATTGCCAGCGGCCCGTCATCGTCGCCCTGACCGTCGGTGTCGCCGGGGATGCCGGCATTGCCCCACAACGCGAAGACCGGGCAGGCGATCCGGCGGCCGGCCGCCACGTCGGCCTCGTCCGCCGCAAGGTCGAAGGTCTGCCCGGCGCGGTAATCCTCGCAGGCCGCATGAAGCCGCGCCGGATCGCGGAACAATCGCCGGTAATGATCGAGCGCAGCCGGATCGAAGGCGGCAAGCGATCGGTCCTTTGTCCAACTGGCGATCGTGGTGTTCAGATAATAATCCGGCGCCGCGCCGATCAGCGTTTCCGGCAGCGGTTCGGGCTGCGCCAGGAACAGCCAGTGATAGACTTTCATCGCCCGTTGGGCGGTGAAATCGTGCCACATGGCGTGGGTCGGAACGATATCGAGGACGGCAAGGCGGGACACGCGCTGCGGGTGGTCGAGCGCCAGCCGGTAACCGACCCGGCCGCCGCGATCATGGCCGGCCAGCGCGAAACGGTCGAAACCGAGCTCAGCCATGACGGCAACCATGTCCCGCGCCATGGCCCGCTTGGAATAAGACTCGTGATCGGGCTTTGAGACAGGAACGGAGCTGGCGCCATAGCCGCGCAGATCGGCAATAACGCAGGTGAAGTTTTCCGCCAGAGTGGGGGCTACGCGGTGCCACATGACGTGGCATTGCGGATAGCCGTGAAGCATCAGAAGCGGCGGGCCGCTGCCGCCGATCCGCGCAAAGATCTCGGCTTCGCCGGTATCGAATGTCCGGGCTTGGAAGCCGGGAAAGAGGTCCACGGATTCACCCGGTTCCGAGGCACTCATTGCTCTTGCCGCTCCCGTTCGATCTCCCGCCAGCCGATGTCGCGGCGGCAAAAGCCGTCCGGCCAGTCGATCATGTCGACCGCTGCATAGGCGCGGTCGCGGGCCTCCGACACGCTGCTGCCCAATGCCGTCACATTGAGCACGCGGCCGCCGGCCGCCAGCAGTCTTTCGCCGTCCCGCCGCGTCCCGGCATGGAAGATTTCAACGTCTCCATCAGCGTCGGCCAGATCGACGCCGCCGATCTCGCTGTCCTTGTCATAGTCGCCGGGATAGCCCTTGGCGGCCATGACGACCGTCAGCGCCGTCTCATTGCGCCAGCGCACGCTGACCTTGTCGAGAACACCATCGGCGGTCGCTTTCAACAGTGTCAGCAAATCGTCCTTCAGGCGCATCACCAGCACCTGGCATTCCGGATCACCGAAGCGGACATTGTATTCAATCAGCTTCGGCCCGTCCGCTGTGATCATCAGGCCGGCATAAAGCACGCCCTGATAGGGCGTCCCGCGCGCCGCCAGCGCCGCGACGGTTGGCTCGACAATCTCGCGCATGGTCTGTGCCACCAGCGCCTCGGTCATCACCGGCGCCGGCGAATAGGCGCCCATGCCGCCGGTATTGGGGCCTTCATCGCCGTCAAAGGCACGCTTGTGATCCTGCGCCGTCGCCAGCGGCAGCACCGTCTTGCCGTCGCTCAGCGCAAAGAAGCTGGCCTCTTCGCCGACAAGGCATTCTTCAATGACAACCGATGCCCCGGCAGCGCCGAAAGCACCATCGAATATCGCCTCCACCGCCTGCCGCGCGCTCTCCCCGTCCTCGGCAATCGTCACACCCTTGCCGGCGGCCAGCCCGTCGGCCTTGATCACCACCGGAACCGGCTGCGTCGCAACATAAGCGAGCGCCGCTTCACGCGTGTCGAACCAGCCATAGGCCGCTGTCGGTATGCCGGCCGCCGCGCACAATTCCTTGGTGAAGCCTTTTGAGCCTTCAAGCTGCGCCGCCGCCGCGCTTGGTCCAAACGCCTTGATACCGGCAGCGGCAAGATCGTCGGCAAGCCCGGCAACGAGCGGCGCTTCCGGTCCGATAACGGCAAGGTCGATCCGCTCGCGTTGGCAAAAGGCGATGATGGCGGCATGGTCGTCGATGGCGAGATCGACGCAGGCTGCGCGGCCGCAGATGCCGCCATTGCCGGGCGCCGCATAGAGCGCCGTCAGCAGCGGCGACGCGCCGAGCGCCCAGGCCAACGCATCCTCGCGGCCGCCCGAACCGATCAGTAGTACGCGCATGACGGGCGATCTCCTGTTTCACGAGTGTCGGAGCGGCATATCATGGCCAAAGCGCCATGCGGAACCCGCTGCCGCGGCTTGTCCTCGCCTGTAGGCGATTGTTTCAGTCATCGGCCTTGGTCTTGACGGCGGCGCGCTGCCGCGCCAGCACGGACCATGGCCGACGCTGAAATGCCCACCGCGAAGATTCCCGACGCCGCGAAAGCCAACTGGCTCGACCGCTTCGCGCCGGCCTGGCTGGTGCCCTATGGCCGGCTTGCCCGCTGGGATCGGCCGATCGGCTGGTGGCTGCTTTTGTGGCCGTGCTGGTGGGCCGCCGCGCTGGCCGCTATCGCCGCCGAGCGCTCATTGCCCGATCTTTGGCATCTGGCGCTTTTCCTGGTCGGCGCCATCGCCATGCGCGGCGCCGGCTGCACCTATAACGATCTCGTCGATCGCGATATCGACGCCATGGTGGAGCGCACCCGCAGCCGTCCGGTCGCCTCCGGTGCCGTGTCACCGCTGCGCGCGGCGATGTTCCTGGCGCTGCAGGCGCTCGTCGGGCTCATCGTTCTCCTGCAGTTCAACCGCTTCACGATCCTGCTGGGTTTGGCCTCGCTGCTCGTCGTCGCGCTCTATCC
>Ga0224508_10004116_pt1 | contig 11938 bp, 11 predicted proteins | sample SF_Jan12_sed_USG_4_FD_170157 | JGI IMG/M metagenome (GOLD analysis project Ga0224508, IMG submission 170157) | Sediment microbial communities from San Francisco Bay, California, United States - SF_Jan12_sed_USGS_21 | ecosystem: Environmental > Aquatic > Marine > Sediment | place: USA...
GGAGCCTGATTCACACCGCCAGCGCCGGAACATCGGAAGGAAACGCCACGAAATTTGCCAGCGCCGAAGTGACCGCCCTGAACGTTCCGGAAGAAGAAACGTCGGCGCGTCCAAGGGATCGGTTGGCGATCCGAAACCGGAATTTCTGTGCAACCGTTCCGAATTGTCCTTTGGTTCGATTCCAGCCGTTCAAACTTCGAATTGACACAATACGCGCCAATGGCTTGCCTGGCGCGGCGTGAGGATTTACACGAAGGGGGCGTCTTCGCAGGACAAGAATCGAAGGAATGTACAATGGCCGCGCTGACAGGCGAGCAAATTAGCCAGGCCCGCATTGATCTTGCCGCCGCTTTTCGCTGGGCGGTGCGGCACGGGTTGAACGAGGGAATATGCAACCATTTCAGCATGGATGTCGGCGAGGGCCGGTTCCTGGTGAACCGCCACGGATTGCATTGGTCCGAGATTGGCGCGTCGAATATCTTGCTGGCCGATTTCGAAGGCAACGTGCTGGAGGGCGAGGGAGAGGTCGAGCCGACTGCCTTTTTCATCCACAGCCGGATCCACATGGCGTGCCCGCATGCGACGGTGGTGATGCACACCCACATGCCGTATGCCACCGCGCTGACCCTGTGCGAGAACGGCCGGTTGGAGCCCTGCGAGCAAAAGGCACTGCGCTTCCTGCCGAAGATCGCCTATGACGACGACTATAACGGCATTGCGCTGGACAACGACGAAGGCGACCGGATCGCCGCCGGGCTCGGCAACAAGGGCATCCTGTTCATGGCGAGCCATGGCGTCGTGGTGACCGGCAACACGGTCGCCGCCGCCTATGACGACCTGTACTACCTGGAGCGCGCCTGTCAGGTGCAGGTGCTGGCGCGGCAGACCGGGCTGCCGTTGCGCCGGCTGCCGAAGAAAGTCGTCGACCTCACGGTGGAGCAATCGTCGGGCGAGCGGCCGAGCGCGCGGATGCATTTCGCCTCGTTGAAGCGGATTCTCGACCGCGAGGAACCCGACTACGCTGCCTGATCGGATACGGCGTTTCGGCCGATACGCCTGGACAGTTCACTGTTGCGGGCGATCAGAAAGGTGGTGAGCCGCTCCCCATAGTCGGGAGAGACGGCGCGCCGTACCGATGGCCGTGCGGCCAGGTGATTTCGCCAGGCATGGATTTTGGGCTTGCCCGACAGAATGCCGAATTCGCCGATACGGTCGAAAGTATCGAAATACCGGAAGATGGGAGCAAAAGCGGCGTCGACCAGCGTGAAGTCCCGGCCGGCAAACCAGGGTCCCGATCCCAATTCGGCCTCGATACGATCGAACATCCCCGTCAGCTTTTTGGCGTCGGCGGCCAGCGCATCGGCGTCCTTGGCGTTATAGAACCGCCCGATGGCATTCAAGATGGCCGAGCCGAACTCGATCCAGCCGCGATGCCGGGCACGGGCCAGTGGGTCGTGCGGATGCAGCGGGTTGGGCGCGGTTTCCTCCAGATATTCGACGATGGCCGCCGATTCGAAGAGCGCCGCCTCTTGTGCGCCGTGCTTGACCTGTAACAGCGGCACTTTGCCGAGCGGGGAGACCGCCTCGAACCAATCCGGCTTGTTGGTCAGGTCGATTTGAATGCGTTCGACCGCAACGCCTTTCTCGTCCAGCGCGATCGCGGCGCGCTGGACATAGGGGCAGAGGTGGTGGCTGACTAATTTTAGATCTTGCATGTCTTGTCTCCGGGTGTTGCGCGGCGGCTTATATGAATGCACTTGCATGTAATTAATATATGCATGTGTATTTAAATGTCAATCTTGATGCATTTGCATATAATTGCTATGACGCCGATATGGCAAATCGTAAGGATCATCCGTCCGAGGCCGCTGTGGTCGCGTGGGCGCGGCTGCTGCGGGTGTCGCAGGGCTTGCTGTCGGCGGTGGAGGCGGATTTGAAGGCCGCCGGGCTTCCGCCCTTCGACTGGTACGACGTCTTGCTGGAATTACATCGTGCGGGCCGGGGAGGGTTGCGACCCTATGAGCTGAAAGACGCGACACTGTTGGCGCAGTACAACCTGTCGCGCCTAGCGGAACGGCTCTTGAAAGCCGGGTATATCGAACGCTTGCCGTGCCCGGAAGACCGCCGCGGACACATTCTGAGGATCACGGCGGAAGGCCGCCAGGTTCGGCGCAAAATGTGGCCGGTCTACCGGGCCGCCATTTCCGAGCATTTCGCAAGACGGCTGGATAAGGATGACGTGCGGCGCCTGACCGGGATACTCGGCAAGCTGGCCTGATCGTCGGGCGGACCGGGCGGCCACGCAGGCGCACGGTTTGCCGGTCCGGCGCGTCTATGCTGATCTGTCCGCCGGTGCGGGAAAACGGATTGCGGAAGGAACAAGCCATGGCCGAACGGAAATCGCTGCGGGCGCTGCTTGACGAGGGTCGGTTCATCACCGCGCCCGGCGTCTATGACGGGATTTCCGCCCGCTTTGCGGCACAACACGCTTTCGACGCCCTGTACATGACCGGCCATGGGGTGGCGCAGTCGCAGACCGGTTTGCCCGATGTCGGGTTGACCACCTATAGCGAGATGGTGCGGGCGGTGGCGCTGATCACCGCGATCACCGATATTCCGTTGATCGCCGACGCGGATACGGGCTTCGGCGGCCTGTTGAACGTGCAGCATACGGTGCGCGGCTATGAGAAGGCGGGCGCCGCGGCGATCCAGATCGAGGATCAGGAGTTTCCCAAGAAATGCGGCCATACGCCCGGCAAACGGGTGGCGCCGGCGGACGAGATGGTGAAGAAGGTGCGGGTCGCGGTGGACTCGCGGGACAGTTCGGATTTTTTGATCATTGCCCGGACCGATGCGCGGGCGATCGAGGGGCTGGACGGGGCACTGCGGCGGGCAGAGGCGTATCTCGAGGCGGGCGCGGATATCCTGTTCGTCGAAGCCCCGGAAACCGAAGAAGAGATGGCGCGGATTTGCGAGACTTTCGACGCGCCGCTGCTGGCGAACATGGCCGAGGCGACGATGACGCCGCTGCTGCCGAAGGCGCGGCTGGAGGAGCTTGGCTACCAAATCGCAATCTTCCCCGGCACGCCGTTCTTCGCCGCCGCAGAGGCCGTGAAGCGCGTCTACGCCCATGTCGCCGAACACGGTTCGACCCATGGTGTCGATGTGCCGTTGATGGATTTTGGCGAGTGGTGCCGCGATACCGGGTTCCCGGATGTCTGGGACTTCGATGCGAAATATGCGGATTGAGCGGGGAGGGACGCATGGCTGAAATCGGATTGACGGTCGCGTGCGGCAACTATGACCGTACGCGCGCCCTTCTCGACGGCAGGATCGGTATCGACGGGTGCCGGGTGATCCCGGTGGCCATCGGCACCGAGGACGCGTTTCCCCGTGCGGTGTCGCGTCAGGAATTCGACGTCTCCGAATTGTCGCTGAGCAGTTACCTGTTGCAGGTGTCGCGGGGCGACTGCGGCTATGTGGGCATTCCCGTTTTTCTGTCGCGCGGCTTCAAGCATGAGGCGGTCTATGTGCGCGCCGACAGCGGCATCCAAGAACCGAAGGATTTGGAAGGGCGGCTTGTCGGCGTTCCGGAATACCAGATGACGCTGGCGCTCTGGGTGCGCGGCATCCTGGCGGACGAATACGGCGTGGACTTCCGCAAATTCAAGTATCGCACCGGCGGCACGAACCGGGCCGGCCGCAAGGAGCGCCTGCCGCTCAAGCTGCCGGACCACATGGATGTGCAGCCCATCGATCCGGAGCGGACGCTGAACGAGCTGATCCTGGCCGGCGAGATCGACGCGATCATGGCGCCGGGGCCGCCGCAGGCCTTCGTCGATGGGGATGCCCGCGTGCGGCGGTTGATCCAGGACACGCCCGCCGCGGAGCGCGCCTATTACGAGAAGACCGGCCTGTTTCCGATCCTGCATCTGGTGGGTATCCGCCGCGAGCTGGTCGAACAGCATCCCTGGCTGCCCGCGCGGGTCTTCACCGCCTTCGTCGAGGCCAAGAAAATCGCCATGGCCGAGCTCACCGCGATCGCGGCGGCCGGGGCCAACCCGCTGACGATGCCCTGGTTCGGCGCGGAGCTGGCGGCGACGCGGGCGCTGATGGGCGAGGATTTCTGGCCCTACGGCGTCGCGGCCAACCGCCGTGAACTCGACGCCATGTGCCGGTATTCGACGGAACAATACCTGGCTGAACGGCCGTTGTCGGTCGAGGACCTATTTGCGCCAGAAACTCTTGATATGCCGGGGGTTTAGTGACGACTTCGATCCCGCACTCAGAACTGTCAAATCCGGTCGAAAGATTGCGGCGCGAACCGATCGTACGTTTAGCGTGGCTTATCTATCTGGATCTACAGCAGTAATATCTCGTTAGCGAATTCTCGCTATATATTACGTTGAATTTTACGATTTCCGAACAATTTCTTGGTTTAATTTGCTGAGAACCGAAAAGCCGCGATCCCTATACCTTTGCGACCACACCATATCTCAATGCTTTGACGGTGGCTGGGGATTTAGCCGTCCGAACTTTGTCGCGTATCAGTTGGTAGAGCCCGAGCTGTAATAATAATGATGTACATGAATATGTTCCCCTCGCGGCCGACGATGGTTTCGATCGACTGCGTTGTGGTATTTTCGGCGATGACGCTCACATTGCTGTTGTTCCGATACCGCGAAAAAATCAGGGGGACCGGCACGGAAACGGGTGTCGGGCTGATACTTCTTGGTTGTTGGATTATCGCACTGATGTATCTCTACGACCTCGGCACAATGCTGGTGCTTCCCGCCATAATCGGGGCAAAAGAGGCCATGGCGGAGATGGTCCGGCTGCATGTTCAATACAGCTGGTTCGTTCACCTTTTTGGGATGATATTCATTGTTACGGGCGCGATAATTTCGATATTTTCCGTCGTTCGCCAGCTGCAATTGCTTATGGACGCCCGCTCACGCGCCGAGGCCGCCAGTAGAGCAAAATCTGAATTTCTTGCCAATATGAGTCATGAGCTACGTACACCGCTCAACGCAATTCTCGGATTCTCCGATCTCATTACCAAGGGGCTGCATTCCGACAAACCGGGAAAATACCAGGAGTACGCCAAGGATATCCATACCAGCGGCGAACACCTGTTGAACCTGGTGCAGGACCTCTTGGAACTGTCGCGGATTGAAGCAGGAAGCGTTAATTTCAATCCGGAAGACATCCAGTTGAATGTCTTGCTGGAAGAGATGGTGACGTTGATGCGGGGAGAGGCCCATAAACGCGAAATCGTGGTGGATTGCGCGCTTGAAGATAGCGATTTGGCGATCTGGGCGGATAGGCGGGCTGCAAAACAAGTAATTCTGAACTTGCTTTCGAACGCTTACAAACATACGCCCGCGGGCGGTACGATCACGGTGAAGAGCGCCAAACGCGATGATGGCGTGGTGTCGGTATCCGTTATTGATGATGGATCGGGAATTCCCGATCAAGTCCTGGAGCATTTGTTCATACCGTATTGGTCAAGTGACTCCACGACATCGAGCGGTGAACGAAGCTATGGTCTCGGGCTGGCACTGTCCAAGCGGCTGATCGAGGCGCAAGGCGGAACGATCGATATCAAAAGCGCGCTCGGTCAGGGGACCACGGCGATTATTACCTTACCCGCCGCGGACGCCACCGCGAGAGATGCGGCCTGAGCGCCGGCGAAAAACGCCGCGCATTTGCCGCCACCGCGAGGGCCGGCGATAATGGGCCATAGCGACGGCGGGCTGCGATACCAAACCGTACAATGCCGTCATCAACGGTATGGAGATTAAGGATGGCGCGCGCGTTGACGGAAGTGAAACGGCCGAACGATGTTTCGGCGGAAGAATGGGATACCCGGATCGAATTGGCCGCGTGCTACCGGCTGGTGCACAAGATGGGCTGGGCCGATCATCTGGCCACCCACATCTCCGCCCGCGTGCCGGGACCCGAGGACCACTTCCTGCTCAACCCCTACGGCATGATGTTCGACGAGATCACCGCATCGTCGCTGGTGAAGATCGATGTGGACGGCAATATCATCGGCGAGAGCAACGGCTATTCGGTCAACCCGGCGGGCTTCGTGATCCACAGCGCGGTGCACATGGCGAAGCCGGAGCTGTTGTGCGTCTTGCACACCCACACCTATGCGGGCGTCGGCGTGTCGTGTCAGGAAGGCGGATTGCTGCCGCTGAGCCAGATGCAGCTCGTGATCTGGCATGAGCTCGCCTATCACGATTATGAGGGCGCGGCGGAGACGCTGGACGAGCGGGAGCGCATCGTTGCCGATCTCGGCGACCGCCACATGTTGGTCCTGCGCAACCACGGCCTGATGACGGTGGGCGAGACGGTGGGGTCCGCCTTCGTGCACATGTACAAGCTGGAACGCGCTTGCCGCATGCAGTTGCACGCCCAGCAAGCGGGCGCGCCGCTGATCGAGCTGTCCAATTCGGTGGTGAGCAAGACCGCCGATCAGGGCAAGCGCTTCACCAGCAACACGGGCCACCGCCCGGTCGGCGGCCCGGAATGGGACGCGTTCAAGCGCCTGCTCGACCGGGAGGACCATAGCTATAAGATGTAGCCGAATACGCAAATTCGGTTGGCGAGAGATTGGGCCGGGGCCGTTTGGCGCCGGCCTTATCGCGTCAAAAGGGTATTTGCGTGCATAAATAATTATTTTTCTCTCTATGAGTGCAATTTAATTATTTACCACTCGCGAATTTTCGCATAGCGTTGAAGCATCATGCGAAATTTTACTTACGCATTTGTGTGTTTGTTGGCTTTTGCCACCGGCGCACGGGCGGAGCCCGCAATCGAACGCGGCGAAGCCGCGTATGAGCGGGGCGATTACAAGACTGCCCTGAAAATCTTCCGTCGTCTGGCGGCGCAAGGCGTTGCAGACGGACAGTTTTATGTGGGTCTGCACCATGGTACGGGCAAAGGCGTGCCGCAGAATTACGGCAAAGCCATGACCTGGTACCGCCGCGCCGCGGTACAGGATCATGTGATGGCGAACTATAATATCGGCATCCTTTACGACAAAGGGTTCGGCGTAAATAAGGACCCGGTCGAAGCCATCGAATGGATGCGCAAGGCTGCCGCACTCGGCAGCAGGATTGCGGAACATTTTATCGGCACCGCCTATGACAAGAGAGGCGATCTCCCCACGGACTATCGAAAGGCGGCTGAGTGGTATCGCAAGGCCGCTGCGAAGGGACACTACATTTCAATGTACAATCTGGGTGTTCTCTACGATTTCGGGCGCGGCTTTCCGGAGGACAATGAGGAGGCCGTGCGCTGGTACAAAATGTCGGCTGAGCACGACTATACCCAGGCACAGACCAACCTCGGCTTGATGTACCGGACCGGGGAAGGGGTGCCGAAGGACTTCAAGAAAGGTGCGGAATATTATCTTCTCGCCGCCGAACAGGGCGACCCGCATGGACAGCGGCAGTACGGTTATGTCTTGTTCATCGGCGAAGGCGTTCGGCGGAATCGGATCGAGGCGCTGAAGTGGTTTATGTTGGCCCTGGACCAGGGGGACACGCGGACGCGCGATGCCATCAGGGATAACGGCTGGTTTTGGATCAAGTTGGAACAGGACGAAGCGCGGCGGCGGGCCGATGCGTGGAAAAGAAAGTGGTCGAAATAGCGGTTTTTGAACCGGCGCGATCCGCCGCGAAATGCATTGCGTTTATCCGCCTTTGATCGCCTCGTCCCCCAAATAAAACCGCGGCCCCCGGTCGCGCATGTAGATGCGCACCAGATGGCGCCTGCCGCTTTCGGATGCATCGTTGAACGGCGTGCGCCGGTGGGCGATCAGGCGGTTGTTCATATAGACGATCTGGCCCGGCGTCAGGGTGAAGGAGACCGACAGCGCCGGGTCGTCGAGGATCGCGATGAAGGCTTCGAGCGCGTCCTGGCCCGCCTGATCGAAGGGGATTCCGGCGATCTCGTAGCCGCCATACACGATGCGCCGGTTGAAGCGGGCGCGCAGCCGCCCGTGATCCATCTCGAAATAGGGATAGGCGTTGACCGGCTTCGCGTCCGCCGCGTGCTCGCCGACGCGGTTCCAGTAGAAATCTTCGTACAGGCGCGGCAGCAGGTCCGGGTGACGCCGCCGCATCTCGTTGTGTGCGGTGTGCAGGCTGACCGCCTGATTGCCGCCGCCGTGGCTTGCGTCCCGCAGGCACGACAGGCCGAAATAATCCGGTGGGCAGCTGAACCCGTTGTCCGTATGCCAGGGAATTTCCTGGTTGGTCAGATCGCCGCGCACGCGCGGACCGAGCTTCTTTCCCGTGTCGACCACGTCATGCAGCATGCGGCCGTCATAGGCTCCGGCGACCACCCGGGACACCAAATTGCTGATCAGCCAGGTGATGGCCTTGCATTCAGCTTCGTCAAACTCACCGATCGCCAGTCCGTCCAGCACGGCAAACCCGACACCGTCATCGAGCCGGTGGCGGATGTCGTTTGCCATCTCCCGGCATGCGCCGAGATCGAAATCCGCCGGCCGCAACGCGATGACCGGCAGCGGGTTGGCGCGCAACACATCCACCACGCCCCGCAATTCGGCGATGGCGTCCTCGGGGATCGCGATGTGCCAGTTCTCCCGCAACACCGTCGCGGCGGTCCAGGCCGTCGGACCGGCGATCTCGCGGTCGAGCATCGATGGCGCTGCGGTGGTCATGCTTGTGTCTCCAAACCAACGGTTGCCATCGCGATGGTGGCACCGATCCCGTCGCGGTTACAAGTTTGCCCCGGCGTCGTCGTCGGGAAATCCCGTCGGCGGGGCGGGTAGCGGCCGAATTGTCTTGAATTTGGCAGTTCTCCGGGGACGGGTTATCCTGATTGCATCGGTTGTACCGTTCGGACGGCTACGCGCCGCCGGATGTTTCAGAATGAGGATATTTTGATGGCGGAAAATGGCGGGGCTGCGCTGAAGGGCGTTCGCGTTGTGGATCTCACGCAGTTCGAGGCCGGGCCATCCTGTACGGAGGCCCTTGCCTGGCTCGGTGCCGAAGTGGTCAAGGTCGAAAATCCACGGGGCGGCGACCCGGGCCGACTGTCCTCGTCCGAGGACGGCAAGACCGACGCGTATTACTTCCTTGTCTTCAACGCGAACAAGAAGAGCATAACCTGCAACCTGAAAAGCGAGCAGGGCATCGACCTGGTCAAGAAACTGGTGAAAAAAGCCGACGTTTTCATCGAGAATTTCGCGCCGGGCGTCATCGACCGGCTCGGCCTCGGCTATGACGTGATCAAGGAGATCAATCCGAAGATCATCTATGCCCAGGTCAAGGGCTTCGCCGAGGGCTCGCCGTATGAGAAATTTCTCAGTTTCGACATGATCGCGCAGGCGACCGGCGGCATCATGAGCATCACCGGGGAGGCCGACGGCATGCCGCTCAAGCCCGGTCCGACCTTGGGCGACACCGGAACCGGCATGCTGGCGGCGATCAGCATCCTGGGCGCGCTTTACCAGCGGAAAGAGACCGGCACGGGGCAGCGCATTCAGGTCGCGATGCAGGATGCCATGCTGCAATACAGCAGGATCGCGTATTCAACCCAGGCGGCGACCGGCAAGGCGGCCGACCGGGCCGGGGCGGGCACCGTCACCGGCGGCAACGCGCCGATGGGGCTCTATCCCTGCAAGCCGGGCGGGCGCAACGACTATGTCTATGTCTACGTGACCCGGGCGAACAACAGCCATTGGCACCGGCTGCTCAAGGTCATTGGTCGCGAGGATCTGATCGACGACGAACGCTACGATACGCCGCGCAAGCGCGCCGCCGTAAAACCGGAGGTCGACGCGTTGCTGATTCCCTGGACCCAGTCGCACACCAAGCAGGAAGCCATGAAGGCGTTGGGCGAGGCGGGAATACCCGCCGGCGCCGTTTACGACACCATGGAGCTGCATTCGGATCCCAGTTTCGAGGAGCGCGGCATCTTCCAGCATATCGATCATCCGACCCGGGGCGACTTCAAGATGGCCGCATGGCCGGTGAAGATGTCGGATACGGACGTCAAGGTCGCGCCGGCGCCGTTGCTCGGCGAGCACAACGAATCCGTCCTCAACGACTGGCTTGGCCTGTCGGCGGATGAGGTCACAAACCTCAAGGAAGACGGTGCGATGTGATGCGTGGCGGGCGCCGGACCGGGTATCGATGACGCGAAATGACGGAATGGCAGGAATAACCTACGCGCGGTCCGCCAAAAGGCCGCGCTGAACGGAGGGAAAAGACATGGCAATCATAGGATCTGAAGTCGTCGCACGGGCACTGCGTCAGCAGGGCGTCGATACGTTTTTTTACATCATGGGCGGACCCATGATGCATGTGGAACTCGGCTGCATGGCCAACGGCTTGCGCGGCGTCGATGTACGCCATGAACAGGCCGGCGCGATGGCCGCGTTCGCCTATGCCCGGTTGCTCAACCGGCCGGGCGTCTGCATGGCGGCCTCCGGTCCGGCGACCACCAATCTGGTGACCGGCGTCGCGCATGCCTGGGCCGATTGCACGCCGGTGGTTGCATTCGGCGGCGCGAGTCCCGATGCCTCGAAAGGCCGCGGCGTGTTTCAGGAAATCGACCAGCTGCCGATGTTCGAGCCGTGCACGAAATGGTCGACGCGGGTGCACAGCGCCAAACGCATCCCCGAACTGGTCAACCGCGCGATTCGCGAGGCGATGGGCGGCAAGCCGGGGCCGGTCTATGTCGATCTGCCCGGCGATATTCTGTACGAAGAGGTCGATGAAAACGCGCTCGACTGGCCGGATCCTTGGGATCCTTCCACACGCAGCCGCCCCGCCGGCGACCCGGCCCAGATCAAGCAGGTCATCGACCTGCTGAAAGGCGCGGAAAAGCCGGTCATCATCTCCGGCACTGGCATCATGTGGTCGGAAGCGGCCGGCGAACTCCAGGCGTTCGTCGAGGCGGCGGGCATTCCCTTCTATACGACGCCGCAAAGCCGTGGCGTTGTCCCGGAGGATCATCAATACTGCTACCTGACAGCGCGTTCGACCGCGTTCCGCGAGGCCGACCTGATCATGGTGATCGGCACGCGCATGAACTACATCATCGGCCACGCCGCGCCGCCACGGTTCAATGCGGACGCCAAGATCGTACGCATCGACATCGATCCGGACGAAATCGCCGGCAGCCCGCGCAAGCTCGATGTCGGAATTATCGGCGACGCCCGAACGGTCCTGACCCAGCTTACCGCGGGCATCAAGGGCGACGTCAACACGGACAGCTACCACACTTGGCGCGACCGGCTGCGCGGCCGCAACTCGTCCAAAGTGGCGGAACAGGAGGAGGTGCTCTCCAACCCGGAAACGCCCATTCATCCGCTGCGCCTGTGCAAGGAAATCCGCGATTTCATGGATCGCGACGGCGTTCTCTGCGTCGACGGGCAGGAAATCCTGAACTACGGGCGCCAGGCGATTCCCACATTCACCGCCGGCCACCGCCTGAACTCGGGCTGTTTCGGGACGATGGGCGTGGGCCTGCCGTTCGGCGTCGGCGCGAAGGTGGCGAAACCGGACAAGCAGGTCATCGTACTGCACGGCGACGGATCGTTCGGACTGAATGCGATGGAGTTCGACACGCTCGTGCGCCACGATTTGCCGATCACGGTGGTAATCAGTCTGAACGGCGGCTGGACCGCCGACCCCGACAAGTCGAAACCGGGCCGCGATCTCGGCTATACGCGGTTCGACAAGATGGCGGAGGCGTTGGGCGGCGTCGGTGAATTCGTCGAGGATCCGAACGACATCGCCGGAGCGCTCGAACGGGCCGCGGCCGCGAACGCGGATGGCAAGCCGGCACTGGTCAACGTCAAAACGGATTGGACGGCGCGCGCAACGACCACGGCCTTCTCGAACTATTCGACGTAAAGGGCGGCAACACTGTTTCGTCACTCCCGCGA
>Ga0224508_10004117_pt1 | contig 11934 bp, 11 predicted proteins | sample SF_Jan12_sed_USG_4_FD_170157 | JGI IMG/M metagenome (GOLD analysis project Ga0224508, IMG submission 170157) | Sediment microbial communities from San Francisco Bay, California, United States - SF_Jan12_sed_USGS_21 | ecosystem: Environmental > Aquatic > Marine > Sediment | place: USA...
TCATGCTACATCCACATTTGGATCGCTTCGAAACCGGGAATGGCTTCACCGGATACATTAGGCAATTCGGCCTCATTGGTTTCACCTTATTCTGGTTTTCCTTCGCGGTCAATTTGAAAAATATTTCGGGGGGTCGCTACTCAAGAGTGGCGTTGGCGATATTTATTTGTGTCCTGCTGACCAATACAGAATTTTATTTCTACTATCCGCTATGGCAGGGGCTCCACGTATTTGGTAGCAACAAAAGGCTTGGCGTATGAAAGTTGCGATATTACTCACCTGTCACAATAGGCGGGACTTAACACGGCGCCTCATGGATAGCCTGGCCATTTCCTTGCGCGAAGCTGCATGGGAGTACCAGATTTTTGCGAACGACGATGGATCGACCGACGGAACCAATGAGATTATCAAGGCGGCAATCGAAGGGTCGATAGTCATCAATGGAAGCGGTGATGATTATTGGAACGGAGGTATGAATCGTGCGTGGAAGACGGCCAAAGGCCAGGGATTCGAAAATTTTCTTTGGCTAAATGATGACGTAGTACTATTTCCTGATGCGATTCCTTTGTTGGAGGAAGAGGTAGAAGCTACAGGGCATAGCGAATTGGTCGTCGGGGCAGTTCGCGATTCATCTGGAATTGACAGGACGTATGGCCGAGTGGCTATGCAAGGACCAAATATAATCGGAAACATATCATACCGGGTAATGAGCGAGATGGAGCGCAACCTCCCGGCGAATACAATGCACGGCAATTGCGTTTTCGTGCCGAAAGTGGCTTTCGATGAGCTGGGAATGCTGGACCCGTATTTCAAACATCAGATGGGCGACTTTGACTATGGCGTACGTGCCTGCCAGAAAGGAATCGGAATATCGGAGTGCGCTTCAATCGTTGGTATATGTGACGAGCATCCGTTTTCTGGATCCTTGTACGATGCGTCGCTTCAATCCGGTCAATTGACCCGGCAAATGAAACACCCGACTGGCATGCCTTCTCCATTGGAGTGGACTAGATTTGTATCTCGGATTTCCGTTTGGAAAGCTCCGATCGTTTTTCTCCGAGCTGGCATCCGGGTCATGTTTCCGAGGATATGGGCGTTGTTTCGCCAGTCCGATGATGAACCGAGTCAACGATTTGGCAGGGATTAGGTTCAGTTGAAGATTTTGTTTATAAGTCACGAGTGGCCGGGCGCCAGAAATGACGGTGACAAGATTTGGACGTCGCAATTGATGGAATACATGTCGCTCGCTGCAGACGAGTTGCATTTCGTGTTCCAGAATGAAGGAGAAACTTGGGATCGAGTTTGTAGGGACAGAGCTGATTTGGATCTGCGGCGTATGTGCAAGTCCGTGGATTTTGTACAGTTTTACAGGAAGTCTCCTTGGAGAACGGCTGTTTCATTTCGTCCAGGTATGCAAGTCAACAGAAAGAGCCGAGATTTTGCATCTTGTGTGATACGGCGAATTAGTGAAATTCAACCCGACCTCGTTGTAATAAATCATCTAAAGAACGCATGGCTTATAAAAAAGCTGCCAATATCGATAGCAGATCGCATAGTGTTTGTCGCACACAATGACGAAGTTCAGATGTCTCAATCGATGGCTCAAGGCTACGAAAGCCGGACCATGCGGTTTGCCCATATGCTGGATACTTGGAAGGTTAGAATCGCGCAACAATTTGTTGTAAAAAATTCGATTGGGATTGTCTTTATTAACGATCGGGATGCTCGTTCGATGACGCGGTCCTTAGCACAACATGGACAGGTAATTGTTATCCCGCCCCGGGTCCAAAGCGCATCACCGCCGGTCCAGCTCACCGACAAGAAGGCACATGCGCTCATATGCGGATCTTTCGTTTGGTCACCGAAACTGCAGAATTTGGTGGATTTTCTTGATTCATACTCCAATTCGACTGCTATTACCGAATTCGACTTGAGGGTAGTCGGGATGATGACAGATCACGATCTGGAGTCGTTGAGAAAGAGATATCCAACAGTCGATATTGTCGGACCAGTAGCCTCTACTAAATCATATTTTCGCGAAGCGGCAATTTCACTTATTCCTGAGCGAATTGGCGCGGGTACCAAAATCAAGTCATTGGAATCGATATCATACTGCTGCTTAATAGTAGGACTGAACGGGTGCCTCACCGTTCCTCACTTACAGAAAAACAGCCATTACTATGAGTGCGAAAACTATTCTGAAATGATAGATCAAGTCGTAAGATCATTGGCAGATGTCGATAGGTGTTTCGAGAAAGCTGAATTGGCAAAAGACGTGGTGGAAAAGACTCTGTCTAGAGAGAAACTGGCAGGGAAAATGTCGGATTATCTGATGGCTGTCGAGAAAAAAGAAGGCTGAAAACAGGGATGCCGCTAATCCCGATAATCCCATTGTTGTAGCGTAGCTGACAATTCGAGTTTTAGGAATTGCTGGAGGTCACGATCTAGCTCCGTTCGCCAGCTGCCAACTTGTCCTTTGCGAAACGTGTCGGACCTTGTTTTCTTGCTCTCACCGAACAGCTCGTTGGTAATGAACTCCATAGTCTTTTCATTGGTTTCCACGGATAGTGCGTTGGCTACTCTCTCGATAGCAACTCGCTGATTCGCTGAGGAGCCGCCACCTTTTTCACCGATCAAATCTTCGAATCGCACGAGCGCAACGGAATCCTCCATAGCCCAGCCTTGAAATTCATTATATCGCTCGACCAGAGACTTTATAGTGTATTTACCGAGCGTGCCGCCACTGATAGAGAAGCGGAGCCTCTCTCGATCTGACGATAGCGCCATGTACTCGTTGTGGTAGAAATGCCTCTCGTACTGCTTAATATAGTGAAAGTGTGACGCGGCAATCGCCCTTGGATCGCGGATAATGCAGACGACTCGAACACGATTTCTGTTCAAAACGTCGAGAAGCGGCTGACTAAACCGGCAATGCGCACCGAACGAGTGCCCATCCGGAACTCTTGCGATCTTTCTTTCCAACCACTTTGTTCCAACTCTTACAGGAACTTCGCTACCGATCGTCACACATGGTTTCGTAAATGAACCTTTCACAATCTTGTTGACCGTTTCGAACCCGGATTTTATTTGTCCGGCCCCAAGCCAAAACCGCCTTGGATCATCGCGAATGCCTAGTAAGTAGACTAACTTCATCAACAAGTGTGTTCCGCCCTTGGGAATGGAGTTCACCATTATTTTCATGTGATTTCGATTCTTCGACAGATGTATGCTGGTTAATCGGTTCATCTTAGGGAAAATCACAGACGTTTGGTATATGGTGCATCGTCGCTTTATCTGACAGTTGGCGCTAGGCTCATTGGCCAGCCATTCAATATAACTTTATTACGCGCATTCCAATGTATCCGTTTATCCCTAGTGTTGTTTAGAATACCGAGTTTGTCAAAACGGGGTCGCGTTTGAGCACATTTGTCTGGTAACCGCGTATCACGAGATTCGACGTATCAAAATTGATAAGATCAGGTGCCATTTTCGGTTCTGGCCGTATGTGGGTATCCCACACGGCACGGCTGAACGTAAGTAATGTGACTACAATACATCGCCGCGATTTCAAAACTTTTTCGATCGGCGATTTTCAGTCGATGTCCTCGGAATTGAGCGGAATTTCCTATTCTATATACTGTTAAAATGTAGGCATACTTAGCTAAGTGCACGTATCAAGATCAAGGGCCCCTGATTAGCTTCGCTGTAACGACAAAGAGTCGACGTTCGTCGAGCTGTACGGCGAATGGTATGGCCGTACTTAAGATCAATGAACAAATTATGGCACAGTAGCCGCCGGGAGCATGTAGCGGGCTTGGATATGAGTTTGAAGTTGATTGAAAAGCTGGCGAAAAGTCTTCATCACAGCCTTGTGTAGAGCACTTCCCTGGCGACGATCGAATTGCTTAGCTTGCCGTCCGGGTACTTGTGGATGGAAGAAAAGTCCTGGCCAGAGGATTTCGAGGGTTAGTCTTGGTGAGTTCGTCATGGAGTCGGAGTTGATGCGTACACGGAGGGAATGTGACAGTAACTCACCCGCGCGGAATTCGCTTTACTACTGTGATCGGGGGGCAGGAATCTGCTTGGATAATTATGCATTTGAAATGGTTGCTAATCAATCGATGGTAAATGATTGGAATCAAGTGCGCTGAAGTGAGTTTTTATTGCAATGTGTCCGCGAGACACTGAACGCAGAGTGACTGGCGCTTTTTTGAAAGTACTCTTGACCCATTTTGAGACGATATGTTGTGAATAGAAAAACTCGTGTCTGGAATGTCGATTTTAGCCACGTTGATCTCAAAGAAGCGTTGTCTGTCGTCAAGGAGGCCATCCGATCCCACGAGCAGATGTCGATCGCTTTTGTGAATCCACACTCACAGGTCGTTGCATCGAAAGATGCGAAATTTCGACAATCGCTGGAAAAGTTCTCGATGATTTTGGCAGATGGTGTTGGCGTGGTGATCGGTTCCCGATTGGTTGGTGATGCACTGCCAGCCCGAATTTCCGGGCCAGCGTTCTTCCGGACTCTAAGCATTGAGCTAAATCGTGAACATCAAGGCGTACGCTATTTCTTTTTAGGTTCAACTGACGATGTCCTTCGACAAATCTCTGATCGTATTGAATCAGATTACCCCGGAGTTGTTTTAGCTGGAACGTACTCACCGCCGATGGGTGATTTTTCTGTGGAAGATGAGAGAGAAATACTGAGCGTTATTCGGAAGTCGAAGGCGGACGTTCTCTGGGTTGGCATGACCGCTCCAAAGCAAGAGAAATGGATTTCAGAATGTGGTGACGGAACGGGTGTTTCCGTGGTCGCCGGGATTGGTGCTGAATTTGACTACTATGCGGGCACAAAAAAGCGACCACCATCGTGGATATCCAATATGGGGCTTCAATGGTTACATAGGTTCATTCAGGAACCGAGGCGGACGTGGCGTAGACACGTAATTTCGGCCCCGGTGTTCTTATTCAATGTCTTGCGGCAGCGACGAGATCAGGCATAGACATGATAGTCGGACGTCGAAAAGATCAAAGTTTGAGATGGCTTAGGGCGTAAATGTGAATGATATTCATTCGAAATGGCGACTGTAATCGTCACGGGCGCAAGCGGATTTGTCGGCTGTCGGCTTGTCCCAATGCTGGTCACGCGCGGCCACCGCGTGATCGCAACGTCAAGGCGGCAACAAACCTATTCGGCTAGTACGAAAAAACAGAAGACTATTGAATGGCGAGAAATATCGGCAGAATCATCTGATCAAGAGTGGCGAGATCTGATTCAAGAAGGAGATTACCTGATTCATCTTGCCGCGCGTGTTCACGTTATGCGCGAAAAGCCGCAGGATGCACTACCTGCGCATTTGAAGACGAACACAGATTTTACGAAACGCCTCGCGACCATTTCGGAGGAGCAAGAGTTGAGGAGGTTCGTCTTTGTCAGCACGATCAAAGTTCTGGGCGAGAAAACGCTTGAGTCTCCCTTTGACGAGATCAGTAGAGATGATCCTCAGGATCCATATTCGGAGTCAAAACGGCTTGCCGAGATTGCTCTTCGAGAAGTGTGCGCGTCGGGTAACATGGAGTTTGTAATCGTTCGGCCAACGCTCGTTATCGGTGATGGAGCGAGCGGTAATCTCGATCGTCTTATTCGATGGATAGCGTCGAGATGGCCTATACCTTTAGGTGGAATATCGAATAGTAGAAGCCTCGTTTCAGTGGAAACGCTCTGCGAAATACTGATTCGTTCGCTGGATAATCAGCAAGTCGCCGACGAGACGATTCTAGCTGCTGAGCCCGATGCAATATCTACGCCGGAACTGATTGAGTCGCTCGCCCGTGGATATCGGCGTCCGGCACGGCTCTTAAAGATGCCGCGTTTCTTCTTCGGATTCTTTCGACAGATGCCGTTTATAGGCAAATCGGTAGCCAGATTGACGGAATCGCTGGTTGTCGATTCTTCTGCAACCTATGCGAAACTCGGCTGGAGACCCGTTGTGTCTATCCGCGACAGACTACAAGCTGTCGGTGAACGCTTCCGTGATTCCACGTCATCGTAATATTATTGCGTGACAAATGACGCTTGCCACTTTGAACATTTATACGATCAGGAGTTTACGTAATAGTGGATTCTAGGCAAACTTGGGCTACTTGGTGCGTGAGGCTGGGAATTCGTGAAAAAAACTAACTTGATTGTCGTTGCGCATCCAGATGACGAAATTCTTGGGTTTGGCGCTACTGGAGCCAAGCTGGCAGGCTTCGGAGAGATAATTCAACCCGTTATCTTGTGTGGAAATGTCCATGCGCGCGGTCGGCGACCGAGTGACACTGAACTCGCCGAAGACATCGCCAAAGCCAATAATGTGGTGGGCTTTGAAGATCCTGCGTTAGGTGAGTTTCCCAATCTTCGGATGAATACTATCGCGCAAATCGAAATCGTTGAATTTATCGAAGCAAGTATTGCAAGATATTCGCCGCATCGAGTGTTCACTCATCATCCGGCAGATCTTAATGATGATCACCGTCAGGTAGCGCGAGCCTGTCTGGCGGCATTCAGACTTTTTCAACGACGTCCGGACGTAGGTCCGCCTCAATCGATTCATTATATGGAAATTCAGTCCGCAACGGATTGGGCGATTGACACGACGCTGAGTCAATTTAGTCCAAATCTCTTCGTCGAAATTGGTGAGTACCTCGATACCAAACTCGAAGCTCTAAGCTGCTACAGAAATGTCATGCGAGATTTCCCGCACCCTCGCAGCGATGAGGCGATCCGTGGTCTGGCAGCCTATCGCGGCGCACAAGGTGGCCAGAAATATTCAGAGGCCTTTGAGACTGTTATGCAACGTGACCTCATTTAATGTATGCGCGTGCCGGGAAGCGCGTATTCGACCTTATTCTGGCGTTGCTCTCGACTCTCATACTGATTCCCCTGCTGGTATTGGTGTCCGTCTTGATATGGGTCAGCGACCCTGGACCATTGCTGTTCGTTCAGCAACGGGTAGGTCGACACGGAAAAACATTCACGTTCTACAAATTTCGCAGTATGCCGACTGAAACTAGCGACATGCCCTCTGATCAGCTAGGCAAAATTCGGCTGACCTGGATCGGAAGACTGATTAGACGCACGAACATTGACGAGTTGCCTCAGCTCTTGAATATTGTCCTGGGTGATATGAGTCTGGTCGGGCCCCGGCCGGCCATCCCGCAACAGGACGAGTTGCTGGAGTTGCGTAAAAAAAACACGGCTCTGTCCATCCGACCAGGGCTCACGGGTCTGGCGCAGGTAAATTCGTATGACGGAATGAGTGTTGAAGAAAAAGCACGGTTTGACGGAGAATACGCGCGCGCGGTAACGCTTTGGCATGATTTCTCGATAATTTTGAGAACAATTGGGTATTTATTCAAGAAGCCGCCGGTCTACTAGATTGTCTGCGACAATGAAACTCGGATTCGTGACATGCGTCGAGCTTGGCTTATCTTGCATAGAGGCGATTTACAGTGCCGGTTATGAACTCGAAACGATATTCACGCTGCGCGATGATATCGCCGTTGGCAAGTCGGGAAGGGTATTCGTCGACGAATTTGCGCAGCAACATGGAGTTTCCGTCCACAAACTCCGGCATGTTAACGATGCGGATGCGGTAGAGAAATACCGGAGTCTGGATTGGTTGTTCATCATTGGGTGGTCACAGATCGCCGGACCTGAGGTAATCAACGCGCCAAGAAATGGTGTTCTGGGGATTCATCCAACGCTGTTGCCGATGGGCAGAGGGCGTGCCTCAATACCCTGGGCGATACTGAAAGGGCTCAGCAAGACCGGCGTAACGCTTTTCAAGCTTGATGAAGGAGTCGATACCGGGCCGATAGTCGCGCAACTCGAAATTCCTCTGGGCGCGGACGTTATGGCGACGCAGCTTTATCACGAGGTGAACGATGCTCACTCAACATTGATCAAGCGCGTAATGCCGGATTTGGCTGCCGGAACCGTCAAGCTATCAGTCCAGAATGAGTCCAACGCTACGGTCTGGCCCGGTCGCCGGCCAGATGAGGGGTTAATTGACCTAAATGGTTCAGTCCACGATGCGGAGAGGCTGGTCAGAGCTGTAACACGGCCTTATCCGGGGGCGTTCTATTGCGATAGCAGCGGGCGCAAGATCATTGTCTGGTCTGCCGAAGTGAGCGAGACACGTTCCGCAGAAGATTATCTTGAATTTGAGGACGGCTTTCTCATAATCCGGCAGGCCGAGCAGTCTTCATTATAGTGTAGAACCTAAGGGCATCATCGTCTTTCTGGAATTCTCGGCATCCTGACAAGCCCTTTCTTCTACAAAGGAATTTCTGCAAACTACTAGTCCATTCGAATGTTAAAACGACGGAAGGTTAAGGAAATTTATAATGAGTAAGATAGCTCTGATAACCGGCGTAACTGGCCAGGATGGCGCCTACTTGGCGGAGTTCCTGCTTAAGAAAGGTTACGAAGTTCACGGCGTGAAGCGCAGGGCGTCGTCTTTCAATACGGACAGAATTGATCATCTGTACCAGGATCCGCACGAGTTCGACCAGCGATTCGTTCTTCATTATGGCGATCTCACGGATTCGACCAACTTGATTCGCATCATCCAGGAAGTCCAGCCCGCTGAGATATATAATCTCGCGGCGCAAAGTCATGTTGCTGTCTCCTTCGAAACGCCCGAGTACACGGCAAACGCCGATGCGATTGGTTGTTTGAGAATCCTGGAGGCTATACGAATCCTGGGAATCGAGAAGACGGCGCGGTTCTATCAGGCGTCGACGTCCGAACTTTATGGCCTGGTTCAGGAAACACCGCAGACAGAAACAACGCCATTCTACCCACGTTCGCCGTATGCCGTTGCGAAGCTTTACGCATACTGGATCACGGTCAATTATCGCGAAGCCTACGGTCTTTATGCGTGCAACGGCATCCTTTTCAATCATGAATCGCCTGTCCGGGGTGAGACTTTCGTGACGCGCAAGATTACGCGGGCACTTGCACGAATCAAGCTTGGATTACAGCAATGCCTTTACCTCGGCAATATGGATGCTCTTCGCGACTGGGGACACGCGCGCGACTACGTCGAGATGCAGTGGCTCATGTTGCAACAGGAGCAGCCCGAAGATTTTGTAATCGCAACGGGCGAGCAGCATTCCGTGCGCGAATTCGTTGAAATCGCAGCGGCCAAAATGGGCATCAATATATCGTGGAAAGGCTCAGGTGTTGATGAAGTTGGCATTGATGGCGACGGCAACATAGTGGTTCGAATAGATGAGCGGTATTTCAGGCCAACGGAAGTTGAAACACTGCTAGGTGACCCTACCAAGGCGGGCGAAAAGCTCGGCTGGACGCCGAAGGTCACATTCACAGAACTCGTAACGGAGATGGTCGAATCCGATCTGAATATCGCCGAGCGAGATGCGCTGGTACAGCAAGAGGGGTTTCAGGCATTCAATTACAATGAATAAAGACGACTTGATCTTTGTTGCTGGACACCGTGGTCTTGTTGGCTCAGCAATTGTTCGGGAGTTGCGGGCACAAGGATTTGAGAACCTGCTGCTAAAGCGTCGACAGGAGGTTGATCTCTTGGTGAAATCTGAGGTCAGCGACTTATTCGAGCGGGACCGGCCGTCGATCGTTATTGATGCGGCGGCAAAAGTCGGCGGAATTCTGGCCAATGATTCGTATCCCGCGGATTTCATCCGAGACAATTTGCGCATTCAGACTAATTTAATCGAGGCTGCGCACCAAAATGGAACTGAGAAATTTGTTTTCCTGGGCTCGTCCTGTATCTATCCCAAATTGGCGCCGCAGCCAATGCGCGAGGAATACTTATTGACTGGACCACTCGAGCCCACCAACGAATGGTATGCCGTGGCCAAGATAGCCGGCATCAAGATGTGCCAGGCCTATAGAAAACAGCACGGTTTCAAAGCCATATGCTTAATGCCGACCAACCTGTATGGCCCGGGTGATAACTTCGATTTGAAGACCTCCCATGTGTTGCCGGCGCTGATTCGAAAGATTCACGAGGCAAAGCTCGCCGGATCAGAATCCGTGACTATATGGGGTACTGGTACACCGAGGCGAGAGTTCCTTTTTGTTGATGATTTGGCGGATGCTGTGGTTTTTCTTACGGGTCATTATGATTCAGCTCAGATCGTTAATGTTGGCGTGGGTGAGGATATTTCGATCGCAGATCTCGCTATGATGATTTCTCGAATCGTCGGATTTCAAGGTGTCCTGGAATTTGACACTACCAAGCCAGACGGCACGCCCAGGAAGTTGCTCGATGTTTCGCGACTGACGCAAATCGGATGGCGTGCGAAAACTGATCTTGACGAGGGCATTCGACAGACCTATGCGTGGTATTTGAAGACGTATGATTGAGCATTGCTGGATGCGCGTCGACGCGATTTCGACAAACGTGCTGACATAAATGCAGTTTCACTAAAACCGTTGGATTCTGAGCGGTATCTGGTACCATGCGGCAGTACTCTGGACATGCCAAGACTTTGGAATTGCAGGAAATCGAACGGTGACGCAGCTACGTAAACAAGTCCCGCAAAGGCAGTTTTCCGTAGATCCGTTGCATAGAATCCGCCTTCGACTATTAACCTGGCCCCGAAGAGCGAAACAGGCGGCGATGGTGGCGGCTGACGCGGTGTCATACTCGGTTGCGGCTTTGGCAACTGTGTGGGTCGTGTCAGACTCGCTGCTCATAAGTGAGGCCGCGTTCGCGGTGATAGCGCTCTCCGTTGCAGTTGCGCTCCCAGTACATCACGTTCTCGGGCTTTATGCCTCAATTGTCCGATATATGGGCGCCTCCCTGCTGGCTATAGGGCTCAAGGCAACACTCGTAGTATCAGCAATCGTGGCTGGTGCCAGCTTCGTCTTTAATTGGATATCCGACCCGGTGCGTGGCGGCGTGGTCTTCTGGGCGTTTTCGATAGTCATGGTCGTTGGCGGCCGAACAGTTGCCCGGATTTTCCTGAGTAGACGTAATAGCGACCGGGAGCCGGTGGTCATTTTCGGGGCAGGGAAGGCCGGCGCTCAATTGACAGAGGCACTGTTCAGCGGTGACGATTATCTGCCGGTCGCGCTCGTGGATGACAAGAGCGCGTTACACGGCACGCGAATTCAGGGACTGAAGGTACATCCGAGCGCTCATCTCGAGGAGCTTGTCGAACGGACTGGTGCTAAAGGTGTGCTGCTGGCTATCCCCAGTGCTTCACGTCGCCGACGTCGTCAGGTCTTGCAGCGTCTTTCTGAGTTCCCGGTTCACGTACAGACTATGCCCGAAATCAAGAATATCGTGACGGGTCATGCCCGGGTCGATGATATTCGAGAAGTCGACGTCGACGATCTGCTCGGCCGCGACCCGGTGCCGCCAATGCGGGAATTGCTGGAAGCGTCGCTCACGGGCAAGACCATACTAATTACAGGCGCGGGCGGTTCGATTGGTGCGGAACTCTGCAGGCAGATTCTGAAGCTACGACCCACGCGCCTGATCTGTATTGATATGTCAGAGCCGGCCCTGTACAGCATCGATCGAGAGCTGCGCCAGGCGGCGGCCGACCGTGAGATCGACTGTAAGATCATCGCTTTGCTCGGTAGTGTGCTCGATACAAAGCGCATGAGTGAAGCAATGCAAGCGTTTGGCGTGCAGATTGTCTATCACGCCGCCGCCTATAAACATGTCCCGATCGTGGAACAAAACCTGGTCCAAGGCGTACTCAATAATGTGTTCGGCACGCTGAGCGCCGCAAAGGCCGCTGCCGATGCAAATATTGACACTTTTGTCCTTGTCTCGACGGACAAGGCTGTCAACCCCACCAGCATAATGGGAGCGAGCAAACGACTGGCTGAGCTCGTGTTACAGTCCTTCGACACCATCCCGATGCACACGAAATACTGCATGGTTC
>Ga0224508_10004118_pt1 | contig 11931 bp, 12 predicted proteins | sample SF_Jan12_sed_USG_4_FD_170157 | JGI IMG/M metagenome (GOLD analysis project Ga0224508, IMG submission 170157) | Sediment microbial communities from San Francisco Bay, California, United States - SF_Jan12_sed_USGS_21 | ecosystem: Environmental > Aquatic > Marine > Sediment | place: USA...
CCTACGACAGCATGCGCAACGTAGCGCGCCACCACTATCCCTGGCTGCCCGTCTCGTTACTGATCAAACACCCGTTCGACTCCGTGGTTCTGGCACCCGACCTCGACATCCACGCGCTCTTTCTCGTGGCGGAGCACGACGAGGTGATTCCGCCCACTCATTCCCGGCATCTGGCCGATAGCTGGGGCGGCAGTACCCAATGGGTGTCTATCAAGGGGGCGACCCACAATTCAATCGGTGCCGGGACGGAATATTGGGCATCAATCCGCCAACTCCTTAACCACCTCTAGCATGAGCCTCGACGGTGTCCTTCAGCACATTGGTCAATTCCTCGGAACCGGAGACGGGCCGGCCACCGTGCAGGTCGTGCGCGAGCTGCTTGATGGTTTCGCGGCCCTACTCAACGAGGATCTGCCCGACGTTGGCGGCTTCCACCCCGGCATTCCCTACCGTGAGGTGGATGGGCGAGCGTTAACCCTCGATGTGATCGTGCCAGACGGCGACGGGCCGTTCCCGGTACTGATCTATCTACACGGCGGCGCCTGGGTGTGGGGATCGCCGGCCACCCACAGAAAGCTGACTTTCCGATTGGCGGAGCGTGGATTTCTGACCATGAGCGTCGACTACCGTCTGGCACCCGAACACCCATTCCCGGCCGGCTTCAACGACTGTGTCCACGCGGTTCATTTCGCCGCCCACCAAGCCCACCAATGGGGCGGCGACCCGGACCGTCTGGTGCTGGCGGGCGACTCGGCCGGTGGCAATCTGGCGGCTGCAACGGCGATAGAGCTTGCCCACAGCGTCGCCTCGCCGTCCGTTCGAGCGGTGGCTTTGCTCTACGGAGTTTTCGATTTCTCAGGCTCTGAGAACGACGGCACCACTCGGCTGCTGGTCGACGCCTACCTCGGTGGCGAACAGGATCTGATCAAAGACCCGCGCGTCAGCCCGATCGCTAGAGCCGCGGACCTGCCGCCCGCCCATATCGTCGTCGGCAGCGATGACCCGCTCATTGAGGATGCAGACGCCCTGCGTACCGCGCTGGCGCGGGCCGGCAAGGTCCACGACTATCAAGTCTATGAAGACATGCCGCATGCATTCATGCAGATGGAGTTTCTACCCGCTGCGCGGCTGGGCATTAACCGGATGACCGACTTTCTGCACGATACGCTCGACACATAGCTCGCCGGCCAACAGCTCATTGGCCAATTCAGTCGCGTCCAGCTAACCTCGTCTGGCTCTGCACCACCGTCATAGACACGTTCATGGATACGGTTGCTGAACTGTTGATCCAATACGGCTACTGGATCCTGCTGGCCTGGGTGCTGCTGGATCAGATTGCGCTGCCCGTGCCGGCCCTGCCGATGGTTCTCGCGGCTGGCGCGCTTGCCGGCGAAGGGCATCTGAATCTCGCTGTGTGTCTTGCGATCGTGGTGTTTGCGTGCGCGCCTGCGAACCTTTTCTGGTATTGGCTTGGCAAACGGCAGGGAAACAAGGTGCTGAGCTTGCTTTGCATCATCTCCATTGAGCCTGACACCTGCATCAGCAGCACGACATCGTTGTTTCACAGATACGGCACCGCGTCGCTGCTGGTATCGAAATTTGTCCCGGGACTACAGACCATCGCGCCGCCATTGTCCGGATTGCTGGGGGTCAGCTTCTGGCGGTTTGTTGCGGTGAACGGTCTTGGTTCGTTGTTGTTCGGCCTGGCTTTCCTTCTGCCCGGCTATTGGGCGCACGAGTTCATAGCCGAGATCGGCACCGTTGTGGGCGAATACAGCGTGGTCAGCACCGTGATCATCGGGCTGCTGGCGCTTACCTGGCTGGTCTGGAAGGTAGTCCATCGGCTGCTGTTCGCACGAACTTTGCGCGGCCGGCGCATTGAGCCGTTAGACCTGCACGCCAGGTTAGAGGCCGGCGAAGCGGTGCAGATCGCCGACCTCCGACAGCGGCTGGAATTCAACGCCGACCCCTACACCATTCCCGGAGCGGTGCGACTGCCGATGGATGTATTCGACGAGCGCGTCGAGGCGCTTATCCGTGAGCGGCCCCTTGTGCTGTTCTGCACGTGACCCAACGAGCTCTCCAGCGCCCGTGTGGCGCGGTCACTTGAGGAAGCCGGTTTCAACGTGACGGCCCTGGTAGGTGGCTTGGCACGCTGGCGTACGCTGGATCTGCCATTGGAGAGTCGCCCGCTGGAGTCGCTACCGATTCGCTGAGGCGCGAGCCATCTATTGGCCTTCACTGCACCGCTCGTTCTGCCATCTCGCGGCACTGGGCCGCCACCGGCGGCATGTGCGTTCGAGCGGCGATCTTCGAACGCTGCTTGTGAACATTGTGCATGCAGGCACGAGTCAGTTCCCGGCGCTGGTCGTACTTTGCGCGTTCCAGCGTGCCCTCGGCAGGCACCGGAGGGACGATGGCGCAGCCGGTCAGGGCGATGAGCAGGTAGGCGGTCGTTGCTTGTGTTTTCATCGTAGTTCCACTTCAGCTTTATCGGGGTGGATCACGTTGCCCGTGCAGCGGGAATGAAAGCTTTCGCAACCGCTGATCGATTTCTTTTCCTTTTCTTTCCCCTTAAATATCAAACAGTTGCAACCAGCGAACTGCACACCCGGGCATAGGTGGTGGGCCCGGGCTGCGGTAAGCTTCATCGTGGACGAGGGGTGTCAGGGTGAATGAGCGATAACGAGCGGACATCTGCCTATCAGTTCGGCGACTGGGTGATAGAACCGCACCTGAATCAGCTGCGTCGCGAACAGACCCGGACGCAGCTGCAGCCCAGGACCATGGACGTGCTTCGCTACCTGCTCGAACACGCCGGAGAGATCGTTTCATTGGACGACCTTCTGGATAACGTTTGGAAAGATCGGGTCGTTGAGCAGAATGTCATCCACCGCAACATCACCCGAATCCGGCATGCCCTGGGCGACGATCCTCGCAACCCTGAATACATAGAAACCGTTTCGAAGCGAGGCTATCGGGCCATTGCGCCCGTCGGCAAGATCGCCGCCGAAGTTCCGCAGGATCCGGATCCGCCAGACACGATCGAGGTTGCCCCGCCACGCCGAATCGGAACACGGCAGCATTGGCCAGCTTATGCACTGCTGGCGTTGATAGCAGTAGTCGTTGGCATGTGGTACTGGCAGGAGACAGGCGTGCACACACCACCGCTTAGCGAGATTGCCGTCATGCCGTTAGACGATCTGAGCGAGCGTGGCGACCACGCGTGGTTGGGCGCCGGCCTGGCTGAAGAGCTGATCGAGTCTCTCAGCCGAATTGACGCGTTGGGCGTTCGCGGCCGCAGCTCCACCACAAATCTGAAGACCCAGGAAGCCGACATCACCGCGGTTGGCGCTCGGCTTGGTGTCGGCAGCGTGGTCGATGGCAGCGTTCGCCGTGCGGGTGAACAACTCGTGATCGTTGTGCAGTGGATCCGTGTGGAAGACGAGTCGCGCCTCTGGACCGCGCGTTACGAGGGAGCCGTTGAGGAGATCTTCGAGATTCAGCGCGACATCGCAGTAGGCGTTGCGGAAGCGATTCGAACCGAGCTCGGAATTCGTGACACGTTTGAAGACCTCATGAAAAGCCGCTACGAAACTTCCAACGTCCGCGCCTATGAATACCTTCGCCGGGGCCTCGAAATCGCAAATACGCTGGGGACTGACGGCTATGCCGAGTGGGGAGACCTCATTCTCCAAGCGATCGAGATCGATCCGGAATATGCCGAGGCGCATGGGCAGTACGCGATATACCTGTTCGCGGGTGGCGATCTGGAGCGGGCAGGTGAGGTGGCGAGGCACGCGCTCAGCCTCGATCCGGATATCCCGTCTGCGCATTTTGTGCTGGCCAATGAAAGCCTGCGTAGCTGGCAATTCGAAGCAGCCGAGGAGCGGCTGCAGCGATCTCTTGCTGCAACACCGCATGGCAATTCCGGCCTCTACCCCTATCTCGAATTGCTCCAAGCGACCGGCCGCATTGACGAAGCGGTGGACATGGCGCACAGGTTGGTCAAAGTGGAAGGGGCGTATCCCCAGGCACACGCCGCGCTGGGAGAGGTGCTGCTGAATGTGGGCGACTACCAGGCTGCGCTCGCAGCTTTTGAGCAGGCATTGGCATTGGGGCCTGTCGGCCCTGGCATGCATATCGCCATGGCGTATCTCTACCACCTCGATCGCCGAGACGCCGACGCGCTGGAGGCGATGCTTCGCGCCTGGCCAGACTATGAAGGCGAAATTCGCAGCGGATTCGAGGCCGCAGGCTGGCAGGGCCTGAATCTCGCCCTCGCCGAGGTGATGCCCGTGAACGTCTGTCCTGCGTGGCACTACGCCATGGCCGGCGAGAAGGAGCTGATGTATGAGTGTCTCGAGATCAACCTGATCGATACCTATCGATTCCTGCCGGAGTTGTTGAATGCCAGCCCCGCGCTGGCCGCATTTCGCGACGAGCCACGCTTTCGCTCGCTCGTCGCGAGGATGAACGAGCGCATTGCACGGGGGGTGTTCGGCGTGTTTTGATGAATCACTTCCCTGAGACTCCGGGGGTGATTGATGACCGTCTCAAGATTTTCCAAAACCCTCCTCATATGTACCTTGCTGGCCATGTGGTCGACCACCATGGCCTGCGGCGAAAGTCTCTTCAGAATCGGCCATGGCGAACGCCATCTGTCCTACCAGGCACCTTTGCCAGGATCAATCCTGATCGTTGCACCCAATCAGGCGGCACAGCCATTGGCCGACGCGCTTGCGGCCTCGGGTCATAGCGTGCGACTGGTTGGCAGCGTTTCAGAATTAGGCGCCGAGCTCGCCAACCGACAATTCGACATCGTGCTGGCGCTGTTCAGCGAACGGCAGCTCGTCGAAGCCGAGATGATTGCGTCCACTGCCAGATTTCTGCCGATCGCCTCAGTTGATGAACGGCGCGCCGCCAGAGAAATGTACACAAAGGCAGTAACCAGCAATGACAGCCTTAAGCGCTACCTCAGGACGATCCACTGGATGTTGAAAGAGGCGCGCGCCTGACGCCGGATGATCTTCGCCTTTGAACGGTCGCATGGGGGGTTGAACAGTGCATCCCACATACCGCGCTCTCGCGATCCCGACTACGCTCGTTGTTCTGCTGCTGGCATTCGTCCCGTCTCGCGTCGCGGCTGAAGAGTCTGCCCGCCGCGGTCACGGACGCGTATCGCTGGCATACCATTACGGTCGAGGAGACGGATTCCAGTCTGAAGTATTTGGGCGCCTCACCGGAGCAACCACCGACAGTCACGCCCTCGATTTTGCCGTAGAGTACAACCTGACAAACCGGTGGACGGTGACTGCGGGAATTCCGCTGGTGATGAAACGGGCCAAGGGAGACACCGTCGGGCACAACCCCCAGTTGCTCGGCACCCCGCAGGACACCAGGTTCATCGACGATGGGAAGTACCACACCAACTTCCAGGACTTTCGGTTTGGCATGAGTTATCTCGCCACCACGACGCCCATCCGGGTCGAACCGTTCATAGAAGCCGGTTTGCCGAGCAACGACTACCCGTTCTTTGGCGGCGCAGCGGTGGGCCAGAATCTGTGGCGGGTCGCGGCAGGTTCCCGGTTCAGCTATCGCCCACCCTTGTCAGATTTCTATTTCTCGCTGACGGCGGCCTACGTGTTCGTCGAAGAAACCCTTGGGGTGAACGTTAACCACGTACGCTTCGGCGCGGAGATCGGCCACCTGTTCAATCGCCACCTCGGTGCGCGGGTATTCGCACTGGGCAAACAGGGCAAAGGGCTGCTCCTGGACCCGGAGAATTTCGGGGATCCATTCCCGCCATTCAGCGAAGAGTGGTACCACCACGATCAAACGCTGAAGCACAACTACATCAATGCGGGTGGGGCGATCGACTGGTTTGTGAGCCCTCGTGTCCAGATCACGTTCATGGGTCACACGGGCGTTCACCACGACGAGATGACGGTCGTCGCTTATGCGGTGAGCGTTGGAATCTCGCGATCGTTTTGAAACGCTGCGCCGCTCACCGTCCCTTGTATTCCGGCGCACGCTTCTCCATGAACGCCTTGGGTCCTTCACGCGCATCCTCGGTCTGAAAGATCGGCGCCGAAATCTGGTTCTCCAGCCGTAGCGCTTCGCCTTCGGGTTTGCCGAGGCACTCCCTCACCGAGTGGCGGATAGCCCGCACCGCCAGCGGTCCGTTGGCGGCGATCTTCTCGGCGATCTGCATCGCCTTTGCCATGGGGTCGTCGGTCACGTAGTTGAGAAAGCCCAGTTCCAACGCCTCCTCAGCGGTGATCAGATCGCCGGTGAGCAGCAGCTCCATGGCTTTCGCGTAAGGCAGCTGCACGGGCAGGCGCACGGTCGATCCGCCTGCCGGGAAAATGGCCCACTTCACTTCCTGAACACCGAATTTGGCCTCCGCGACCGACACGCGGATGTCGGTGCCTTGAAGGATTTCCATACCGCCGGCAATACCGTGGCCGTTGATCGCCGCAATCACCGGCGTCTCGGGATCAAAGTTACGGAGCAGCGCACGGCTGACGATTCCGGGATCTTCGGCCACCCGCTCGTCCCACTCGTTTTCCGGCTGCCGGGTTCCGGAGATCATCGGGATCAATTGCCCCAGATCGGCGCCCGCGCAGAAGGCAATGCCCTTGCCGGTGAGGATCGCCACTCGAACTTCGTCGTTTGTTCTTACCTCCAACCAGGCATCGGCCAGCCGCGCTGCCACCTCCGGATTAATGGCATTTCGCGCATCGGGTCTGTTCAGGGTGATTACGGCGATGTGTCCCTGGTGTTCATACTCAACCACGGCCATGGCGATCTCCTTTCTGGTGCGGGTGTGTTGATGCGATCATGCTATTTCGGTGCTGTTGGTTTTTAAAGTTCCCAGCAGTCTGTGGAGTTGTTGCCGATCCGCCGGCGTGGTCCCTGCGAACACCTGTTCCAGCACCCGAACGGCTGTTTTGTTCATTTGTCTGACCAACGCGCTGCCCTTGTCGGTGAGGAATACTGCGCGTACCCGGCGGTCGTTCTCAACCTCTCGTCGTTCGACCAACCCTTTGCTCTGCATCCGGTCGAGCAGGCTGCTTATGGCCATGCGGCTGCACTCGATGCTTTCCGCAAGCTCGGTCTGCGATACCCCCGGCGTTCTGCTGACATAGGCGACAACGCGCCACTGTGAACGGGTCAATCCAAGCGGCTTCATGTTGAGGTCGTAGGCGTCGTTCAGCTTGCGTCCCGCATCCACCAGCAGGAATGCCAGCTCGCGCTCGAAGGCATAGTCGGATTGATCAACCGTCACTGGCTGAACTCGAAAAGATTGCGAGGGCCTTTGCAGATCACCTTGCCGGTTTGGCCGATGGGATCTTCGCCGATCATCTGCGCCAGCACCTGCTTGTCGCGTGGTGTCTGGGCGACAAACCGCTTGCCGCTTTCGAGCCTGCCGAGCACCAGACCCTGTTCGGGTTGGCCACTACGATCGAACATCACGGTGTAGGTTTCCACGGTGCCGGAACCCGACGGGCGCGGCTCCATTTCTGGATGGTCCATGGCGGCGATGCGGCGATTTGGCGCGGCAGCATCGTGGGGTTCGAACGGGTTGTCCGGGGGTGCGGTGGAGTAGATGCCAAGTGCGTGCTTGGTGAGATACCAGCCGTTGGCCGTCACCAGGCCACGCTCGCCGGGTGCGGCCCTGAGGCGCCCCATCATGGTGGCAATGGCGTGCATGGTGTAGTTGTTGCCCGCACCGCCAAAGTAGGGGAGCCCGCCGGTTACCGTGAGCAGGCGGGGATCATCGGCGGTCATTCCCAGCACGTCGCGGGTAATCTCAGCGACGGCCGGGAAGCAGGTGTAGACGTCGAAATGGTCGATCTCGGCTGCAGATGTCCGGGCCATGTCGAAGGCGCTGGCAAGGCCCAGCTCGAGCGCCGGCGATGAGTGAAAGTTAATGCGCTCGGAGACGTACCAGATATCGTTGATGTCGGCATGGCCATGCAGGTAAACCCAGCGCGATTCATCGATGCCCAGCTCTCGGGCTTTTGCGTCTGAGGTCAGCAGCACCGAGGCAGACTGGTTCACCTGCATGACTGCGTTCATGTATTTGGTGTATGGAAAACCGATGTACCGGTTTTCGGCCGTCGGGCGGGCAATCTCCTCAGCACTGCGCTGAATCGGAAACCACGCGCACGGGTTGTCCCGGGCCAGTTCTGTGAACGGCGCGAAGAGTTTGCCTATATCCAGTTGGTGGTCTTCCAACGTTCGACCGTAGTGTCGGCGCAGCGCGTTCTCAAAAAGCGGGTAGGTGACGATGGGCGCCACCATGCCGTGGGCTCGTTCGGTGTCGTTGCTGCCGGAACGATCTTCGGACAATAGCTGTGGCGGCCCAGACCTGGTGTCGTCCTCCCATTCCTCGATCCAGCCTAAGGACTCACCTGTCTTGGATGACTTTGCGAGCGTGTCGAGTGCCTCCGCGCCTGTGAGCAACACCATCGACGCACGTCCCCCTGCGATCTCCCTGGCGAAATGGTTCACCAGCATCTGCGGAGTGTTGCCGCCGGTGACCGTGAGGTATTTCTCCGCGCGCTCTGCACCAATGCGGCGGGCAAGTGCTGCCGGCGGGTTGTGCAGGAGTTGTGGACCTACGCTGTTGACCGCAACGAGCACATCGAGGTCGGCCAACGCCTCCGGCCGCAATCCAGCGTCAGCGGCACTGGCTTTTGCCGTTGCCTGCATCATGTCCAGCGGGCTGCGCGCGTCGGACAGAGACGCCGGGCGGTCGATGAGCTGCCCGGCGCCGACGAGAACCGGCAGGATGGATCTTGCCAAAGGGACGGTGCTCCTTTTTCTGGTCTGGTGGTTGAGTAGTTGTAAAGAACTAGATATTAAACCTATTTACATTTATTCGGAAACGCGCGACAGTGTGAAAAACCGCATTCAAATGGGGGAGTCATGTCCTCGCACAGCCTGCTACGAACTCGTATCTGCGAACTTTTTAGTATCGAACACCCCATCGTCCTCGCCGGCATGGGCGGCGCCAGCACACCGGAGCTGGCCGCAGCCGTTTCCAACGCCGGCGGTCTGGGCGTGCTTGGTGCGGCGGCCTGCGGCCCCACCAGGCTGCGCGCCTGGATCAGAAAAACCCGGGAGCTCACCGACAAACCTTTTGGCGTCGACACGCTGCTGCCCGCCTCGGTGCGTCGGCAGCAGCAACTCAGCGACGCAGGCGATACCGACCCTGATTTCTCCCTGGACGCCCATCGTGCATTCGCCGCAGAGTTCATGGATCAAAACGGGCTTGTCAGCGCACCGTCTTCGGATAGAGAGACCGACGACGATGTCGACCTGGTGCTTTTCTCCGAGCCGTTCTTCAGCGCGCAGATGGACGTGATCATCGAGGAGCGGGTGCCCGTCTACGCGGCCGGCCTCGGGAATCCCGGACCCTGGATGGACCAACTGAAAGCCAACGGCACGAAAGTCATGGCCGTGGTGGGTGCCGTTCGTCATGCCGTGCAGGTGGCCAGCAGCGGCATCGACGCGGTGGTCGCCCAGGGCCACGATGCGGGAGGACACAATTCCCCGGTAGGCACGATGGCGCTGGTTCCTCAGGTCGTCGACGCCATGGGCGACGTACCGGTGTTGGCCGCCGGCGGCATCGCCGATGGCCGAGGCGTTGCCGCGGCGCTGATGCTCGGCGCCGCCGGCGTGTGGATCGGCTCGGCGTTCCTGGCGTCCGAAGAAGCGGGAATCCACGATTTTCAGAAGCAGGCGTTGGTGGACGCCAGCGAGGAATCAACGGTGGTGTCGCGATCATTGACAGGCAAGCCTTGCCGGGTGCTGCGGTCGAGCTGGACGGCCGCCTGGGACAAAGGCGAGCTGAAGCCGCTGCCAATGCCATTCCAGTCGATGATCTCTGATCCGGTAATGAGCGCCGCCGTGAATGGCGAGCGTGAAGACGTCTATCCGGGCATCGCCGGACAGGGCATCGGCATGATCAAAAAGGTGCGGCCCGCCGCCGAGATTTTCGCGGACTATGTGGACGGTGCGCAGGCCGCCCTCGGACGCATCGCTAGCTGAGGAGGCTGAGGGTTTTCACATGAGCGAAGAACAGGTACTGATCTCGGAACGACCGATGGATGGTGTCGCTCAGCTGACGCTCAACCGGCCGGAAAAAAAGAACGCACTGTCACACGCGTTACGCACCGAGCTGGTGTCCGAGCTTGCCGGACTTGGCGAGGACGACAGTGTCCAGGCGGTTGTGCTCACCGGTGCCGGCGGCGTGTTCTGTGCAGGGTTTGACCTCAAGGAGCTGGCGCAAGGCGATAGCAAAGCCATCTTTGCGGAGGCCCGCGGCTATCACCACGCGGTGCACACCTTCCCGAAACCGCTGATCGCCGCGGTCAACGGGCCGGCGCTTGCGGGCGGAATGGATCTGGCGTTGATGTGCGACATACGCCTTGGCTCGTCGAACGCGCAGTTCGGCCAGCCCCAGGTACGCTTCGGTATCCCGGCGGCTTTCGCCCTGGTGAGCAGTGTTTGCGATCAGGGCACCGCACGCTACCTGTGCCTGACCGGCAACGTGATCGATGCCGGCGAGGCTCTGACCCGGGGCATCATCTCCGAGCGATACGATGATAGAGCCCGCTTGCTGGAGGAGTCACTGGCTTGTGCGGCAGCTATCGCGGAAGGCAAAGCAGGGGTTTCGATGAAATCGAGCATCCTCGAGATGCAACCGGGTCTGTACGATATCTAGCGAAGGGTTAGGGAGGTTGAGATGAGGTCGCATCAATGGAGATGGTTCGTCGTGGTCGCATTATTGTGCAGCGCGGGTGTTTCCGTCGCGGACAATAGCGCGCAGAACGAAAAAACCGTGCGGGAGTTTGTTGCCGCCTGGTCCAATCTGGATACAGATGAATTGGTATCGTACTTCGCAACCGATGGCACCTACTACAACATGCCCACCGCGCCTGTTACCGGCCATGAAGATCTGCGCACCTTCATCGGCGGATTTCTCGCATCATGGGAGCAGACCGACTGGGAGATCATCAACCTGCTGGTGGATGGCGACCTGGTGATGGTCGAACGGATGGATCGTACCACTGCCGCCGGCAAGTATGTCGAGCTGCCTTGCTTTGGTGTGTTCGAGATGGAAAACGGCAAGATCAAGGTGTGGCGTGACTATTTCGACCTCGCCACGTTCACCAATGCGGTGGCGCCATCACCAGAGGCAAGCCAGTGAAGACTCATGCGGCCATTGCGCTCTCACCGGACGCCGAGCTGGAGATTCGCCAGGTGGATCTGGCCGAGCCCGGTCCTGGCGAAGTCCGGGTGAAGATGCAGGCCTGCGGTATCTGCCGCAGCGACCTCAGCGCGCTTGAAGGCAAGGAAACCGTTGAGTTTCCCGTCGTGCTGGGACATGAAGGTGCCGGCGTGGTAGAAGCCGTGGGATCAGCTGTTACAAGCGTCAAAGAGGGAGAGCGGATCGTGCTGTCCTGGACACCCGCCTGCGGACTCTGTCCGGGATGCCTGCGTGGGGAGGTGCACCTCTGCGAGCAGGTGAACATGACCGCCGGCAGCACCGGCCCGTTGACGATGAACGGCCAGGGACTCGACCGGTTCATGGCGCTGGGCGCGTTCTGCGAACACGTGGTGGTGCCCGAGGCCATGGCAATACCCGTGCAAAGCGAGCTGGATGCGGCCCACACCTGCCTCATTGGATGCGGGGTGACTACTGGGTTCGGAGCTGCCGTAAACACGGCGGCAATCCGCTGGGGCGAGAGCGTGACCGTTTTTGGCTGCGGGGGTGTCGGGCTGGCGGCGATTCAAGGCGCGCGGGTTGCCGGTGCGGCGCAAATCATTGCCATCGATCCCATAGCCGAACGGCGCGAGGCTGCATTGCGCGTGGGCGCCACCGCCGCGCTCGACCCGGCCGGCGCGGTGAAGCAG
>Ga0224508_10004119_pt1 | contig 11931 bp, 9 predicted proteins | sample SF_Jan12_sed_USG_4_FD_170157 | JGI IMG/M metagenome (GOLD analysis project Ga0224508, IMG submission 170157) | Sediment microbial communities from San Francisco Bay, California, United States - SF_Jan12_sed_USGS_21 | ecosystem: Environmental > Aquatic > Marine > Sediment | place: USA: California...
GGCGGTGGCGGGCGATTATATTACAAGGTCAACACCAATGCAGTCGCCGTATAGATAAGGATAGAGATTCCTGCGGCGGTCATTGCGATCGGCAATTGCGTCACTACATGATCCATCAGGTCCGAGCCGCAGGCGAGTGACGACAGGATCGTCGTGTCCGAAATCGGCGAACACTGATCGCCGAACACGGCGCCCCCCATGATCGCGCCGAACGCCAGTGTGACGTACAGCGGGTCGGGCGATATTGCGAATGCAAGCGGCAGAGCGATAGGAAATACCACGGCATACGTTCCCCAGGAAGAACCCACTGAGAACGATACGATCATACACGTAATCATCAGGATGCCGGGCAACACAAACGGAACTGCGGTCAGGAGCGCGGCTGTAACGTCAATGACGTAAGAAGACGCACCGAGTGTATCCGAGACCTCGGCGAGTGTGACGGCGAGACCGAGGATGATCGCACCGATCGTTACGCCCTTGATGCCATCGACCAGTCCTTCGAATGCGTCGCTGACACTCATGCCACGAACGATCGATAATGCGATGCTGCTGACCAGGGCAAGGCCGAACGCCTCGAAGATCATCGGCGATCCTGTTACGAGCCACGGAATGATGGCAAGACTCATCAATACGCCGATCGGCACGAAAAAGTCAGCCAACGAGGGCGTATAGCCTTCCGCGACATTCAGCGTTGCAAGTTCCCTGGATACAATCGGTTCGGCGCCCGGTGCGTCGAGTTCGCCGGTTTCCTGCGCCCGTTTCTGTGCGGCGCGCATGGTCCTGCCAACGAAGGGCAACTTGCCGAGTGCGAATAACAATGTGAACAGAACCGCCAGCCAGCCGTAGAAGTTGAAAGGAATGGCCTTGAGGAACCAGCTGATCGCCGATTCCTGGTCAGGGATGAACTGGCTCATCGACGGTATGGCGATCAGACCGGCGACGTAAACCGGCCAGACATTGAATGGAATGATCGTTGCGACCGGTGATGCCGTCGAGTCGACAACATAGGCAAGTTCCTCGTGAGCGACATTTTCCCGGTCCGCAACAGGCCGCACCGTCGTCCCCGTGAGGACCGTGCTGATCGTGCCGCCCTGATGAAAAATGACTCCCATGAGCCAGGCAAAAAACATGGCCGAGCGTCGCGATTTGACGAAATTGTCGGAAACATACTGCGCGAAGTGCCAGGCGCCACCATTGCGGTTCCACATGCCGAGCAGCCCGCCGAGGGCCCAGAGGTAGACAAGCAAGATCTGCGCGTAGCGCTCCGAACCGATGCTCGGGATCAGGAATTCCTGAATGATGTTGTATTGCGTCGTGACCAGGCCGCCGAGCACGATGCCCATGAAGAGCGCAAGAATCACATTGCGGGTGACGAAGCAGATCGCCAGGGTTGCGAGTGCCGGAACCAGCGACATGAAGTCATAGTGACCCTGTTGCTCGATACTGCGTGGCTCGAGCTGCAAGCCGTACCAGGCGACGAACGCACACAGCGCCAGGATCCAGACCCAGGTGAAGTTCTTCAGTTGTCGGAGCATCGCATCCTGCCTGACCGTTGTCGGGCAGTATAACGTCCGGCGGGCCGACACCTATCTTTATTCACGGCTAGAATGGGGCCATGTTGCTGCGTCTTCTGCTGCTTGCCTCGATGTTTGCCATTGACTGGACTGGTTCTGCGTTCGCAGATGATTCAGAGTGGCAATTTGAGGACTGGGACGGGCCCACGTTCACGGTCCGGATGTTCATACCCGATGGCGTCGCTCCGTCGACACCGATTGTCGTCGTCATGCATGGCTGGAGCCGCGAGGCAGGCCGCTACTTCAACGACTGGCGTTCACTCGGCGCCGAGCACGGCTTTATCGTTATAGTGCCTGAGTTCAACGCGAAGGATTTTCCGGAGTCAAATCACTATAACCTCGGCCATGTGTTCGATGGCCAGTCTGCAAAGCAACGGCCGCAATCGCTATGGACCTTCTCCGCGATCGAGTATTTGTTCGACGAGATCATTACGAGGACTGGCAGCGCGCAAACCGAATACACTTTATACGGTCACTCAGCGGGCTCGCAGTTCGTGCATCGCTTTCTTTACTACATGCCGGAGGCGCGAGTGCGCCGCTATATTGCGGCCAACGCCGGCTGGTACACAATGCCGGAATTCGATACCGGGTATCCCTACGGACTCGCAGACGCGGCGATTGACGCAGATCAACTCAAAGCGGCCATGCAAAAGGATGTTGTGCTATTGCTGGGCCGCGAAGATCTGGATCACACCGATCCCGATCTGCGCAATACACCGGAGGCCCGGCGGCAGGGCAAGAACCGGCTGGCAAGAGGTCTGAAGATGTTCTCGGTAGCAAAGAACAGCGCCGGGAAGCTGGGTATCGACCTGAAGTGGCGGCTCGCGATTGTCGACGAAGCAGGCCACGTCAATGCAGAGATGGCACCGGCCGCCGCACAGCTCGTGGAGTAAGTCCGTCGCTCGTCAGTAGTGGAAGCGCAGCCGCAGATAGGCGTTGCTGGCGTCCTCGAGCTGCTTGAAAAACGTATGCGGGTCACTGCCGCCGAACAGGTTGCCACCTGCCGTCAGCGACCATTGGTCGCTGTGACGATAGGTGTAGACCGGTCGCAAGTAATAATCGCTGTCGCTCGGTGAGTAAAACGTAAATAGCGACCAGGTGTGTTTGTCGCGACCAGCACGGTAGGTCAGGCGATTGGTCAGCAGGTGGCGATGCTCATCAGGCTCGAATTGCGGATGCAGCGAGTTCTCGAGCAGCTCGTTGTGGTCGAGAGTCGACTCCAGGTAATACTGCAGTGCTACCGTAAAGTCTGGTTTGGCTTCCCACTCGAAACCGGCGAGAAAACGCAGCTGATCGTTGGGCACAAGGGGATCGCTGCCCGAACGGTCGTCGCGCGAGAGGTAATACGAGAGCTCCGCGTTAAACATGCCGGGGCCGAGCGGCTGACGAAGACTCGCACCGAGTGACGTCATGGGTGCAAACCGTGCTTCGAGCAGCGGCGTTAACGCGGTCGGCTGTTTGAAGAAACCATGATAGGCATAGACGGCGTACTCGCGACCCGCAATCGTGCGAAACAGTCGCAACGCGAACTCCCCGTTCGAGAAAGAAGTGTCTGGCTCCTTTGCCGACAAAGGCGGCATGGGAGCGACATTGGTGCCCGCAAGCGGCGAAAAGAACGAGAAGCGCTCGCCGGTGAGATAGACATCGGCGGCGAAGACCGGGGTCCAGACGAAATCGATATTCACTGAAGGTGAGAACCGCGTAATGCGAACCGCGTCGCCCGGCGCCTTGAGATACTCATCGTCGCGCCCCGCGAAGAACGAGACAAAATCCTTCGGGAACAGGTCGTTGAGAAAGACGAGATCACCCGTGCCCCAGGTCTGAACCTGTCGACCGATTTTTGCGTCGATGTTCTCGCCGAACGACAAGGCGGCGGTCAGATCGCGGATGTCGGCATTCCAGCTGCTCTCAATGCCGTCGTAGCTGGCGTCGGCCTTGAGACTGAGCGTGGCTCTGCCACGTTGCCACTCGGATTCGATGCGCCAACGCAGATCTTCGAGCGTGTTGCGCTCATCGATTAGTGGATCATTATGAAAGCGAGTGCCGAGTGCAGCCTCCAGATGGCCGCTCCAGACTGTCCCCTGGTCCTCATCACCCCAGTCATCGTCATCCCACATGTCATCCTGCGCATACAACGCCCCAGGAAGCAGGAACATCAGCGGCCAGAGTTTCATGAGGCAGCCCGCGGCTATTTCTGCGGTCGCTGCAGCCAGTCGCGTGGTGGATTTCGCAGCGAACGTTCCGTGAATACAGTCTCCGGCAGGCCGATATCGTGCCTGATGTAACGGAACTGCATATCCGTCTTGCCGCCGGTCAGAAGATCCGATACGCGGCTGGTTGTCACAGTAGGATAACCGTCGAAGTCCTCGACCTCGAGGACCTCGACGCGCCGGTATAAATCTCCGGCTGCATTCGTGTACTCGATCTTCATGGGCAGGAAGGTCTCGCGATCGATCCAGGTGACATAGCTCGAGAACTCAACGCTCAGAGGATCAATCGGCGTGTGTTTCAGGACATAGAATTCGTCGTTTGTTTCAACAAATTCATGAGTGTCATCAGAGGGTCGGCGTCCTGAAACGTCTTCATAAAAATAGTGTGCTCCGACAAAACTCGTTCGCTTGTCCCCGGCGGAAATGCGTTTGACCAGGTCAAGTCCCGGCAGGTAGAGCCAACGGTCGTCGTCGCGGTCCATGTGTTTGTCGACCAGAAACACCGTATTACGCACGTCCGACGGCTGACTGAATACAACGAGGAACTGTTGGTCGCCGGCGTCCGCGATGTCGCGTCGCAAGACTGTGAACTGGCGGCGTTGCTGCCGACCTTGCGAATCGCTGATGATCATGCGGACTTCGGAACGACCGTCCGCACCGGCGTAGTAGGCCGCGAGATCGGCGCGGGCAATGACCTCATCGGCGTCCGTCAGTAACTCAGCCGCAACGCTTGTGGTGCAGATGAGGGCGGTCAGCATTATCGAAAATCGTCCAGGCATAGAATCTTCTCCTTACCGTCAGGCTTGCGTCGGTCGAGGTGCTGCGATCGAGGAGGCATCCCGCCGGCGCATTTCAGGGAATAGCCACGGGCCAGCCCAGGACATCAAAGCTGGCAACAAGATGAGGGTCGTGAGGCCGGACAGAGCCATGATCGCTGCCATGAATGCGCCGACCGTGATGTACGGCACGAGCGGAGCGAAAAATAACGGCGTAAAACCGATCGCAATAACAATGGCGTTTCTGGCAATAGCACGTGCCGGTTCTTCAAAGATCTGCTCCGTTGCTGCCGCAAACGAACCGGAGCTTCTTAGCAATGCGCGGGTGCGCTCGATAAAGTGAATCGCGAAATCGACGGACAAGCCGAGGGTGAGCGACGACAGGACGGCAATCGGCATGTCGTAGTCCTTGCCGATCCAGCCGATGATGCCGTAGACGCCGAGAATCGTGATAGACAATGGCACCATGGCCAGCAAGCCAAGACGCGCATTGCGAAACAGAAAGGCCATCATGAAGAACACGACGGCGAACGCGCCCATCAGGCTCTTGAGCATGCCGGTGACCATGACGTCCTGCCAGACAACGTTGATATAGGTCTTGCCGGCCCAACGCATTTCGACGTCAGCCGGCAATGGGTTGTCGGCAAGATAGTCGTCGAGAAAGTCCATGGCCAGGCTCATGTCCTGGTTATCGCCGCTCTTGAGTTGTAACCAGATCGCTGTCGAGGTGAAGTCGGGCGTGACGATATGCCACAGATCATGAGGTCTGTGCGAGGACTGATACTGCAGCAAGGTTTGCGCGACCGCCGGGGCCGTAGGCGGAATCCGATAATCAGCGGGCCCACCGCCGCGCAGCTCGCGGTTCACTACCTTGACCACGTCGGGCAGCGCATTGGATTTGCCAACGCGCCCGGAGCTCGTGAGCGCTGTCTGAATGTCGCTGATTTGCCGCAGGATGTCGGGTCGCTGAAAGTACTTCGAATCGACCTGTGCCGCTTCGGCCATTGTCAGCAACTGCTCGAGCGCAGCGATGCTCGCGGCGTCTTCGGCATCGAACAACGCATCGTCGATGGCGCTGATCATATTGCCGTACCAGGCGCCGATATCGCCAGGGCGCGCGGCGACTACCTGCCGCAGTGCCGTGGCATGGTGATCATCAACAGCATCCAGTAGCTGCATCGCGGCGGCGCTGAAAGCGGGTACGGCAGCATCGTCTTTGTGCGTCAGTACGACGAACGCATCGTAGGTACCGGCGAAGTGCTCGTTCAGTACATCATCGGCTATACGAATCGGATGATTCGCCTTGAACCAGCGCACCGGGTTGTCGTTGATTTCGATGCGACTGATGCCCGCGACGCTGATGGCCACCACGAGGACCGCGAGAGCCGTAATCAGCTTGCCGCGCCGCATCGCGAACCGCCCGCTGCGACGCAGGGTTCGGGCAAGCAGCGTATCCGTATGCGGCGTGTTTGCGCGTGATGCCAGCTTGTCGAGCGCCGCAGGCTTCATGCGAATGACGTACGCGGGAATCAGCACGATCGTCAACACAAACGCGAGCAAGATGCCGAATGCGACGAAAGCGCCGAAGATCTGCACTGGTGGAATCGGTGTCAGCATCAAGGACAGGAAGCCAACCGCCGAGGTCAACGATGTAAACAGCATCGGCGTGAACAGATGTTCGACAACACGCGAGATGACGATCTTTGCATCAGCGCCCCGCCGATAAGCGTCCGCGAACTCCGACATGATGTGCACCGAGTCGACGACCGCAATCGGCATCAGGAAGATCGGAATCATCGAACTCATGATGTGGACAGTGAAGCCCATGCCGATGAGCAGGCCCATGCTGATAATCACCGTGGCCATTGCGACCAGCATTGGTGCAATCACCAGCCGGGCACTGCGGAAGAAATACAACATCAGCGCGAAGATCATCAGGCCGGCAAGCGGCGCCGATATGCCCATCTGTACAAACATGTCATGGCCGAAAGTATCTTCGGCAACGGGTAGTCCGGTGATGTGATACGCATCATCGGAGTCGAGTTGCCCGATCAGCGACTGAATCTCGAGTGATAGTGGATAACTGAGGTCTTTGCTGGCGATGGGCACGTAGATCGTAGCTGCTCTGCCGTCGCCTGATACCAGCGAATCTACTAACAGCGGCAGGCGATTGACCTTGCTGCGAATGTCCGCGGCCTGCTGTTCAGTAACGGGTGCGTCGCGCATCATCCATTCGAAGCGAATCGTCCCGGGTCCCTCCTGGTCGATGTTGTCGACTTCGGAGAGCGACGCAAGATCCGGCGCGATGACACCGTCGAGTCCGAGGATCGACTTGCTCAGACTGTGCAGCGCGGCCAGCGAGTCGACATTGTAAATGCCATTCGGATGATCCTCATTGACGACGCCTACGACGATTGCGTCGGTATAAGTAAATCGTTCCTCCACCAGGTTGTGAAATACGCGGTCGGCCTGGTCGACGGGCAACATGTTTTCGGGGTCGGTGTCGATCTGGATGCGCGTCATCAGTAAACCCATGATCACGCTGAGCAACACGATAACGGCATAGACCGTTCGGGGCCGTTCGGTTGCCACATGAATAACAGTGTGTTTCATCAGTGCGCTTCCTCGAGCAGGTCGATGATTCGTTGCAAGCAATATATTTCATCTTCCTAATTTAGTAAAGACTAAATTATAGACATCTAAATTAGTATCGTCTATAGTACGCCTTAACGCGATCTTTCGGGCCCTGGAGTCGACCCATGAGCACGGCTAAGGCCATTGATAAACAACGGCTTATAAGCTCCTCGGCCGAGCGGATGAGCGAGCACGCCGCGGACGCGGCCGGGCTCATGAAGGCGCTCGGCAATGAAAGCCGGCTGATGATCTTGTGCTTGTTGGCCGACGGCGAGCGCTCGGTGGGTGACCTGAACGCGGTTGTTTCGCTGAGCCAGTCGGCGCTGTCGCAGCAACTCGCGCGACTGCGCCAGCAGGGCCTGGTACGAACCCGGCGCGAGTCGCAAACGATTTACTACTCACTGGCAGAAGGGCCGGCAAATCGGGTTATTCACGTACTACACGATATCTATTGTGGGAACAGCCCGGCTGCTGGTAAGGAGAAACACTGATGGAAACCGGATTCGGATTTGGCAAAACCGTCGATATGGATTTCGATGCCGCAATCGAAAAAGTGACAGCTGATTTACAAACCGAGGGCTTCGGCGTTCTTTCCGACATCGACGTTGCGGCGAAGATGAAGGAGAAGCTCGGTGCAGATATGCCGCGTTATCGAATTCTGGGTGCGTGCAACCCGGCGCTGGCACACCAGGCAATCACCGCGGTGCCCGAGATCGGCCTGCTGTTGCCGTGCAATGTTCTGGTTCGTGAGGACGAAGCGGGCGCGGTTTCGGTCAGTTTCATGGATCCGAAAAGCGTCATGTCACTTGTCGATGATCCAGGTGTCGAACCATTGGCGGGAGAAGTAAAGGCGCGCTTGCAGCGCGTGCTCGAAGCGGTGTGATAGTTGACCTCGCCTGACGATCGTCAGGCAAGGGTATCGACGAATGTGCCGGAAATGCCCAGCGCCTGATTGACGTTGGTGAGCGCCTGCCGTGTCGCGTTCAACAAGCCCTGCACAAGGCCGCCACTGCCATCCCGGGCGGCGAGTATATCCTGCACGGCATCGCCGCGGATTTGCAGATTCCTGGATAACTCCCGACGATCGATGCCAGCAAAATCACCGCGCAATCGAGCCTCGGCCGAACCATCGAACTGCATTCCAAAGAACTCGCCGGTCATCTCGCTGCCATAAAATTCGCGAATAACCGACTCCAGGGGCCCACGGAATCGACCAGTACCGGCGCCCCTTCCATTAAAAGAACCGTCCCGAAACAGTTCGTTGAGTTCCGAAAAGGCCGCGACAGCGGCGTCGGCAATAGCATAGGAACGGCGGCGAGAGATTCCACGGGACACGGCTTCAGGATCGACGCGCCCTTCGGGAATATTCAATGCTGCGAAGAGGCCTGTGCCGTTGCTGTCGAGCTCGAGTACACTCGCCGACTCCTCTGCCTCGATCAGCACTTTCTGGGTCTGCGTATCAAACGAAGCGATAACGCCAGCCGAGGATGCGTTAATCTTGTCAATGACGGTTGCAAGACTGTCATTCGCCGTATCGATGGCTATCTGCTGGCTGTTAATCAGAATGTTGCCGGTTTGCAATGAACTGAAGGCCGCAACATCGTCGAAGACCTGGTTGTTTTCAGGGTCGATTCCGGGAGTAACGACGGCGCCGTCGAGTTTGGTCGCTTGCAGGAAATTGGATGTATCGGCCTGCAGGTCGATAGTGGGCACCGAGCCGAAGGTGTCCTGCAGGAACTCGATGCGCTCGGTGAGTGCGTTGAACGTCGCCGTGACGCCTGCGCTGGACAGGTTGATGCGATCGACAATGTCGTTGATCGAATCGCTGGTCGCAACGCTGATGTTCTCACCGTTGACCTGAAAGGAGCCGTCAACGACTGCCGGCGTCCCAATTTGAAGATTGGGGTTGCCGTTGCGAATTCCATCAAGCGGGTTGTTCGGATCAACGGCTGCGCCGACATTGTCGAATACCTGCAGCGTCGTCGTGTCCGGGTTGACGGTGTCGCCGGCACCCAGTGTCAGGTACAGGCCGTTGCCCAGGTCGTACTGCTGGTCTAACGGGTCAAGCCTGCCAATGTTGACATTCTGAATGAGATTACCGAGCGAATCTTCGACCCGAATCTGCAAGTTGTTAGAACCGTGCGTACCGTTGCGACGCGATTCCAGGGTCAGGGTGTCAGTGCCATTGCTACCGTCGTACTCGCCACCGATCGTTATGAGCGCGTCGGAAGCACCCGTCCACTCGGGACCGAAAGGCGTGAACGACATCGGTGCGTTATTGATCTCGTCAGTCGATGCGAGCGCCGCAGCAGTTTCGGTCAGATCGAGACCGAGCCCGCTGCTGGAGCGTGCGTCCGGCAGATCGAGTTTGAAACGCGTGTCGACATCGGCAAGCGCCGCAAGCTCCTCGAGACTTCGGTACAAATTGAGAAGGTGCGTGCGTGCGCGCCGAAAATCGGTGCTCGCGGTTTGCTCGATCGCGAGGTACGGCTTGAGGCCCGGCGCGGCCTGTTCCAGCGGCCGAATACGCCCAAAGAACGTCAGATTTTGCAGGCTTTGTATGATCGACATCACTATCCCTGTTTGATGCGAACGGACTACCCGTTAGTTATCGGCCGCGGCTGGCATTTCTTTAGCCCTTTGCAGCACTAGGATTCATCCACAAGGCTGGTGCTGCGCGTGATGGTTTCCCACTTGTGTTCAGTACCGCTCAGCCACCGGACCAGGCCCTGCAAGCGCCAGATCGCTGTCAGCTGGCGAAAGCCGAAGTTTTCGACAATCGCTATCAGATACAGGAGCGCGAGTTGTTTGAAACGCGGATACATGTGGAAGGAAAGTTCCTCCAGCATGATCGCGCTCGTCGACAACATGACACCGAGTCCAATCGCGAGGCCGAGGAAAATCAATGCCTCGGGCCAGGCGAGCCAGCCCATAAACCCGGAGACAATAATGAATATGTAGCCGGTGACTTCGACGATCGGGCCAAACAACTCGAAGATCACATAAAAAGGGATGGCGATCCATGTGACCGCACCGCCTCTCGGGTTCGTAATCAGCGACTTGTTGAGCGCAAGGGCCTGTCCGAGCCCATGCTGCCAGCGCACCCGCTGACTTTTCAGATCACGCAGGTTCTCGGGTGCATCAGTCCAGCAGACCGGATCAGGAACGAACGTGATGCGATAGGGTCTTCGTTTTTCCTTCATCAAGCGGTGCAAGCGCAATACAAGCTCCATGTCTTCGCCAACCGCATCCGGGTTGAAACCGCCCGCTTCGACCAGCGTCTCCTTGTGAAACAGACCGAATGCACCGGAGATGATCAGCAGCCCGTTGATCGGTGACCAACCCATTCGGCCGAACAGGAACGCACGCAGGTACTCGACGACCTGCACCAGCGCGAGGAAATTTCCGGGCAGGCCGACTTTCTCGAGGAAACCCTGGCGCACCGTACAACCATTGGCGATTCTCACGGTGCCACCGACCGCGACGGTGGTCGGGTCTTCGAGGAACGGTCTGACGACTCGCCGCAGGCTATCGGGTTGCATTACCGAGTCCGCATCAACGACACAGACAAGCGGGTAGCGGCACATGTTGATACCGGCGTTTGAGGCATCGGCCTTGCTGCCACCATTCTCTTTGTCGATAACGCGCAAATTGCTGATTCGCGTAGAACGGTACACATCCCTTACAGGTTCGCACTGGACTCGCGCGCGATAGGCCTCGGGAAACTTCTGCAAACCAAACGCGTCGATCAGTTTTTGCAAGGTATCGTCCGAGGAGCCGTCATTAACCACGATAAGTTCGTACTGCGGATACTCGAGCTGCAACATCGCCTTGACCGAAGTAATGATCGATGCAGACTCGTTGTAAGCCGGCACGACCAGGCTGATCGGAATGTCGAGCGCCGAGAAGACATTTTCGGCTTCATATTGGTCCGAGGTTTGCAGGTAGCGGCGAATGCCATGCGCCGCGATGACGTTCTGCAGCAAGTAGCCGACATTGATGCCGACGAAGTACGCCAGAAAGATCCACTGCCCGGCAAGTACGAATTCCTGCACGGTCATACGAGGCCAACCTCGGCGAATGTCTGCTGCAGGATATCGCCCGCGAACGGATCAGATTGCCGCAGGCGCAACTTGCGCAGCTGGTTCGGGCCGAGGAAAGGCAGTGACGTAATCGCCTGCGCGGCACGGTAGCGCACCCACCACTCGGGATCATCGAGCAGCGCCTCAAGCAGTGAGAGGTGTTCTTCCTGGCCGACCCGTCCCAGGACCTTGGCCGCCTGCATTCGCACGAACCAGGCCTCATGCTTTGTCAGCATCGCGATACGAGGCACGCCGGCGAAGCCACTGACCAGTTTCAGGGCAGCGTTGAGGACGCCCGGATCACGGCTTTCGCGTAACAAGTCCTCGACGAGTGCGTCCAGGATCTCGGCTTCCATGAGCCGGGCAAACTGCAGCAAGTAAGTCTTGCCCGCATCGTCTTCGGAGCGAATGGCACGATACATCGGCTCGCTGATGCGAGCGCTGCCTGCCTGACGTAACAATACGGAAACGCGCGTTTTGGGCCAGTCTCTGCGCCGGTTGATCAGCGGCACAACCGCCGAGATACCGACATCGGGATCGATGTCGACCAAAGCCGCTGCCGCAGTAATCGAGAGCGCCGTGTTCTCGTGTTCGAGCAAAGCACGCAGGTCATCGCGGTGCCGCGCCAGTCGCAAGTGACCAATCGTCTGCA